>Ga0302180_10000875_pt1 | contig 24376 bp, 20 predicted proteins | sample I_Palsa_E3_2_FD_200575 | JGI IMG/M metagenome (GOLD analysis project Ga0302180, IMG submission 200575) | Peat permafrost microbial communities from Stordalen Mire near Abisko, Sweden - I_Palsa_E3_2 | ecosystem: Environmental > Terrestrial > Soil > Palsa > Peat permafrost | place: Sweden... | reverse complement strand
TTTTCTTGCGCAATGTGTACGCGACGATCATTCCCAGCGTCGCGGTTCCGCTCTCGATTGTGGGCACTTTCGGGGTGATGTACCTCGCGGGGTACAGCCTCAATAACTTGACGCTCATGGCGTTGACGATATCGACCGGATTTGTGGTGGACGATGCGATTGTGATGATCGAGAACATCGTCCGCTACATCGAAGAGGGCGATTCGCCGATGGAAGCGGCGCTGAAAGGCTCGGAGCAGATTGGGTTCACGATCGTGTCGCTGACAATTTCGTTGATCGCCGTGCTGATTCCCCTGCTTTTTATGGGCGATATCGTGGGGCGGCTTTTCCGCGAATTTGCGATCACGCTCAGCGTCACGATTCTGGTTTCCGCTCTCGTTTCTCTCACGCTGACGCCGATGATGTGTTCGAAGCTCTTGCGCCATACGCCGGAATCGCAGCAAGGGCGCTTTTTCCGGGCGACGGAGCGCGGGTGGGAATGGATCATCGCGTTTTATGGGCGCACGCTGACTTGGGTGCTCAAGCACCAGACGGCGACGCTGGTTGTGGCCGTTGGAACGCTCGTCCTGACGATTTTCCTTTATGTCATCGTGCCCAAGGGCTTCTTCCCCGTGCAGGATACGGGCATCATTCAGGGCATTTCTGAGGCGCCGCAACAGATTTCGTTTACCGCGATGTCAGAAAAGCAGCAGGCGCTGACGAATGTGATTTTGAAAGATCCGGCGGTGGACAATCTATCGTCATTCATTGGCGTGGACGGGACGAATACGACGCTCAACACTGGACGAATCCTCATCAATTTGAAGCCGCTGAGCGTGCGGAAAATTAATGCCTCGGACGTGATCCGGCGGCTCGAGCCGGAACTCGACAAGATTGACGGCATCACGCTGTACATGCAGCCGGTGCAGGATTTGACCGTGGAAGATCGCGTCAGCCGGACCCAATACCAGTACACGCTCGAGGATCCCGATCAGAACGAATTGAATCTCTGGACGGCGCGATTGATGAAGAAACTGACTGCGCTGCCGGAGCTGAGGGATGTCGCGACCGATCAGCAGACGAGCGGGCTGGCCGCTTCGCTGGTGATCGATCGCGTCACCGCGTCGCGCATGGGCATCACGCCGTCCATGATCGATCAGACGCTTTACGACGCGTTCGGCCAGCGGCAGGTTTCTACGCTTTATACGCAGTTGAATCAGTACCACGTCATTCTGGAGACGATGCCGAGTTTTCAGAAGAATCCGTCAAAACTGGGGGAGATTTACGTGCGGTCGGCGTTGGCGTCGGGAGCTACTTCGACCGCGAGTCCATCTTCGACGGTTGTGACATCAACGACGGCGAGCGGCACAGCGGGCTCGTCTTCCCCGAGCCCGAAGGCATCGAGTTCGATCTCAAGCTCCGGTTCGGCGAATCCGACAGCCGTGTCGGCGGTGAATGGATCGGCGGTGCCGTTGAGCGCGTTCACGCACTTCGAGTCGAAGAGCACGCCGCTCTCGGTAAACCATCAGGGACAGTTCCCGGTGGTGACGATTTCGTTCAATCTGGCGCCGGACGCTTCATTGGGTGAAGCGACGAAAGCGATCCAAAAGGCGGAAGAAGATATTCACCTGCCGCTGAGCGTGCAAGCCGCGTTTCAAGGCACGGCTGCATCGTTCCAGGCATCTCTCTCGAATGAACCGATCCTGATTTTGGCGGCGCTGGTTACGGTATATATCGTGCTTGGCGTTCTTTACGAGAGCTACATCCATCCGATCACGATTCTCTCGACGCTGCCGTCTGCGGGGGTGGGCGCAATCTTGGCGCTGATCATCTGCGGGCAGGAGCTGAGCGTGGTCGCATTAATAGGCATCATCCTGCTGATCGGAATTGTGAAGAAGAACGGCATCATGATGATTGACTTCGCTCTCGAAGCCGAGCGGCAGCACGGCAAGACGCCGGAAGACGCGATATACCAGGCCTGCTTGCTGCGTTTCCGGCCGATCATGATGACCACGATGGCGGCGCTGCTGGGCGGCCTGCCGCTCGCGCTCGGCACTGGGATTGGATCCGAGTTGCGGCGTCCGCTGGGAATCTCGATGGTCGGCGGTTTGCTGCTGAGCCAGGTGCTGACGCTCTATACGACTCCGGTGATCTATATTTTCTTCGATCACCTCGCAAAGCGGTTCTCGCGAGCGCGTGAGGCGGCGGGTGCGGGGAGCCCCGAGTCGGTTCCGGCGGACTAACGATGAGTCTATCGTCTCCTTTCATCCATCGGCCGGTGGCCACGACGTTGCTGACGGCGGCGATCGCATTGGCAGGACTCGTCGCGTTTCAAGTTTTGCCGGTGTCGCCGCTTCCGCAAATTGATTTTCCGACGATTTCGGTTGGCGCGTCGCTTCCTGGTGCGAGCCCCGAGATTATGGCTTCGTCGGTGGCGACGCCTTTGGAAAGGCAGTTTGGGCGCATCGCCGGCATCACGGAGATGACGTCGTCGAGTTTTCTGGGGACGACCAGCGTCACGCTGCAGTTCGATTTGAACAGGAATATTGACGGCGCGGCACGCGACGTCCAAGCCGCCATCAACGCCGCGAGAAGCTACCTGCCGACAAACCTGCCGAGCAATCCTACGTACCGCAAAGTGAATCCCGCGGACGCGCCGATCATGATCTTGGCGCTGACGTCGGACGTCTACGACCGCGGGCCGCTTTATGACGCGGCGTCAACGATCATCCAACAGAAGTTGTCGCAGATACAGGGCGTCGGGCAGGTGAGCGTGGGCGGAAGTTCGCTGCCGTCCGTGCGCGTCGAGCTCAATCCCACGCAATTGAACAGTTACGGACTGGGATTGAACGACATCGCTTCGATGTTGAGCAGCCAGAATGCGAATTTGGCAAAAGGCCAGATCGCGAACAATTTGACTTCCGCCGACATCGTGGACAACGACCAATTGCTGAAGGCCGACAGTTACAAACCTCTGGTGGTGGGATATCACAACGGCGCGGCGATCACACTTTCGGATATTGCAGACGTGCAGGATTCAGTTGAGAACATCCGCGCAGCAGGGTTTGTGGACGGCAAACCTTGCGTGATACTGATCATTTTCCGGCAGCCCGGCGCAAACATTATTGATACGGTGGACCGCGTTCGCGCGGCGATCCCGGCGCTAAAAGCCTCTATTCCCGCGGCGATGGTCATCACGTATGTATTCGATCGAACCACGACGATCCGCGCTTCGGTGAAGGATGTGGAGCGCTCGCTGATCATTTCGATCTCGCTCGTTATTCTGGTGGTGTTCCTATTCCTAAGAAATCTCCGCGCAACGCTGATTCCGAGCGTCGCGGTCCCGGTGTCACTAATCGGCACTTTTGGCGTGATGTACCTGTTTCATTACAGCATCGACAATCTTTCACTGATGGCGCTGACGATTTCGACGGGCTTCGTGGTGGACGACGCGATCGTGGTGATCGAGAACATCTCGCGCTATCTCGAGGCAGGAATGCGGCCGATGGAAGCCGCATTGAAGGGGGCAAGTGAGATCGGGTTTACCGTGCTCTCAATCAGCATTTCCCTGGTAGCCGTTTTCATCCCGATTCTGATGATGGGCGGAATCATCGGACGGTTATTCCGCGAGTTCGCGGTCACACTTTCTGTGGCGATTCTCGTGTCGCTGGCAATTTCACTGACCACTACGCCGATGATGTGTTCCAGGCTTCTCAAACACATGCGCGAGGAAGACCATGGGCCAGTATTCCGAGCGAGTGAAAGAGGGTTCCAATGGGTGCTGCGCACATATGAGCGATCGTTGACATGGGTCTTGCAACATTCGGCTCTGACGCTTTTTGTGCTCTTCGCCACAATTGGGCTGAACATTTTTTTGTTGATGATTGTGCCGAAGGGTTTTTTCCCGCAGCAGGATAATGGAACGGTGTTCGGGGGCCTTCAAGGCGCCCAGGACATTTCCTTTCAGGCCATGCAGAACATCACACGGCGCTACGTGGACATAATCACGCAGGATCCAGCGGTTCTGCATGTCTCGGCGTTTACGGGCGGGGGCGGCGCCGTCAACACGGGATTTGTATATATGGCGCTGAAGCCACTCGGGGAACGCAAGATCGGCGCTGGCCAAGTGATCGATCGGTTGCGGCCGAAACTTATGTCCGTGCCGGGAGCGACTGTCTTTCTACAGGCGGGCCAGGATTTGAGAATCGGGGGCAGACAGAGCAACGCGCAATTTCAGTATACGATCCAGAGCGACAATCTGACTGACTTGGTGAATTGGGGACCGACACTGCTTCAGCAAATGAGGAAACTGCCAGGCCTTACGGACGTGAACACCGACCAACAGAATAGCGGGCTTCAGACGGAGCTTGTGTACGACCGCGCAACGGCATCGAGACTCGGGATCACACCACAGATGATTGATAACACCTTGTACGAAGCATTTGGACAAGCCCAGGTCTCTACGATGTATACACCGCTCAATCAGTATCATGTGGTTATGGAAGTCGCGCCGAAATATTGGCAGTCGCCCGAAGGCTTGAATAACATATACATTCCTGCTGCGAATGGCGGCGTGGTTCCGCTGAGCGCGATCACCAAATTTCAAGACACTACGGCGCCACTCGCCGTGAACCATCAAGGGCAGTATCCCTCTGTGACTGTGTCGTTTAATCTGTCGTCCGGCGTGGCGCTAGGCGATGCAGCGCGTGAAATCATGGACATGGAGCAGCGTATCGGCATGCCCGCATCGATTCACGGAATGTTTTCGGGAACGTTGCAGGCGTTTCAATCGTCGCTCTCCACACAACCGATGCTGATCATCACCGCGTTGATGGCGGTGTACATTGTTTTGGGCATTTTGTACGAGAGTTTCATTCATCCGATTACGATTCTTTCAACGTTGCCGTCGGCGGGAGTGGGCGCCGTCCTGGCGCTCATGCTTTTCAAAATGGATCTCAGCATCATTGCCCTAATTGGCATCATCTTGCTCATCGGTATTGTGAAGAAAAATGCGATTATGATGATCGATTTCGCGCTTGCGGCGGAGCGCAATGAAGGCAAGACATCCGCCGAAGCCATTTATCAGGCGTGCCTGCTGCGCTTTCGGCCGATTCTGATGACGACGATGGCGGCGCTGTTTGGCGCGCTGCCGCTTGCCTTGGGCACGGGAACCGGATCGGAATTGCGGCGGCCGCTGGGCGTGACGATCATCGGCGGCCTGATCGTGAGCCAGATGCTCACACTATTCACTACGCCGGTGGTTTATTTGTATCTCGACCGCATGCGTTTGCGTTGGGCGAAAAAGCATAAGAAACAGGCCGGAATGACCGCGCCGCAAGAGGAGTTGGGATGAATAGGCCGGTGCACCGTGCAATGATTTACGTTTGGCGATCAATGTTCGATGTTTAAGGGGATGAATTTCTTGGTACATAAATCCAAGGCGAGTTCATGGCGGGGGAAATCGAAGGCGCTTGCGCTCGCTTTGGCCTCGCTGCTGGCTTTGGATGGATGTACCGTCGGCCCGAAATACAATAAGCCTTCCGCGCCAACGCCCGCGGCATACAAAGAACTCACGCCGGATGAAATGAAGAATACGGACGGTTGGAAAGTGGCGCAGCCGAAGGACGACGCGCTACACGGAAAGTGGTGGGAGATATTCAACGATCCGCAGCTCAACACGCTGGAAGACCAGGTGAACCTGTCGAACCAGAATGTGGCTGCGGCATTTGCGAGCTTCATGGCCGCGCGCGCCATGGTGAAAGAAGCGCGCTCGCAATATTTTCCGACAGTGTCGGTGGGCCCGAGCATCACGAACGAGCGCCAGCAAACTGGGTCAGGTGGGACAAGCGGCACCGGCACGGGAGGCGGAACGAGTTCGACGTCGGCCTCGGTGTTTACAGAATATTCGCTTCCGTTTGATGCGACGTGGGTACCGGATTTGTGGGGCCGCGTTCGAAATACGGTGCGCGCGAATGCCGCGGCGGCACAAGCCAGCGCGGCGGATCTCGAAAACACGCGGTTGACGATGCAATCGGAGCTGGCGGTAGATTACTTCAGCCTTCGCGGTCAGGATGCTCTGAAGGAATTGCTGGATTCGACGGTTGTCGCGTACCGCCAGTCGCTCGATCTAACGCGTGCGCTATACGAAACGGGCATTGATTCCGACGAGTCGGTAGCGCAGGCGGAAACGCAACTCGAAATCACCCAAGCGCAGGACACGAATCTTGGAATCTTGCGCGCACAATACGAGCACGCGATCGCCATGCTGGTGGGGCAGCCGGCCTCGACTTTTTCGATCGCCGCATTGCCGTGGAATGTGGCGCCTCCTGCGATTCCGTTGGGCATTCCTTCGCAACTGCTGGAACGGCGTCCGGATATTGCGGCGAACGAGCGGCTCATGGCTCAGGCAAACGCTCAAATTGGCGTCGCGGTGGCAGCGTATTATCCGACGGTGACGCTCAGCGCGGCGGCAGGGCTGCAGAGCACTTCGTTTGTCAAGTGGTTCACATGGCCGTCGCGATTTTGGTCCGTCGGGCCGTCCGTCGCGGAGACAATTTACGACGGCGGACTGCGCCGCGCGACCTTACAGCAATACCGCGCTCAGTACGATGGGTCGGTGGCGAACTATCGCGAGACCGTACTGACGGCTTTCCAGCAGGTGGAAGATAATCTGGCCGCGCTGCGAATTCTCTCTGTGGAAATTCAGCAGCAGAACGCCGCCGTCACGTCGGCGGAAAGAAATCTATCGCTGGCCACAGACCGCTACAAGTTGGGAATCGATCCGTATCTGAACGTGATCACGGCACAGACAACACTGTTGGGCGCCCAGCAGACGGCCGTGGATCTTCGCATCCAGCAGATGACGTCGAGCGTATCGCTGGTTGAGGCGCTCGGCGGCGGGTGGGACTCGAACCAACTGCCGTCACAGCACCAGCTTATATCAAGCAGTTCGACAAATTCTGCGGCGCCCAATCCTTCCTCTAATCCTCAGGGCACTCCCAACATGAATCCGTAGCCGTGCGCGGGTGTTTGGTTAGTTTGTGTTCGCGGCGTTCTATTTTGGAGAAAAGGCGCTATCCAATGCCAGGATAACCATCGGGATCGTTCTCGCGCGCTTTCTATTCAAGTACCAGCAAGTCGAAAAGCCGGAATGAGGGAAGAGCGCATGAACGCAGGCCTGATTTTGCGGATCTCCGAACATGTACTCAGCCTTCCCGTCTTTGTGGGGAATTTCATAAAGGGGCTGTATCTTTACGACTCCGTAGGCGGCGCTGGGATCTTTTGCCGACATTTTTATGCGCAACAAGACATAGTCGGAGATGTAGACAAGAGCGAGACCTACGAGAGATGCGATGAGAATGCGCTTCATTTGTTCGGGACACTATAAGCGGTCTCGCACGCGTAGGGAATTGCAAATCATCTACGGTGACGTGATGCCGACTTCGTGAAGCCGAAACTCGGCGTGGAGCGCCTTCACGGCGCGCTGCATCGCGGGTTCCTCGACGACACACGAAATGTTGTACTCCGATGAGCCCTGCGCAATAGCGATGATGTTGATTCCTTCGCGGCCGAGCGCGCTGAACGTGCGGCCCGCAACGCCGGGAGTGCCGCGCATATTCTCGCCGACAGCCGCGACGATCGCGATGTTGCGGTCTTCGGAAATGTGATCGACGGTATGTTCCTCAACTTCCGGCGCGAACGCTTCGCGCAGAGCGGCAACGGTGCGCTTTTCATCGGCCGTCGGAATCACGAAGCAGATGTCGTTCTGCGAAGACGATTGAGTTACGAAGAGCACGTTCGCGCGCGTGGCAGAGGTGGCGGCGAACGAGCGCGCGAGCACATCGGTAAGGCCGACGATTCCAGGGCCTCCGACGGTCACGAGAGTCACATCGCGAATCGCGGTGAGCGCTTTCACGCCGCTGCCGGTTGGCGTACCGTCGGCCATGATTCGCGTGCCCGGCTTTTCCGGCGCGAAGCTGTTGCGGATCCATACCGGCACATTGGCCGCCATTACGGGACGCAGCGTGTTTGGATGAAGAACTCTGGCACCGAAAAATGCAAGTTCGGCGGCTTCGTTGTAAGAAATCTCCGGGAGCGTTCTCGCTTCGGGAACGAGGCGCGGGTCCGCGGTCTTCACTCCGTCCACATCGGTCCAGATGATGGTTTCTGTCGCGCCGAGTGCGGCGCCCAGAATCGTGGCTGAATAATCCGAGCCGCCGCGTCCAAGAGTTGTTTGCACGCCTTCGAGCGTTGAGCCGATGAAACCGGTAACGACCGGCACCACGCCGTCGTTCAATAGCGGGCGAAGACGCGCTTCGGAGCGCCGGTGAGTTTCGTCCATTAGCGGCTCCGCGCGACCGTGATGCGAATCCGTGATGATGACTTCGGTGGCGGATATGGGCGCGCTGCGGCGTCCAAGCTGCGTGATTGCACCTGCGAGGAGGGGAGTCGAAAGGCGCTCGCCGATTCCGGAAATTGCATCGAGGGCGCGCGGAGTGAGTTCACGAAGAAGAGCGGTGCCGTGCAGCATCCGTTCGAGTTCGTTGAGGACGCGCGCGTGGGCTGACGCTATCGCGAGCCGCGCGCGCGAGTCCTCGACAAGTGCGTCGAGGACGGCCTCATGCTGCTTTTTCAATTCCTGAACCAACGTCGACACGTGCTCTTCTTCTCCAGCTTCGGCTCGTCGCGCTCCTTCGATGAGGCGATTTGTCACTCCGCTCATCGCTGAAACCACAACGACGATCGGCTGCCGCTCCGCAGCGGCTCTGACGATCTCCGCGGCGCGGCGGATGCAGCTTGCATCCCCCACCGAAGTTCCGCCAAATTTCATAACGCAAAGACAAGAACTCATCACCGATGGCCTCTTGGTTCCATCAGATACGTCCAACAGCAGGAGTTTGTGAATCCGGCGACTTCCGATTTATCGTAAGCTCGCAATCGCAGCGCTATTCAAAGTGTATTTCAAGCCCCGCGTTTTCGGCAGACGAATTGCCGGTGTGTGCTCAGTTGTGATTCCGGGCTACATAAGGCGAACCTGTGGAAACTTTGCCTGGAGTTAATGCGACGCGACAGCTGTGCGAGCGCTTATCGCGGCGTCCACTGCGGATGAGAAGTGAAAAGGCCGTGCACGATTCCGATTTGGTATGTGAGAAATAATCCGAAGGTCAGGCTTAATAGGCCGGTAGCAACCCGCAATGTTCGATTGAGATTCGCGAACCGGTTGCTCGCATAAGTGAATGGAACCGCGATTGCGGCGGTGATGAGCATCATTCCCGCGATTGTGCCGATGCCAAAGACGAGCAGATACGCGACGGCCCAGCGCGGTTGGCGAATGGTGGTTAGGACCAACAAGGCGACGGCGGCAGAGCCCGCGAGGCCGTGAACGAGTCCCACAACTAGAGGGCGGAGAACTTGATACATGCCGAGTTTGCCGAAAGCGCGGTCGAGGAATCCGAGCGATGGATTCTCTGCGGCGTGGGAATGTGATTCGGCGTCGTGCACGTGCGGATGGGTATGAACGTGGCCGCCGTGGCTGTGCGGATGCGAATGAACCGACGGAGAACCAGGAGAAGACGTCAGGAATTGATCGTTGACCCACTGCAACATGCCGGTGAGATTCAGAATTCCGAGCAAGATCAACATCAGGCCCACGGAGAATTCCATCGAGAGGCCGAGGCGCGTGGGAATGACCCAGCCGACAAGGATAATTCCGGCGCCGACGGCGAAAATCGTGATGGTGTGGCCGAGCCCCCATAGAGCGCCGATCCACGCGGCAGGACCAATGCTGCGTTCGCGGCTCACGATGGTGGTTACGGCAATGACGTGATCGGGGTCGGTGGCGTGCCGCATCCCGAGAAAAAATCCCAGCGCGATGATAGAGAGGACGCCGATCATGTTTGCACGATGTTCGCGATCGCCCGAATTGCGGGCCTACGCCGAAGACGACAACGAACCGAGTTCTGGCTGCAGCTTCGAAGCGCGAAGCTCCGCCTGGCGCGATCGCAGATATCCCAGGAATTCCGTCATGCCTTCGCCCGTCTTCGACGATACGTGAAAGATTTCCATTCCGGGCCGAACCGCGTGAATATTTCTGTTCGCAGCTTCGAGATCAAACTCTGTGGCGGCTGCGAGATCGAGCTTGGTTACGACGGCGACGTCCGCGGTATTGAAAATCGTGGGATATTTTAGCGGCTTATCTTCGCCCTCGGTGACGGAAATCAGCACGAGGCGCAGATTTTCGCCGAGATCGTAAGACGAGGGGCAAACAAGATTGCCGACGTTCTCGATGAAAAGGAAATCGAGAAGTCCGACGTCCCATCCGTCGAGCGCATTCTGAACCATCGCCGCTTCGAGATGGCAAAGCGTGCCAGTGGTGATCTGACGGACCGGCGCCTGACTGCGGGCGAGGCGCGCGGCATCGTTGTCAGTCGCGAGATCGCCTACGAGCGCGGCCACTCGACAGCGCGGCCGGAGCGATGTGAGAACTTTTTCCAAGAACGCGGTCTTGCCGGAGCCTGGACTCGAGACGAGGCTCGTTACAAACACTTCTGCATCGCTGAATCGTTGGCGAAGCGCGCGGGCTACTACGTCATTTTGCTTCAGAACATTTTCGCAAACTTCGACAAGCCTGGGTCTTGCGTTCATTCGACTATCTCCAGTGCCGTGACCATGAGTTCGCGTCCTTCGGCAATATCCGCGCTCGGCGTCCCGCATTCCGAACAACACATCCACTGCAATGAAGCGACGGGCCGGACCGCATGACAGTTCGGGCAATTCACCCGAACCGGAATTTCTTCGATTTTGAGCTTCGATCCCTCGAGAGGCGTTTGAAAGCACGCCATTTCGTACGAGGACAGAAGCGCGTCTTTCGCGACACCAGAGAGCTTGCCCAGTTTCAGGTGAACGGCGCCGATGTGCACATCGCCGAGGCTGTGCGCTTCGTCCTGCACGAGATCAACGATGCTCATCGCGATGGATAATTCATGCATAAGTTCATGCGCTTCGATAACGAGACAACTACCGGTTCGAAGCTGCCATTTCTTTCTCTGATTTCCCCGACTTCTCCGATGCGTCTGCGTGCGCGTTTTGCGAAGCTTCGAAGTTGGATGCGAACTGGCCGAAAGCGGCGAGCGCGGCCTGCCCGAGGCTGATTCCGCCGTCGTTCGGAGGGATGGCATGATTCGTCAATATTCGTAATCGCGAATTCTCAAGACAGCGCTTCACATCTTCGAGTAAAAGTTCGTTCTGAAAAACTCCGCCGGACAATGCAACGGTTTCGATGCCGGCAGTCTCGGCCACGGTTGTGATTGCGTCGCAGATTCCGCACGCTAAACCTGCTTGGAACGCGCGAGCAATTTCGGACGTGTCCCGGCCGCGCTGCCTGTCGCGAATCAACGCAGAGAGTAGGGGACGGAAATCGAGTTCTCTGCCGGCGAATGGGAACGGATACGCATCATTTCGTTGCGCGCCACGGGCTAATTGTTCGAGCCAAATTGCGGCCTGGCCTTCGTACGACATTTCCCGCGTGAAGCCGAGGAGGGCTGCGGCGGCATCGAAGAGCCGGCCCATCGAAGTCGTTGTGAACGTTCGCACGCTTTTCGAGATTAACTGCATCGAGCGCGCGAAACGCGTGGGGAAGTGAAATGGCGGCGCTGTGACGTCCGGCAGATCATCTAGTTGAGCGAGGAAGCCAGCGGCGGCTTGCACGGGATGTTGCGCGGCGGCGTCACCTCCTGCGAGCACCGCGGGACGCAGATGCGCGGCGCGATCGAATCCGCCGGCAACGCTTCCGACGAAGATTTCGCCGCCCCAGATCGATCCGTCGTCGCCGTACCCGGTGCCATCGAGGCTCACGCCTACGACGCGCGTCTCCCACGCATTTTCTTCTGCGAGCACTGAGGCAATGTGCGCGCGATGATGCTGGATCGCGTGCTTTTCGCCGGCGCGCAAATTTCGCGCTCTGACGGTTGAGTGGTATTCGGGATGCGCGTCGTGGACGAGCAGAACGCCGTCCCAGCACACCTCATACATCGCCATTAAGTCTTCGACCGTTTTGTCGAATGCGAGGGCCGATTCGTAATGATCGAGGTCGCCGATATGCTGGCTGACGAAGGCCTGGCCGGCGACGACGAGCGTGATCGTATTCTTTAGGTCTGCGCCCACCGCAAGAATCGGGCGGTCCACAGGAAGCGTCGCAGCCGCGCTCGGGGCATAGCCGCGCGACCTGCGCAACACTGCTGGACCGAAAACGCCCGCGCGTGCGACCGAATCGTCAACGCGGCGCGCGATTGGCCGCTCGCCGATTAGGAATGCGTCGGCAATTTCCGAAAGGCGCGCGATCGCATCGTTGTCTTCGTACGCGATTGGCTCACTTGAGCGATTCGCGCTGGTCATCACCAGGACATCGGGAGCTCCGGCGGCAAAGAGAAGATGATGAAGCGGCGTGTACGCGAGCATCACACCGAGCTCATTGTTATCGGGCGCGACTCCGGGAAACTGAGCTTTCGCGGGCGCGAGTACGATTGGCCGAGCGGACGAGGTCAACAACGATTCGGCGTCGAAGCAGAGATCGACGAGATTGCGTGCTGCTGCGAGATCTTTGACCATTACCGCGAATGGCTTTTCTTTGCGGAACTTCCTTTCGCGAAGAGCCGAAACAGCTTCGGCGTTTTTGGCGTCGCACGCGAGATGGTAGCCGCCGAGTCCTTTTACCGCGACGATTCCGCCCGAGCGAAGCGTTTGTGCGGCCTGGCGAACGCTTGCGTCGTTTGTGACGACAACATCCGGACCTACTTTCAGGGAATACGAAGGGCCGCAATCGGGGCATGCGACCGGTTGCGCATGGAAGCGGCGGTTGGCGGGATCGCCGTATTCGGCAGCGCAGAACGCGTCGAGCGGCCAGGGCTTCATCGTTGTGTTCGGGCGATCGTAAGGAAGCCGCTCGATGACCGAGTAGCGAGGGCCGCAGTTCGTGCAGTTGATATAGGGATAGTGATAGCGCCGATTTGCCGGATCAAAGAGCTCCTGGATGCATGCTTCGCAAACCGGGAGATCTGGCGAAATGCGCGCTGAGGGACGAACGTGACCGTGGCTCTCGCGAATCGTGAAATCGCTCGAGCCGATCGGCTGCGCCGCGCGGACTTCGACAGCGGAAATTGTTGCCGCGGCAGGCGCCTGCGAATTTAGCGCGACGAGAAATGTATCGAGAGCCATCGACGGGCCTTCGACGTGAATTTCGACGCCTTCTTCGCCATTCAGAACCCAGCCAGCGAGAGTATGTTCTTGCGCGAGCCGATAGACGAACGGGCGAAATCCGACGCCTTGAACGACACCGCGAATTCGGATTGAACGGGCATCCGGCAATTCCTCTAATCTCTTTTCGCCACTCATATCCGCGCTAGTCTGCGCTGCGCGTTAATCTGTGTTGACCACGCAGCCGTGGCCTTGCCATCCGATTTGCGATACCACGCCGTCTTCGACGAGGACCGGCACGGTGCGCTGCCCGCCGGTTAGCTCCTTCATGCGCGCGCGGGCGGCAGGATCTGCTTCGACATCGTATTCGAGGAATTCGACGCGTCGCCATTCAAGCCACTCACGCATTTCCTGCGTGTGAGGACAGCGCGCGGAACCGAAAAGCTCGAGCTTAGCCACGCCCTAGAACCTCCAGCGCTTCACGGATGACGTGATAAATCGAAGCCTGGACTTCCTGAATGCGCGGAATGTAATCGCAATTGACGACGATAGGAAAATCCACGAGATTTCGCCGCACGATTTCACCGCCGTCGTATCCGAGAAGCGCAGCCGTAAGAAGCCCGCGCTTGCGAGCTTCTTCGAGCGCCATGATTACATTCTTCGAGCCGCCACTCGTCGAAATTCCCACCGCGACATCCTCGGGCCGCGCTTGGGCAATCAATTGCCTGAGAAAAATCAATTCGATGCCGACGTCGTTGGCGATCGCCGTCACGTTAGCGGGTTCCAGGGAAAGCGACACCGCCGGAATCGGCTGATACGTACTGGGAGGGATGATGCAGTCAAGCGCCCAATCATTTGCATCCGTCGCAGAACCGCCGTTTCCGAAAATTATCAGTTTGCCTCCGCGGTCGAGGCGCTCGCGGATTGCGAGAGATGCGTTGCTGATTTTTTCCGCTTGCTCGCTCGCGGCCTGAGCGCGCAAGCGAGCATCATCATCGACCTTCATGCGAATTGATCGCGCGGCCCCCGCCACGATTTCGCCGGTCTCCTGTTTCTGCTGTCCGAGGAAAGGATAGAGAAATTCCGCGGCACCGACGTCGTGACCGAGCTCGCGATGCTCAAAGAAAACGTGCACCGTTTCCCATAGCGTGTGATAGAGAATCTCGATCAATTCCTGATGCATGAACGCGTCGGTGGTCGCGGCACCGACAGCGTAAGTGCCCGTAAGGCCCGGCAGAGCGAACGTCATCGCCTTGCGCTCTTGCGCCAGATCGAGCGCCGCCCATACTTCCGGATCGCCTTCGGGTGGGCCGAATCCCATGACGATATCTTCGGAACGGAGTAGCGCTTCGAGCCACGGACGGAACTCGATGGAGAGATCGAGCGCGGGAAGAGCCCGCTTGCCGACAATCACGGGGTGAACAAACTCCACGGAGACGTGTTGCGCGTCGGTTGCGTAAGGCCCGCGACCAAACGCCAGCAGGCGGCCTCCGCGCAAAAAGCGATCTGACATTTCGCGGCACGCCTCAGCCAGACGCATCGCTTCACGTGCGAAAAAAAAATCGTTTATTTCATTCCGCGCGAGCAGGCGCTGCTCGACGTACGCGGAAAGTTCGACACCGGTGGCAATTCTGTGTCCCAAAGCATTCGCCTCTAACAGATTCGAGGGAGCGGATCGCCGACGAGCATGTCAACGATACGGCTCGCGCCATAACGCGTCAGCGCCAGGACCGAACCCGCAGGCTGATCGCACATTTCGCCGATGATACATGCATCCTCGCCGCCCGGAACTGCGCGAAGAGCGGCGAGCCCCGCGTTCGCCGCTTCTGCCGATAAAATTGCGAGGAACTGGCCTTCGTTGGCGATGTGAAGCGGATCCAACCCAAGCAGCTCGCATGCACCGCGAACTGCGTCGCGAACTGGAACTGAATCTTCCTGAATTTGCACGCCGAGGCCGCAATCGCGGGCGAGTTCATTGAGCGAAGTAGCAACGCCGCCGCGCGTCGGATCTCGCATCCAACGAATCCCGCCTCCGGCTGCCTGCGCGAGCGCTTTCACGAAAGGAAGAACCGAGCGCGTGTCCGACTGCAGTTCGGCTTCGATTTCGAGTTCGCCGCGCGCGAGCAGGATGGTGATGCCGTGATCGCCGATCGGGCCGGAGAGAAGAACTTTGTCGCCGGGGCGAACGGTGCGCGGATCTACTTTTACTCCGGGCAAGGGGCGGCCGATTCCGGCGGTCGATATGTACATCGAATCCGCTTTGCCATGCTCGACGACTTTTGTGTCGCCGCCGGCAATCACGATCCCAGCTCGGCGCGCAGCCGCACCCATGGCGCGGACTTCTGCTTCGAGAATTTCCGTGGGCAAACCGGCTTCGAGAACATACGTCGCGACAATAGCTTCCGCACCGGCACCCGACACCGCCAAATCATTCACTGTGCCGTTCACCGCGAGCTCGCCGATAGAGCCGCCGGGGAAGCGAAGTGGCTTTACGACGAAGCTGTCCGTGGTGAACGCTACGCGAATGCCGTCAATCTGCACGTGCGCTGCATCGCCAAGAATTTCCGAGGAGGATTCAAACAGAAGCGGAACGAACAAACCTTCAATCAGCCGGCGGCTGGCCTTGCCGCCTGCCCCATGCGCCATCTCAATCTGCGGTTCGCGGAAGCGGATTTTTGTGGCCGTGGCCGCCATCGAGTCTCCATCCTTCACGCCGATGAACTCAGGCTCGCCGAAGCACTCAGGCCGACAAGCGCAGCCGTTTTTCGATGCTCGTAATTATAAAACGCGGCGCACGATCCCTCAGACGAGACCATCAGCGCGCCGATCGGATGCTCGGGCGTGCATTCATTGCCGAAGAGCTTACATTGCGCCGGTTTGAGTACGCCCTTGAGCACTTCGCCGCACTGCGCGGCTTTTGGATCGGTGACGCGAATGCCAGGGATGCTGAATCGCTGCTCTGAATCCCACTGCGCGTACTCGTCGCGAATTCGTAGCGCGGACTGCGAAATGAAGCCCAAGCCTCGCCATTCGAAATATGGCCGGAGCTGAAAAACTTCGGCCATCGCTTTCAGGGCGGCGCGGTTGCCTTCCCATGGCACAACCCGCTTGTATTGATTTTCGACGCGCGCCTCGCCCTTTCGAAGCTGCTGCAGGAGCATTAGGATCGATTGCAGGATATCGAGCGGTTCGAAGCCGGAGACGACAATGGGCTTGCCTTGATTTGTCGCGATCCATTCATACGGGCGGCATCCGATGACGGTGGATACGTGGCCCGGGCCGACAAAACCGTCGAGGCGCATGTCCGGTGAATCCAAAATGGCGCGGATCGCCGGAATAATTGTGACGTGATTGCAGAAGACCGAGAAATTCTTGAGGCCTTGCGCTTTTGCGCGCATCAAGATCAGCGCCGTGGATGGCGCGGTGGTTTCAAATCCGATGGCGAAGAACATCACATGCTTCGACGGGTTCGCCTTCGCGAGCTTCAGCGCGTCTGACGGGGAGTAGACGATGCGGACGTCCATGCCGCGAGCCTTATGCTCGAGCGGGCTTCCTTGCGTGCCGGGAACGCGCATCATGTCGCCGAAGGCCGTGAACATCACGTCGGGATCGGCTGCCATGGAGAGCCCGTCATCAATTCTTCCCATCGGCAGAACGCAAACTGGGCAGCCGGGCCCGTGGATCAGCTCGATATTCGGAGGCAGAATATCTTTTAACCCAAACCTGTAGATGGCATGCGTGTGACCGCCGCAAACTTCCATTAGACGATAGTGCCGTCCCGGATCGGTTAGGCGGCGAATCTCGTCGGCTGTCTTGTTGATCAGTTCCGGTTCGCGGAATTCGTCAACAAATCGCATGGCGTCCTTTCAGTTTGTGCGCAGTCACAATTTGGCTGCGGTCACTCTGCCTGAGGCATCGCAGATGCCGCAGGCTGCTCATTCGGGCGCTTGTCCTCTTGATCGTGCAAGCCGTAGCCTTGCACCTCTTGCAACGCGGCTTCCGTTTCGCCGAGCATCGCCAGCGTGCGCATTTGATCGATGGCGTCTTGTTCGCTGATTTTGCTCATGGCGAAACCGACGTGGATGAGAACCCAATCGCCCGTCACGGGCTTGTCGTCTTCGAGCAATCCGAGATCGACGCGGCGCCGCACCCCTAGCACATCGACCGACGCGGAATTTCGATCGGCGTCAGAGATTTCGACAATCTTTCCGGGAATGGCAAGGCACATGTAGCATCCTCCCGACCAATTCAGCTCGTTTTCATTGCTATCCATATCTCTAATCACCGCTGGCGCGCAACAATATTGAAGCTGAGCTTCAATTCGTCCTTTACTTTGAGCGTGCCTCCCGCAACGGAGACGAGCGGGATATCGAAATCCGTTTGCAGCAGCGAGAAATCGCCCGAGGCTTGAAGCGTCCCGTTGGCCAGCAGCACTTGCGCTGGGATTTCTAATGGTCTCGTGACGCCGTGGAGCGTCAAATCGCCCTTTACGACGACAGACAACCGGGTGTCGCCGACCGCTCTTGAGGTTACTTCATTGCTTTGAAACGAGATCTCAGGAAATCGGGATGTCTCGAGAACGTCGTGCTTCATCCGAGTTTCAATCTCCTGGCGGTCCTTCGAATTCACATCATCGCTTACCGTGAGCGAATCCGCGCGGATGGAAAAATTGAGCGAGGCCTTATCGGGAAATTCGGGCGCAAACCGGGCTTCTCCGGTGAAATCCTGCACTGCAATCGTGGGATTGTGGCCGAAGCCCGAAAAAAGTCCACTGGCAAATGCGCGAATTGTGAATCTGCTTGCGGCGGCGTCAAATATGTACGGTGCCGCTTCGTCCTTCGCGGTCATCCCTGCTCCGGTAGTTGCGGACATCTATTCTCACCTTTGCTTTGCCGGGCACGCACGACGCAGCGGGAAAAAATTACCAGCGACGCCTTGCGCAGTGCAGCCGCTCGCGCGACAAGGCCTCGAAGCAGCGGCCAAGATGCGCCGACACTTGGAGTATTTCGGCGCCCAATCCTGCACCCAGGCGACCCTTACATCGAGCGAATCTTCATGTACCGCTCAATATCGGGCATTACATTTCCCGCGAGATCAGCGATGCCCAATTGCCCCATGTATCTTCGGACGATGGGATTGGAAAGGATAAGTCCCGCTCCAAAGACCACCAGAGCCACTCCGCCGAGCATGTACAAAGTGTCCTTGTTCAATGCGTCGCCGTTACTTACGCGCTCAATCGATTCCATCGCTTAACTCTCCTCTCATGTCATGGGCCCTTCATCGGCCTTTCACTGAATTTCACTGGGTAGAATTTGAACCAGCTTCCAGGCTCTCTCCTCTGATTATTTTGCCTACTAGCGATTCAACCAAGCTCGCGGCGGGTTCTACAGCAGCCGCAAGAGGCTCGCTCAATCCCATCTTTCCTTCTTCGCCGCCAAGATCCTGAGGTTCACAGCCGACGAGCAATACGCGGCTCAATTTTTTCTCCATGGTTTTCGCGAGGCGCAGCACGTTCAGCGGATTCATTCCGTGCGTTTCGATTGTCGCAGGCGACTCCGGCGAATCGAGTGAGTCCAGATCGGGCTCGACGACGTAGAGCGTTCCGGGCGCGTCTCCGCGCGGGCACGCATCCACGAGAATCGTGACGTCATAGCCGTCGAGCAGCGCATACGCCAGATCGAAACCGCGAATGCCAAAGTCGGTGACTCGAACCGATTCCGGGAGCTTGCGCTCGGCCAGCGCGCCAGCGACTTCCACGCCGAACGCGTCGTCGCCCAAGAATATGTTTCCGATTCCGGCGACAAGAATACGCGGCGTGCGCACGGAATTTGAGGGGCGATGACCGGCCGCATTCACTGGTTCCACTTCCTCCGGTGAAAAAAAGAAGCGGTGGCCGGGCTGGCGTTCTGTGCCGAGGTCCCGTCCGGGATCGTCGTTGATGATGACCGCCAAATGGACTTTCCCTTCGTAATCCTGCTCAATCGCTTCGACGGTTGCGATCTTGCCGCGCAGAGCGATGTCGAGGACGTCGCCGCCTTCTCGAGGCCACAATCGAAGGTGGTCGCCGGGGCGCACTTCTACGCCGCCAATCTCGAGGCTGTCGAGAGTGCTTTTGTCTTCGAGTAGCCGCCACTCCCACTCATTCATCGGGGGTCCTCGTTCATCTTGCGTCGCGATTCGCGGGGCGCACGCTGCGAAGCGCTCCGTGGAGCTTCATGAATTGTTCTTCAGGAAGCGATTCGGTGCGCTCCAGGATGCGGCGGGCGCGGTCGTCGCCGTTCCGCACTTCCTCTTTCTCTTCGTCGGTCATGGTGAGAATTCGCAGCGCCAGGATTTCGTCGATTTCCGTGCCGTCGCAAAGGTCGCCCGCGCTCTCCGGAGCGATCTTCGGGTAGTCATAAAGAATGATCGGCGAGACGAGCATGGTGTCGCGCTCACCCTCCTCGCCAACGAGGACGGGCCAATAGCCGGAATTTTGGCACTGCGCCGTTTCTGCCGCGAGCCCGGCGGGAGGATCGAGAAGAGAATTGAATTGGCCTTGCGCGACGGTCAAAATCGCGTGGGTCGAAACCAGCGAATAATTCAAAAGCTCGTCGCGGCTTTGCAGAGATTGATTTTCTGCCGGAGTAAAATTTCTCACACGGAGGGTCACGCGCAATAGTCCGTCGCGAAGCCGCACGGCCGAGAGTTCGACTTCGCCTCGTAACGGCTCTTGCCTGCGGACAAGAACGCCGACGATTCGGCCGTCCGTTTCGCGCAACGGCTCGATCTCGGACCGTTGAGGAAATGAAAAGGCCTCGACGCGCGGCTCGCGGAGTAGCTGCTCGATTCGCGCATCAACGCCAACTTCGCGCTCCACGGCCTCCTGCCAGGCCTGGAACGAACGGCCGGCGACCTGCAATGAATCCACCATTTCGAATTTTGGCTCAGCGCCTTCGGGAAGATCGGCGAGAGGCGGCGAGACCGCGCCTACGCTCCGGGCGATGAGCTGAAGGAACCTAATTTTCACGGCAATTGCGGTCTTGGAGGATCCTGTCACGAGGCAATCGGAGCACATCGCCCAGGCATCGCTGACATCTGAATTTTCTGCTCTAGGTTTCGGCGCAAGAACACCAAAATTGAAACGTCGGCGATTTTTAAGTGCAGAAGGACGGTAGGGATACAGAATGTATCCCTCGTAGAGAACGGCATTCGCGATTTCTTCGATGGTCTTTGCGTTCACAATCGCACCGGTTCTTCCACAGCGGCTAGCAACTCCTCAAGCGCCTGCTCCCACGTGGGGATTCCCCTGCGCATCTTGTATTGATAAAGGCGGTCAAAGATGTCCCTACGCACCGAGAGCCACGCGCTGTTGGGATAGTGGACGTCCATTAATTCGCGCCAAGTCTTAACCGGCAGGCGAAACTTCGCTTCCTTTTCCCACGATATAGGCGAAACGCGGAGCGCGCCTTCGGAATCTCCGTAGAACGCGGTTCCGCTAAAGAGGAAGCAAAGAGGCAAGTCGCCATCGCTGAGCGCATGGAAATATTTTGTCGCTGCCACGTTGAAGTCGAAGGTGCACGGCACAGGAAGTTCCACGGTGGTCGAGCCCGTGAATTGCGGAACCACAATACTCGCGTGTGTCCAGAGCATGGTGCGAAGCGTCTGGCTCCAACGATCCGGCTCTCCGAACAAATCGAGCAGCTTGGCCTGTTCTTCCGGGCTGTAGTGGCGCCGCGTGGCTTCGATTTGAATTTGACAGCGAACGGCCGCGGTGTGGATGACTTCATCGGCTGGCGCGTTTTTCACGCGCATCTGAAAACCGAGCGTAGGAACGGCGGAGAAAGGAATTACCGAAGCGCTCTCGATTTGGAAATTGAGATCAGGCATCGGAACGCTCGTCTTCGACTCCGGCTTTTCTTCGCAGATCGTCGAAGAAACTTTCAATTTTCTGCCACACTTCGGCGCCGCCAGAAAATCCCTGCCAATTACTCCGAATCAGGCCGACCAGGCGATAGCATTCATCGATAGGCACGACGTAACACGACGCTCCGCTGAATCCGTGCGTCGGATTCACGCGATTCACAAGCAGCGCTTCTACGTCCGGCTCCATATTCTTCAACACGGGATTGTCTTCGACAATTTCTTTCCAGCTATCCAGATTCAGAAGCGATTCGGTGGCGCCGGCCGGGCTCGGATAGAACGCGACCACTTTGCTGTGAACGCTGCTGTCGTAAAAAAACGCCATCCCAATGGGAATCATCAACGATTCCCATTGCCCGTCCGTCATTCGAAAGTCTTTCAGGAATCTAACGTCGCGGGGCACGCGCTTGAATTTCGCGCCTTCTCTGTGACTGAACAGAATGGCGCAGGCATCGCACGCGCAAATCAGTTTTCGCGCCGCCGGCTCCAGCAAGTGCTGATGTTCCGGCGCGAGATCAACCTTACAGAGTTCGCACTTCTCGGCGGCGCTGCGCTTCTTCGCAAACTGGCGCAGAGTGGCGAACGGACTTTCGGGAGCCGGTACGAACGCAATCGTCACAATATTGCTCCGGCGCGTTGAACTTTCGAGAGAGGCATTGCGATCCTTGCGTGATTCTGTTCCACCAGGAGGGGCAGCGGCGCGAGGTGTAAGGCCGTCTGATCTACTCCGCGTCCGGCGCGAACGACATCGTAGCGCAACTTGCAAGATGGGCACGCCAAGACCGCCGCTTCGAGCAACGCGCCATCGAGAGCATGGCCGCAGCCTGGACAGCGATTCTCGTAGGCGTAGTAGTTCCCGTCGAGGCGGCAGAAAAGAAATTTCACGCCGCTAACGTCAAGAACTGAAGCTGCTCCCGGAAGAAGCGAATGAATTCCGTCAACTTCTTCCCATTCGGTGCCGTCGCGAGCGGGGTCGAGCGCATGTCCGTTGTTTTGCAACTGCTCGATGGGAACATATCCAGGAATTGGCGCTGGAGCTTGAGTGACGCCATCCACGATGAGGCGCGTAACATCGGGCGCGGCTTCGAAGATGGCGTCTTCGATCGCGAGCTTCAATGTAACCGCCGAGGACGGGCAGCCGTGGCAACTACCGTCGAGCCGCAGCTTCACCACGCCCGCGTCATCGACGTGCAGCAATTCGACGTTCCCGCCGTGCGACTGTAAGTAAGGCCGAGTTTTCTCGAGAGCTTCGCGAACGCGGGTTTCCAAGTCGTCCGGGTGCAGGCCGTGCAGCAATAGAAGGCCTTTCACCACATCATCCCGCTGCAAGCGAGCCATGATTTCTTCGCCGGCCGCGCCAGTGTTGTAGACGATTTCCAAGGCGCGTTCCAAGCCCTCGCCGTGCATTTCCATCAAGGCTTGTACGAGGCGCTTCGCGGCTGCGCGCAACTCCACGTCTGCTGATTGCTCCAGCTTGCGGATCAAGTCCTCAATGACTTGCGCCCGCTGCTGAAACTCGTTGCGGTTAGCCATTCGATTGTCCCTGTAGATGAAGAAGCGAGGCGCGGCTGCAAAAGGTGGCGGTGTCGATCCATGAACTTCAAAACGACCCTTTTGCGAGCCGCTGCCTCACCTCAACTCTGGGTGTTCAAGACTGTTGCAAACCGAACATCGGGGAATGATGCGTCTCAAGAACTTTGCCCTTCCCCAGGTACATATGTACGCCACACGGCAGGCACGGGTCAAAGCTCCGCACCGCTCGCATGATGTCAATGCCCTTAAACTTGTCCGGCCCGTTGTCCTCAAAAATCGGCGTGTTCTGCACCGCGTCCTCATACGGACCCGGCGTCCCGTAAATATCGCGCGGGTTGCCGTTCCAGGGCGTCGGAGGATAGGGGTGGTAGTTTGCGATCTTGTGATTTTTAATGACGACGTGATGGGAAAGCACTCCGCGCACGGCTTCGTGGAAGCCGCAACCGATTGCTTCCTCCGGAACCTTGAACTCGTTCCAAGTGCGTGTGCGTCCCGCGTGCAGTTCCGCCAAGGCCTGTTCCATGAAATACATCGCGCAACATGCCGCGTACACCTGGAAGTACGTCCGAGCGCGATCGCGTTCGATGGCGTTGCTCCACTTCGGGATTTTCCATTCGAACTCGACCTCTGGCAGCGACACTGTCTTGGGGAGATACATTTTAACGCTGGTGCCCGTGGCTTTTATGTAGCCGATATCCACGAGTCCAGCTAATGCCGTGGCCCACAGGCGAGCGATCGGTCCGCCGCCGGTGTCGAGTGCGAGGTGATCGCCGGTCCGTTTGTCGAACCAGCGCGGGCACATGACCCAGCTGTACTTGCCGGCGAAATCGCGCTTCTGCGGCCGCGGGATTGTCGTTTGGTTCCAGGGATGATGCTGATCCACCGGATTGCCGAGGGGATCCTTCTTCACGAACACCTCGGAGCTCTGCCAATCATCGTAATAAGAATGGCCAAGCAGAATCCGGATGTTCAGGTTGATGTCCACGAGATCCGTGGTCACCAGCTTGCCGTCCACAACGACGCCAGGAGTCACGTACATCGCGCGGCCCCAGCTCGTCATATTCTTGTACGTGTAGTCGCATACGGCCGGATTGTTGAACGAACCCCAGCAACCGAGCAGGATGCGGCGCTTCCCAACTTCCTCATAGCCTGGGAGTGCCTCATAGAAGAAGTCGAAGAGGTCATCGTGAAGCGGCACGACTTTCTTCATGAATTCCACGTACTTCATCAAACGAACCAGGTAATCGGTGAACAGCTGGACCGTGGGAACCGTGCCGACTCCGCCGGGATATAGAGTTGAGGGATGGACGTGGCGCCCTTCCATCAAGCAGAACATCTCACGCGTCATGCGGCTCATCTGAAGCGCTTCGAGATAGAACGAGCCTGTGAAGGGATTGAGAGCGCGCATGATGTCCGCGATGGTCTTGAAACCATGCAGACGCGCGTTCGGTGATTCGGTCTTCTGGGCTCTCTCGAAAACGCCAGGATTCGTCTCCTTGACCATCTGCTCGCAGAAGTCCACGCCGACCAAGTTGTCTTGAAAGATGTTGTGGTCGAACATGTACTCGGCGGCTTCGCCAAGATTCACGATCCATTCGCCGAGGGCCGGCGGGCGAACGCCGAAGGCCATGTTCTGCGCGTACGTCGCGCAGGTGGCGTGGTTATCGCCGCAGATGCCGCAGATGCGGCTGGTGATGAAGTGGGCGTCGCGAGGATCTTTCCCCTTCATGAAAATGCTGTAGCCACGAAAGATCGACGATGTGGAATGGCA
>Ga0302180_10000874_pt1 | contig 24377 bp, 20 predicted proteins | sample I_Palsa_E3_2_FD_200575 | JGI IMG/M metagenome (GOLD analysis project Ga0302180, IMG submission 200575) | Peat permafrost microbial communities from Stordalen Mire near Abisko, Sweden - I_Palsa_E3_2 | ecosystem: Environmental > Terrestrial > Soil > Palsa > Peat permafrost | place: Sweden... | reverse complement strand
GGTCAGCTGCTCGTACGCATGCTTTTCGTCGGCTGGCAATCTGGCGGGCGGCGGGTCGCCGCGCTGGAGCGCCTTGGCGAGGCCGGGCGGGACCGTGGCCGGGAAGTTGACGTGAATGCCGAGCAGCTCCGGGGGTGCCTGCTGGCCCATTACGTTCGTGATAGCCCCGCCCCAGTCGCCGCCTTGCGACGCGAACCGCGGGTAGCCCAGGCGCTTCATGAGCACGACCCAGGCGCGGGCGATGCGGGCGGGGTCCCAGCCGGCCTCCCGCGGCTTGCCGGAGTACCCGTAGCCCGGCAGCGACGGGATCACCAGGTGGAACGCGTCCGAGGCGGCCGCGCCGTGAGCGGTGGGATCGGTGAGCGGGCCGATGATCTTGAGCTGCTCGATGATCGAGCCGGGCCAGCCGTGCGTGACGATGAGCGGCAGCGCATCCTCGTGCCGGGAACGGACGTGGATGAAATGGATGTCCAGCCCGTCAATCTCGGTTATGCAGTGGGGCAAGGCGCTCATCGTCGCCTCACACCGCCGCCAGTCGTAATCGGTGGCCCAGTAGCCCGCGAGTTCCTGAATCATCGCCAAGGGCACGCCTTGCGACTCATCGGTGACGGTCTCCGCGTCGGGCCAGCGGGTGGCCGCGATGCGCGCCCGCAGCGCCTGGAGTTCGGCCTCAGGGACCTTCGGGATCGTGAATGGCCGGATTGCTGTGGCGCCCGGGTTTTCGATCGTGACAGACATGCGGATCTCCCTGGTCGTTTCGGATTGGTGGCCGGGACAGAGCTAGCTCTTCCAGGCGGAGCGGGGCCTCAGGGCCCGGTCTCGGTGCGTCGGTCGGCGGGGGCGTCGGCAGTTGCTGGATCGCTCAGTAGACAGTCCCGAAGTGGGCGCCCCACAGCTGATTGGTAGCCGGCCTCCAGCAGGGCCCGGAGCTGCTTGTCCCAGGCGCGGCCGCTGAGCTGGTACCCGTGGATCAGCACCACCGGCTGGCCGGCGCCGTGGTCCTCGTGGTAGATCTCGATGTCAGCGGAATTCTCCCGGCCGAACGCGGCGAACGCCGCCCGTTCGGTGTCGGTGGGCTGGGGGGCGGGCGCGCGGCCCAGGAGTGCCGCCGCCACCTTCAGCGGGGGCCTGCGCAGGAAGTTCAGGTGAATGCCGGCCAGCCCGTCCGGCGCCTGGATCGCCATCGCGTCGGTGACGGCGGCGCCGATGTCATCCAGCGCGTCCTGGTGATCCGGTTTCACGTGGATGAAGTGGATGTCCGGACCGTCGCTGCCGGCCGTGAACTGCGGGAGCGCGTTCAGTTCCGCCTCGCACCTGCGCCAGTGGTAGCCGGTGCCCCAGTAGGTAACCAGGTTCTGGATTGCCGATGACTGCACGCCCTGCGACCGGTCTGTGACGGTCTCCCCGGACGGCCAGCGGGTGGCCGTGATGCGTCGCCGCGGACCGGCCAGGTCATCATCTGGCACGCGGACTCTGGACGGGCGGACGGCCGGGTCGGTCATGGTGGTCACGGTGCCCTCCTTGTGCCGGGCCGGGCGCCTACTGGGCCACGGTGAGGAGCGGCTTGCCCTTTTCCACGACGTCGGTGGCCAGTGCGGTGCCGGTGCCGGTGCCGGCGTTGCGTACCGCGTGGACTATCCCGGCCGGGACGGTCAGGGCCTCGCCGGCGTTGTACACCTTGGCGGGCTGGCCGTCGATCTGGTACTCCAGCGAGCCTGCCAGGACGTAGATGATCTCCTCACCCGGATGGGTGTGCCGGACCGGGGGCGAGCCGGCTCGATGTCGAGGCGCGACTGGATCATCTCGCGTCCGGGGACGGAAAGGTCGTGGCGCTGCAGGCTGGTGCGCCACAGTCCCGGCGCGAACTCGACCGCCGTGCCCGGGATGTTGCCGTGCTCTTGGGTGGTGCTCATCTCGGCCTCCCTGAGGGTGGTGTCAGGAATGACGCTACGATTCCCGCCGCGGCGTTCCGCCAGGGACATCCCTGGCGGCTGACCCTGGCCTGCACTGTCCCCGGGCCGTCCCGTACACGAGCCCGGACGCGCGCTTGCAGGCATTACCGGTCCTCTTCATGGCAGTTACGTGCCGCACCGGTGACATTCCCCTGGCAGCGACCCTGGTCTGCGATAGGGCGGTGCTCAGAGCTCGTGACAGCTGCAGGTGTGGCCGTGCTCCACATCGCCGAGGACGAGCCGGGCGATCGACCTACCCAGGCTGCTCATGCAACACAACGAGCCGGTGCATGTGAAGGTAGGACACCGTGCCCGCGACCAGCGCCAGCAGCGCCACGCATCCGGTCGTTGTCCGCCTGATCCAGCGATCTGCCGGTCCGGTCACCGCTGCGCCCTGAGGATCAGCTCACCGATGATCGCAGGCATGTACGTACCTGGCGACTCGCTCCTCGGACCCAAAAACCGGGAATTCCCTAAATCAGACATGGCTCGAACACGTCGGCAGGCCACCGGCTCGCGCTCGCTGCCTGCCGTCCGCCGGGCCCTCGCGGCCCCTCCCCGCGGGGAGGCGGCCATGATCCCCCGCTCATCACTCCCTTATTCCGCCGCGTGCCCGTCCGGGCGGCCGACAGGACGGGCACGGCCCGCCGCCTGCCCGCCGCCGCCAGCGCGAAGTTGCCGACCAGGGTGTCCGGCCAGGGACTTCACAGGCGCAATCGGTCGCCCGAGGCGCGACCGTAACGGTACGCACTCTTCCGGCCGAGTTAGGTGTGCCTGCGATGTCGAAGTACGCTTTCCCTGCTCCCGTGCTCTCCGGGCCGGCCGCGTCATGACGGGCAAGGTCGCTGTCATCACGGGAGGCTCCCGGGGTATCGGCGCCGGGCTTGTCGCCGGGTACCGGGGGGAGGGCTGGGGGGTGGTGGCGAGCGCCCGTGCGATCGAGCCGTCGGAGGACGCCGATCTGGTCACCGTCGCCGCGGACATTACCCAGCGCGCTACCGCCGAGCGGATCGTCGATGCAGCGCTGCGACGCTTCGGCCGCATCGACACCCTGGTCAACAACGCTATCGTGTTGATCTCCAAGTCGTTCACCGACTACACCGCCGCCGACTACGCGGCGGTCGTCGGGGTCAACCTGGCCGGGTTCTTCTGGCTTACCCAGCGTGCCGTCGACGAGATGGCCAGCCGGTACGGCGGTCACGTCGTCAACATCATGGCCACCGAGGCCGAGTCCGCGAATTCCGGGACGCCTGCGGTGCTGGCCGCGCTGACCAACGGCGCCTTGGCGGCGGCGACTAGGTCCCTGGCCACTGGGTACGCCTGTTACGGCGTCCGGGTCAACGCCGTCTCGCCTGGCATCATCCAGACCCCGGTGTACTCGCCGGAAAGTTGCGACGACCTCGGTGACCGGCTTCGCCCGCCCGGGCGGCCCGGCCAGGTCAGTGACGTCGTCGACGGCGTCTTGTTCCTGGAGTCCATGCCCGACATCACTGGCGAGATCCTGCACATCGACGGCGGCCAGATCGCCGGTCGCTGAGGCCGCGGCTAGGCTGGCTGGCCGTCCTGTCCTTGCCGTGCCAGCGCGGCGTGCAGTTCGCGGCGGGAACTGAGGCCGAGTTTGGTGAAGATCTTGCGCAGGTGCCATTCGACCGTGCGCGCGGACAGGAACAGCTGGGCGCCGATCTCCGGATTGGTCAGGCCGTCACGGGCCAGCCGGGCGATGTGGGCTTCCTGCCGGGTCAGCGTGGTGAAGGTCTCGGCGCCGCGCTTGCGTACCGTCTCGCCGGTGGCGACCAGCTCGCGGCGGGCGCGCTCGGCGAATGCCTACATGCCAATTGCGGTGAGCATGTCGTGGGCCGCTCGCAGCTGCTCGCGCGCGTCGAGGCGCCGGTCCTCGCGGCGCAGCCACTCACCGTAGACCAGATGCGCGCGGGCGAGCTCCGGACGAAGCTGCGTACGGCCCAGCCGGCCGATCGCTTCGCGATAGCGGTCGTCGGCGTCGGCGCCGTGGCTGAGCAGTGCCCGGCAGCGCGCCTCAATGCCGAGGGCGACATCGTTGCCGCAGGGCTGGGTGGTCTCCGCAAGCCGTTCGAGCGCATCGCGGGCGAGCTCGAGGTCGCCTGCGCGCGCGGCCGCCTCGACGAGCTCGGGCATTGCCCACATGGACATCCACGGGTTCAGGGTGTTCGAGGTGGCCTGCTGCGCCGCCGACGCCGCCTCCTTATACCGGGCGAGGCCGTTGTACAGGACCGCGGCCGTCCAGTGCGCCCAGGCCGCCGCCATCCCTTGCCCCTCGGCTGCGGCAAGCTCGATCGCGCCCGCTATCGCCGCGGAGGCCTCGGCTTCCCTGCCTTGCAAGGCCAGCAGCCTCAGCAACGTGTAGGGCGCGATAGGGCTTCCGGTCGCCGCCGCCACGCTGTCGGTCTCCGCGATGACTGCGACGGTTCCCGCGAAGTCGCCCATTCACGGGCTCACTATGCCCAGCTGGTTGAGGAAGATCGGCAGCTGCGCAAGCGCGCCGACGTCACGGACCAGCTGGACCTGCCGTGCCGAGATCGCATGCAGGCTGTCGAAATCCCACACGATAGTGGAGGCCACCGTGGCCATCCAGCCCCACCGCAGGACGTCCTCGACGGGAATACTGGTGAGCACATTCGCCGCGCGTTGCAAGATCGCGGCGGCGGCGGCGGGTCCGCCGGTGGTCAGCAGGGCAACGCCATGGAGGAGCAGGTCCAGAGGACGCGGATCACCTGGCGGCGGAGGGAGGGCCTGGACGGCGTGGCAGATCTCCAGGAGGAGATCCCGCCCCGAGAGCTGCCCCGCCAGCCCGGCCGCGCCCCACGCGGCCAGGTAGGTCTCGCGGGCGAGGTCCAGGTCGAACGGTTCGAGCTGTCTGGCGGCCTTCAGCAGCAGCGAGGGGGCATCGCTGCCAAGACCCGAGGCGAACGCGATGTGGGCCCGTAGCAGGTCGACCCGCACGTGCTGGAACTCGTCGAACGGCCCGTCCTCGGCCGTCGCCAGCAGTTCCAGAGCCTTGCCGAAAGCGCCGGCCTGCATGCTGGCCTGCGCCGCGGCCAGCGTGCGTTCGGCGTGCCGCGCCGGATCGGCGGTCAGCAGCACCGACCGCTCGAGGAACGCCGCGGCTGCGGCAAGCCCGCCCCGGGCCTGCGCCCGGCCGGCGGAGCGCTCGAGTTCCGCGGCGACCTCCTCGTCCGGCCCGCCCGCAGCCTGGGCCCGGTGCCAGGCCCGCCGGTCAGGATCGGCCTGCGGGTCGGTCACCTCGGCCAGCGCCGCGTGCATCTGTTGCCGGTCGGACAACGACGCCGACCGGTAGACCGCCGAGCGCGCCAGCGGATGCCGGAACCGCACCTGACCGCTGAACTCGGCCAGCCCCGCCTCCGCCGCCAGTGTTCCCGCCTGGACCGGGATGCCCAGCCGCCTGGCCGCGCGCCATACCAGCGCCCGGTCACCGGACGGATCGGCGGCCGCCAGCTGCAACAGCCGCCGGGTCTGGTCCGGCATGGCGTCCAGCTGGCGGCGGAAGCTTTCCTCGATCCGGCTCGTCAGCGGCGCGGCGCCGGGCAGGCCGAACCCGCCGGCCAGCTCCGCGGGGGTCAGCCCGCGCGGCAGTTCCAGCAGCGCCAGCGGGTTGCCGCGGGTCTCGGCGATGATCAGGTCGCGGACTCGCGGGTCCAGCGGCCCGGCCAGCGCCCCCTCCAGCAGCACCCGCGCGTCATCGTCGTGCAGCCCGTCAACTTCCAGCTCCGGGAGGCCGGCGAGATCCGCGCTCGGATCGCGGGCCGCGAACACGAGTCCGACCGGGTCGGCCGCCAGCCGTCGGGCCGTGAACCCCAGCGCCTGCGCTGAGGCCTGGTCCAGCCACTGCTCGTCGTCGATCAGGCAGATCAGCGGGCGTTCCCCGGCGACCCCGGACAGCAGGCTCAGCACGGCCAGCCCGACTAGGAACCGGTCCGGCGGCGGGCCCTCGGCGATGCCGAACGCGGTCCGCAGCGCACCGCGCTGTGGTTCCGGCAGGCGCTCCGCGCGATTCAGCATCGGCGCGCACAGCTGATGCAGCCCCGCGAACGCCAGTTCCATCTCCGACTGCATGCCCGCCGCGCGCGCCACCCGGCATCCCGAACCCGACGCGCGCCCGGCCAGGTGGTCCAGCAGCATCGTCTTGCCCACGCCCGGGTCGCCGTGTACCACCAGGACCCCGCTCTCACCGCCCCGGACGGCGTCGACGAGCCGGTCGAGCTCGGCGCGCTCGCTGAGCCGATCCGTCAGCGCCGTCACACGGCCCCGCAGCCGCCTGGGATTTGCGCTCATCGGGCGGCGATCTACCGCATCGTGGTCGCTCGGCGGGGCGTGGTGCTCACACGGCCTCCAGGCTGATCCGGATCACCGCCCCGATGAGGCCAAGACCGGCCGCCACGAGCACCTTAGGTGCCACCCGCGGCAGCCACTGCTCAAGACCACGCCCAGGGATGTATCGGCGTCATGGCTACCAGCCCCTGCCCGCAGGGACCGCGCCATTGCCTTGACAAAAGCGTAACCTGCGAGGAACGAACCGGGCAAGGCTCCGCAAAACGCGGGTCACCGAAACCTCCCGTCCCCATTTCCGGTAGCGGGCGGACCGTCGTAGGCGCGTCGAACGGACCCCGGCTAGTCACAATGACATGCCGGGCCGGCCTGAGCTAACCGAAGGTGAAGGAGTAGGCCTGGCCGCCGGGGTCGAGGAACGTGATCTCGAAATTGTGCCCGGTGACGGATCCAGGTTGGCGGATGAGCTGGTAAAGCCGCTGTTCGGCGGCGGTGCCGTGGCCCTGGCTGTCAAGGTCGGTCCCGTGGGCCGGGCCCGGCGGCTGCCCGTCCAGGAGCACCCGGAATCGCACCGGAGTTCCGGGCGTTGCTGGCCCCATGACGAGGTTGAGATCGCGGGCGTGGAACCGGTAGGCGATCTGCCCGCCGGCTTCGTTCGCCGTGGCGGCCTGCTCTTCCATGGTCCAGTTCCCGGAGAGGGCCCAGTGGTTGAGTCTCAGCTCCGCCGGGGCGGTATAAGCGTGGCGCCTGCCCGGCAGGACACCGCTGAGGGATGAGAAGTTCTCGGTGCGCTGGTAGCCGGTGTAGGTCTCCGGCGACCTCAGGCTGGCCCAGTCGGCCGGGGCTTCCACACCGCGGGCGTCGACCGGAACCGGGAGGTGGCTGATGACGCCGGATCCGGCTTCGGCCAGCAGCTGCCAGATGATCATTTCGGACTGCTGGTACTCGCCTTCGCCGAAATGGTGATGCCGGATGCGCGCCTGCGCGTCGGTGAAGTACAGCGCGGGCCAGTAGTGATTGTCGAAGGCACGCCATATCGCGTAGTCGTTGTCGATCGCGACCGGGTAGTCGACCCGCATGCTTTTCACGGCGCGGTGGACGTTATCCACATCGTGCTCGAACCCGAACTCGGGCGTGTGTACCCCGATCACCACCAGTCCGGCGCCGGAGTATTCCCCGGCCCACGCCCGGACGTACGGGAGCTGGCGGAGCCAGTTGATGCAGGTGTAGGTCCAGAAGTCGACCAGGACCACCTTCCCGCTCAGGTCAGCGGCTGTCAGTGGCGGTGAGTTGAGCCACCCGGTCGCCCCGCCGAAAGATGGCAGCTCGCCCTCGACGGGCAGCCGGGCCGAGGGCGTGTGCAGTCCGGCGGGCGCACGCCAGCGTGCGTTCATGATGATGCCTCCTCGTGGCTTGGATAGCCGAGCCGGGGGTTCCGGCCCGCAATCCGGGCGAGGCGGATGGCGGCCACAGTATGCGCGCCATCCGCCTGTGCCCGGCTAGCGCAGGGACCGGAACGCGGCGCGGAGCTCGCTGCTGAACAGCGCCGGCTCCTGCCAGGCGGCGAAGTGGCAGCCGCGGTCGAGCTCGTTGAAGTAGATGAGGTTGGAGTAAGCCCGCTCAGCCCAGCTGTGCGGGGCCTTGTAGATCTCCTTAGGGAAGACGGATACGGCGGCCGGGATGGTCACGCCCTTGACCCCGAAGAAGTCGTAGGTGTTCTCCCAGTACAGCCGGACCGAGGAAACCCCGGTGTTCGTCAGCCAGTAGAACGTGAGGTTGTCAAGGACCTCGTCCCGGGTCAGGTTGCCGACCGGGTGTCCGGCGACGGCGTCGGCGATGTCGAAGTAGCTGGACGCGTCGTGGTTGATCATCCAGGCGGCCAGCGCGACGGGGGAGTCCGCGAGCCCGTAGAGCGTCTGCGGCTGGGTGATCATTTCGATCCCGTAGCCGATGCCCTTGGTGTAGAAGAAGTTCAGCTGCTCGTACGTGCTCTGCTCCTCGGCGGACAGGCCGGACGGCGGCGGGCCGCCGGCCCCCAGGACGTTCCGCGCCAGCGCGGTGGAAACATCGGCCGGGACCACGCCGGCCATGTTGGTGTGCATGCCGGCCAGTTCCGGCGGGGCCTGCACCGCTATCAGGTCGGTAATGATCGCGCCCCAGTCGCCGCCTTGGGCCACGAACCGGGTGTAGCCCAGGCGCTTCATCAGCTCGGTCCAGGCCCGAGCGATGCGGTCCGGGCCCCAGCCGGTCTGCTGCGGCTTGGCGGAGTACCCGTAGCCGGGCATCGACGGGATCACCACGTCGAAGGCGTCCGCTGCGCTGCCGCCGTGGGCGGTGGGATTGGTGAGGGGGTCGATGACCGCGAGTAGCTCGATGACCGAGCCGGGCCACCCGTGGGAGATGATGACCGGCAGCGCGTTGGGGTGTTCGGAGCGGACGTGGATGAAGTGGATGTCCAGCCCGTCGATCTCGGTGATGAAGTGCGGCAGGGCGTTCAGTTTCGCCTCGCACTTGCGCCAGTCGTACTCCGTGGCCCAGTACCGCGCGAGTTCCTGCATGACCGCGAGCTTCGGGCCCTGCGAATGGTCCGTGACGGTCTCCCGGTCGGGCCAGCGGGTAGTCGTGACGCGCGCACGCAGCGCCTCCAGTTCCGCCTCGGAGGTGACCGGGACCGTGAACGGCCGGACCGTCGTGGTAACCGATGACTTCTCGGTCGTGACAGACATGTGGACTCCTTGGTTTGGTTGTGGTGCTCGATGTGCAGATGACCGCTCCAGACAGAGCCGTGCCCTTTCCGCGGTGGGCAGGCGGTGGAAGGTGAGCTCATTAAGACCCCCAAAGGGGTACTGCCTCACGATCGCGCACCGTATGGGCACGGTTCGCCGGTCAGATCCCTGGCGGTGAACACTGGTCTGAACCCGGGTGACCCTGGTCTGCGATAAGGCGCGGCTTCGCGGCGTCAGGCTCGCGGACCGTTCTAGACGGAGAGCCGCCACGGTCCGTTCGGGATAAAGGGACGAGGGAACCGCAGCGGGACCGAACCGAGCATGCGGGCGGGCCGAGTCCCGGCGCGTGTGCGCCGTCCCGGCCCGGGGAACGGTTAGCGCATGACAGAACCTTCGCCGTACATTGACGTCGCCGGCCTGCCGGCGCCCGCCGAGGGCATCGTGGTGACCATGTTCATCACCGTCCGCAGTGTGGCGCGGTCCCGGGACTTCTACTCGCGCGTCCTGGGCGGCACCGTGGTCCTTGAGGAGAACCCGTGCATCGTCAAGCTGTCCAACTCGTGGATCCTGATGAATCCCGGCGGGCCGCCCACCCCCGACAAGCCAGGCATCTCGGTGGTCAACTACGAGCCAGGCGACACCACCTCGATCTTCCTGAACTTGCGGGTCGCTGACATCGGTGCCTGCTACGAAGAATGGAAGTCCAAAGGCGCGGAGTTCGTCACGCCGCCCATCGACCGCGAGGCGGAGATCCGCTGCTACCTGCGAGACCCGGACGGCTACCTGATCGAAGTCGGCCAGGCCACGGGCGTCCTGCACGGCCAGCTCGCCAAAAAGCGCCCGGAGGACCTCCCGGGCTGAGCACCAGCTCCGCCGTAGCTGCGCCATCGCCTTGACCGCAGCGTAACCGCCATGAAGAGGACCGGTAACGCCTGCAAGCGCGCGTCCCGGCTTGTATACGGGACGGCCGGGGACAGCGCAGGCCAGGGTCAGCCGCCAGGGATGTCCCTGGCGGAACGCCGCGGCGGGAATCGTAGCGTCATTTCCTGACACCACCCTCAGGGAGGCCGAGATGAGCACCACCCAAGAGCACGGCAACATCCCGGGCACGGCGGTCGAGTTCGCGCCGGGACTGTGGCGCACCAGCCTGCAGCGCCACGACCTGTCCGGCACCGGCTACGACTGGCGCAAGTGCGAGGCGGGAAGGTAGGCATGGACGCTGAGCTGAATTCCGCGCAGCGGCTGCACGCACTTGGCCAGAGCCTGTGGCTGGACAGCATCAACCGGGTCATGCTGCGCACCGGGGCGCTGGCACGTTACGTGCGTGACCTGGCGGTCACCGGGCTGACGTCCAACCCCACGATCCTCGGGCATGCCATGGCCGCCCGATCGGACTATGACTCCTCGCTCGCCCGCCTGGCGGGCGACGGTGTCACTGATGCTCAGGACCTGGTGTACGCCCTGGCGCTGGAGGACCTGACCGAGGCGGCGGCCCTGTTCCGGCCGGAGTGGGAGCAAACCCAGGGCGTGGACGGCTACGTCTCGCTGGAAGTCCCGCCCGATGCCGCCTATGACGCCGCGGCGACGGTTGGGTTCGCCCGGCGGCTGCACGACCAGGCCAGCTTCCCCAACCTGCTGGTCAAGATCCCCGGCACGCCGCAGGGCCTGACCGCCATGGAAGAGGTCATCACCGCAGGCATCGGAGTGAACGTGACGTTGCTGTTCTCCGACACCCACTACCTGCGCACGGCAGACGCGTACCTGCGAGCCCTAGAGCGCCGCCGCCGCGCCGGCCTGGGCCTGGCGGTGCCCACGGTGGCCTCGGTGTTCATCTCCCGCTGGGATGCCGCCGCCGACCGCTGCTGCCGTCCGCGCTGCACGGCAGCCTGGGGCTGGCGATGGCGCAGAAAACCTATGCCTCCCATGTGCAGCTGCTCTTGGACCAGCGCTGGCAGGCGCTCGCTGAGGCAGGTGCCCGTCCGCAGCGGGTTCTGTGGGCATCGACCTCTACCAAGAACCCAGACCTGCCCGACACCTACTATCTCGGCGGGCTGGCTGCCCCGGACACGTTCGACGCCGTCCCGGAGAAGACGCTGCTCGCCTTCGCTGACCACGGAAGCCTCGAGGGCCGGCTTGAGCCCGACTACGCAGCCGCGGAACGGGCCATCGCAGCGGCCGCCGACGCCGGCATCGACGCCGATGCCCTCGCTGAGCGTCTCCAACGCCACGGAGCAGGCGCATTCACCGCGGACTGGGCCGCGCTGCTCACGGCGATCAAAGAAAAGGCGGCGAACCTAACGCAACACGCCCGAGGCAAAATAGATGAAGGGTCATCTTAACTAATGTCTCATCATTTCGACACCGCCATCGCCAGGGAAGACCCGCGGCTCAACCTCCTTGACTTCTATCTTTTCCGCGGCCAGCCGGGTACCACGGTCATGGCGATGACGGTAAACCCGAACGCAGGAACCAAGGCGCCGGATACCTTCCACGAAGAGGGTCTGTACGCGTTCCGTTTCGATGTAAACGATGACGCTCACGAGGAAGTGACGTTCAAGATCCGCTTCGGTGAGGTCGGGCATGCCGAAGGCGCGGGACCCGAAGGCCGGCACGTACAAACTCTCGAGGTGCGCCGGGCCACCGGGAGGGATGCCGCAGAAGGCACGGAGGGCGACGTCATCGCTTCGGGCACTACCGGCCGGATCGCCGCGGGCGACGCGGGTGTGCGGATCTTCGCTGGCCTGGCCCCCGATCTGTTCGCTGCGAACCGGACAGGTAATGTCGCGTTCCGCGCCGCACTTGCCGTGGGGAAATTCGCACCGGACTTGTTTCACGACGGCGCGAACTACTTCCAGAACCGCAACGTCACGGCCATCGTGATGGAGGTGCCCACGCAGTCGATCGGCGACCCGGCCGCGACGGTGCGCGCGTGGGTCACGGTGTCGCTGTGCGGACACGCGCCCGAGGTGCAAGTGTCCCGGTGGGGCCTGCCGCTGATGACACATATCTTCATCACGGACCCCGCAGTGCGGGACGACTACAACCGGTCCTTTCCCTCTGCGGACGTGCCGCGTTTCTCCCAGATCGTCGCGGACGCCCTCGCGCGCGTCACCCAGTTGGCGGGCACGGCCGACGACCCGGCCGCCTACGCACAGCGTGTGGTGGAGCGCCTGTTCCCGACCACTTTGCCTTATGTCCTCGATTCGGCGGCCTCGTTCGGTTTCGCAGGCTTCAACGGTCGCGCCATGACGGACAACGTGGAGAACGTGATGCTCTCGCTGCAGGCCAACACTCCTATCGACCAGGGCGCGGCTGTCGCTGGGACCAACATCCTCGGTGAGTTCCCCTATTTCGGCGCACCGCACGCCGATCCCATCGTCGATTGACCCGCGTTGGCCTCGTGAATCCTGGATCGGACCGGGCGTGCCGAGAAGTCCATCCGCGCTGGTCATCATCTGGACCCGCGGAGCCCGACGACATCCACGCCCTCGCCGGGGAATCCGGCGCCAAACCGGCTCTTCGAGGTTGATCATGCTTGGCGTTCCCGCGCCCGCCTGAGTGAATCAAGGCTTTGCTGAAACGGGCACCCGCAGCTCTGTGTGATCTTGCCTGATGCTGAGTCAGGACGAGACACCGGGGAGCTGCGGGTTGAACAACTGCCGGCACAGCACACAGCTCATCGCACGGCAGGCCACACCTGCCAGCTCACGCAGGACATCGTCCACCTGCTCGTGTCGAGCCTGTCACGCCGGGCACCCTCCGCGGGAGGACTCTCGGACGCCGGTGATGCTCGGCCCGGGCGCCCGGGCCCTCCTCGCCCGTCCGTTCAACGGGCTGTCAACCGCTTGTACATCTCAAAGGCGTTGCGCTCGACCTGATTGGACAGCAGCATTCCGTCGTCGCGCACGGCCGAGATTACGATGCCGGTCATCTCGATGGTACTGCCGTCAGGCTTTGTGCCGAAAGCTCCGTTGTTTGTGCCGGTGATCCGAAACGTCGAGGCGACCCGGGATCCGTCACGGTTCTCGAAAGAGTCGACTATCTCGGAGTCAAAGTTCCCGATGGCCGCGCTGAAGTCCTCGGCCCACTTCTTGAATGCCTCGCGACCTTCGATCCTGCGGCCTCCGGAAATGATGACGAAGTCCTCGACGACGAGGTCGTCGATGGCGTCGTAGTTCTGGGGCGACTGCCACACCTGCTCCCAGAAGTTGTGAACCGCGTCGATGCCTGAGCACTTCTCCATGATCGCTCCTCAGTTGTGGCCGGTGTCGGGGCAAAAGCCGTAAAGCATCGACGGGATCACCACGTCGAAGGCGTCCGCTGCGCTGCCGCCGTGGGCGGTGGGATTGGTCAGCGGGTCGATGACCGCCTGCAGCTCGATGACCGAGCCGGGCCACCGGTGGGTGATGATGACCGGCAGCGCGTTGTCGTGTTCGGAGCGGGCGTGGATGAAGTGGATGTCCAGCCCGTCGATCTCGGTGATGAAGTGCGGCAGGCCGTTCAGCTTCGCCTCGCACCGGCGCCAGTCGTATTCTGTCGCCCAGCAGCGGGCGAGTTCCTGCATGACCGCCAGCTTCAGGCCCTGCGAATGATCCTTGACGAGCTCCTGGTCGGGCCAGCGGGTGGCCGCGACACGCGCGCGCAGCGCCTCCAGTTCCGCCTCGGTGGTGACCGGGACCGTGAACGGCCGGATCGCCGCGGTGCCTGCTGAGGTTTCGGTCGGGGCAGACATGTAGGTCTCCTAGGGTTTGCCAGGTGGTCGATGTGGAGCCAGCCGTCCTAGACGGAGCGGCGGCCTTCCGGGGCGGGCAAGCGGGTGCAGCTCAGATCAGGAGGATCCCCTTCACAAGCGGTACCTCCTCACCATCGCGCACCGTATAGGCATAGTTCGCCGGTCAGATCCCTGGCCGTAAACCCTGGCCTGCACCCTGGATGAGCCTGGTCTGCGATGGGGCACAGATGACGGCTGCGCCGCCTCAGGCTCGCGGGCTTGCCCGCGCCCGGGCGGGACGGCCTCGGAGCTGACCACGCCAAACGGCGCCGCGCACGTAAGTGCCGTGAAGAGGACCGGTAACGCCTGCAAGCGCGCGTCCGGGCTCGTGTACGGGACGGCCCGGGGACAGCGCAGGCCAGGGTCAGCCGCCAGGGATGTCCCTGGCGGAACGCCGCGGCGGGAATCGTAACGTCATTCCTGACACCACCCTCAGGGAGGCCAAGATGAGCACCACCCAAGAGCACGGCAACATCCCGGGCACGGCGGTCGAGTTCGCGCCGGGACTGTGGCGCACCAGCCTGCAGCGCCACGACCTTTCCGTCCCCGGACGCGAGATGATCCAGTCGCGCCTCGACATCGAGCCGGCTCGCCCCCGGTCCGGCACACCCATCCGGGTGAGGAGATCATCTACGTCCTGGCAGGCTCGCTGGAGTACCAGATCGACGGCCAGCCCGCCAAGGTGTACAACGCCGGCGAGGCCCTGACCGTCCCGGCCGGGATAGTCCACGCGGTACGCAACGCCGGCACCGGCACCGGCACCGCACTGGCCACCGACGTCGTGGAAAAGGGCAAGCCGCTCCTCACCGTGGCCCAGTAGGCGCCCGGCCCGGCACAAGGAGGGCACCGTGACCACCATGACCGACCCGGCCGTCCGCCCGTCCAGAGTCCGCGTGCACCCCCTGCGGTGGCTGGGCCAGCGCGACCGCGGCTTCGCCGCGCTGCGCCGTGCCACCCGGGCAGCGATTATCATGCCGGCCATGTTCGCCTTGGGCGACAAGGTCATCGGCAACCCGCAGCTGGCTACGTTCGCGGCGTTCGGGTCGTTCGCGATGCTCCTCCTGGTCGACTTCGGCGGCCCCATGGCGGAACGGCTCCAGGCGCAGGCAGCACTCGCCGTGACCGGCGGGCTGTTCGTCTGCCTGGCCACGCTGGCTTCGCAGACCGCGTGGCTCGCGGCCGTTGCGATGGCGGTGGCGGGGTTCGGCGTGATCTTTGCCGGCGTGGTCAGCTCAGTGCTGGCCGGGGCGACCACCGCGCTGCTGCTGGCGTTCATCTTGCCGGTGTCGCTGGCCGCTCCGGCGTCGGCCGTGCCCGGCCGGCTGGCCGGCTGGGGGATGGCCGCAGGCGCCGCGCTGGTCGCGACGGCGCTCCTCTGGCCCGCGCCCGCGCGCGACCGGCTGCGTGGTGCGGCGGCCGCCGCCTGCTGGGCCCTGGCCGCCCTGCTGCATGCGGGGGTCGCGTTCCATCTCAGCGGGATGGACGGACAATTCGCGCTGGATCGCGATCACGCGGTCGCGCAGGCGGACCAGGCCGTCGAGGCGCTGCGCACTGCCTTCCTGGCGACGCCCTACCGCCCGACCGGGTTGAGCACTCCGGCTAGGACGACCGTGCGCCTGGTAGACGAGCTGATCTGGCTAAACAGCATTGTCATTCAGCCCGGGCTGCACCGCGACGGCGTCCACCGCGCAGCGCTGAGGGTCAGGCAGGCCGCGGCCGCGGTTCTGGACCGGGCCGCGGAGCTCCTCGGCTCCAGGGGCGGGAGCAGCGATGAGCTCGACGCCGCGCTGACCGAACTGGCTGCCGCGCACGCGAAAATGCAAGAGGGCGTGACGGCCGGCCTGCCGGACCGGTCCATACGGCCGGCGCGTGACCCGGCCGTGGCCGGCCCGCTGGCCGAGCCTGAGCCGCCGGCGAGTGACCCGGCACCAGGCGGGGAGTTGGTCGGCGAGTTCATCACCTCGCTTGACCCCGCGTTCCGTGCGGAGGAGCTGAGCTACGCGGTCTCGCTCATCGCGCGCAACGTCGGGCTGACCGCGGCCGCCGAGCGACGGAGCTGGCGGGAGCGGTGGCTGGGCCGCCAGCCCGAGGGCGTGCCGGGGACTTTGTCCGCGGCGCGGGAGCGGATCACGTCTTATCTCGAGCCGCACTCGGTCTGGTTGCACAACAGCTTGCGTGGTGCCGCCGGGCTGGGACTGGCGGTGCTCGCGGCGAGGCTGACCGGGGTCCAGCACGCGTTCTGGCTGGTCCTGGGCGCGCTGTCGGTGCTGCGCTCGAATGCGCTGAACACCGGGCAGGAAGCCGTTCGCGCCATGGCCGGCACAGTAGCGGGTTTCATCGTCGGCGCGGCCCTGCTCGTGGGGATCGGCACGAACACCACGCTGCTGTGGTTCCTGCTGCCGCTGGCGGTCTTTCTCGCCGGGGTCGCTCCGGCGGTCATCTCGTTCGCTGGCGGGCAGGCGGCGTTCACGCTCACCGTGGTGATCTTGTTCAACATCATCCAGCCGGCCGGATGGCGCGTCGGCCTGGTGCGGATCGAAGACGTTGCCCTCGGGGTCGGCGTGAGCCTGGTCGTGGGTGTCCTGTTCTGGCCGCGAGGCGCGGCGCCCGCGCTCCGCCAGGCGCTGGCGGAGGCGTACGCCGACGGCGCAGGCTACCTCGCCGACACGGTGCGATCCGGGATGTCGCGCAGCGACCCGGCCGCGCCCGCGGTTCCCGCTCTGGCGGGCGACGCTGCCCGGGCCGCTGCGGCATCGCGTCGGCTAGATGACGCGTTCCGCACGTTCCTGGCCGAGCGCGGTGCGAAACGCCTCCCGCTTGCCGATGTGGCCGGGCTGGTCACCGGGGTCGTCGGACTGCGTCTGGAGGCTGACGCGGTGCTGGACCTGTGGCGGGGCGAGGACGGCCCATCCGGCGGCGACGTAGCCGCTGCACGCCAGGAGATCCTGGGTACGGCTGACCGCGCGTCACGGGTTGGTACGACGGTCTCGCGACCATCATGATCACCGGCGGTGAGCTACCCCAGCCGCTCGCTCACGACAAGGCCGCCGACAGCCGCCTTGTCCGGGCCGTACGCCGCGACCTGCTCGACAACGACGGCAAAGCCACCGCCACCGCGGTCCGGATGATCTGGACCGGCGATCACCTTGACGTCATCTGCCGTCAGCAGGCGGCCATCATCTCACCGGCGCGGGCCACCGCGGGGCAGCCCGCAGGCGGCCGCATCTTTCCGCCGCCTCCCAGGCGGTTCCTGGCGCTACTCCGGTAAACCCTCTCGCCGAGGCAGTGTCCGCATGACAGCCCACATCTCCCTGGGGCCGGCGCCGAACGCGACCCGGCGATAGACGAACACGAGGAGAGCGCAGAAATGACGACGAACAACACCGACGAGCAGATCCGCCACGTCTTCGACGAATGGCACCGGGCCGTCAAGGACCAGGACGCCGAGGGCATGGCCGCCATATACGCGCACGACGGGTGCTCGAGACCCCGGCCGTGCTGGCCCTGTGGCCTGAGCGCGAGGACGCCGTCGTGCACGGCAGAGACGCCATCGCGCAGTTCTTCGCGCAAAGCTTCCAGGCCCGCAGCGGCGAAGGGGTCTTCGAGGACTGGTTCCGCAGCGGGCGGTACTTCTCCGACGGGCGGTTGTTGATCTGGGAGTATCCGCGCGAAACCCCGAAGGGCGACCAGACGGACGTGGTCGAGTCCATGGATCTCGAGAACGGGCTGATCACCCACCACCGCGTCTACTGGGGATGGGTGGGGTTCAACAAGCTCCACAATGCCATCGACAAGGCCCGCCAGTAGGCAGTGCCGTTCCGCCGCATCGAGCTGGCCATCTCCCCTCGCGTCCCGACAGCGGAAGCGCGGGTAGGGGCGAAAGCACGCGCAGAACGAAAGACTCGTTGTGTCAAGAGGTTCCGTTGGTGCCCTTTCCGGCGTGTGGAGCGGCCTCCGGGCGCTTTAGATTTACGAGTGAATCTTGCCCTTAGCCTTCCTCGTGGCCGAGTGTGACTGTCGTCTTGCTGCGCCTCCAGGTCGTTCGTCCTCGCTTGGCTGCGGGCGCTCCACCTGGACCTGCGGCTGCGCTGACGGCAGTGGGGCAGCGACCGGGGAATGGCCAGCCCTGCCGCGGGCGTCCGCAGGCCCGGGCGCTGGGTCGCTAGCCGCGGTCGTAGGGTGGTGACCGGGCCCGGGAGTGGCTTGTCCGAAGAGCCGGTGCCCGGGGTGCGGTGACTGGCCACTGGTTCGCTCCGACAGTGTGGGCCTGACCGAGGTACGCTCCACCTACCTGGACGGCGACGCCACGATGATTAACTCCTACAACACCGGTTACCGTCGCGGCAGCCCCGAGGGCATCGAGACGTTCGACCGGAAGGAGTCTGTCGCCGACCCGAGCTCGCACTATCTGCGCCCCGTGGTCGCGTTTCGAATGATGCGGCGCCTTGGCGCCGGCACGGTACTGGTCTGTTCGGCGGCGGGTCCGGACGTTATCGCGGACGACGACCTCTCGGCTGGACAGCTTGCCGAGCCTGCCGTCACCGGTATCGTCTTGGTTGAGATCGGCGTGGACGGGGTCTCGGGCCCGCGCTCGCCGATGGCCTGCGCGGACCTGGGTTCCGGCACACGGGACAGCACCGCTCGAAGCCCGTGCGGCTGAGGGAGGCAGCGTGAACGTCTGGCAGTGCCTGCTCGTCCTGGCGGCGGGCATTGCCGCGGGCACCATCAACACCGTCGTCGGCTCGGGCACCCTGGTCACCTTCCCGGTCCTGCTGGCCGTGGGCCTGCCGCCCGTCACGGCCAACGTCTCCAATACCGTCGGCCTGTTCCCGGGCTCGTTCGCCGGCGCCTACGGCTACCGAGCCGAACTGAGGGGACAACGCGCGCGGGCGGTCACGTTGGGCCTCGCGTCAGTGATCGGCGGGGTCGTCGGCGCGGTCCTGTTGCTGACCCTCCCGGCCGGCGCCTTCAAGGCGATTGTGCCGGTGCTGATCGTGCTGGCGCTGCTGCTTGTCGTCTTCGGTAAGCAGCTGACGGCCTGTCTGGCCCGCACACGGCACCGGCCGAGCGAGGCGATAACGCCTGTGCTGTGGATCCTCATATTGCTGACCGGCGTGTACGGCGGCTACTTCGGCGCAGCCCAGGGCGTGCTGCTGATGGGCTTGTTCGGAGTGTTGCTCGCCGAGCCGATCCAGCGGCAGAACGCGCTCAAGAACGTCCTCGCCGGAGTCGCGAACTTCGTCGCGGCGATCGTCTTTGTCCTCACCGCGCACGTGGACTGGACTGCGGCCGGCCTCATCGCCCTGGGCGCCGTCCTCGGCGGCATGCTCGGCGCGAAGGTGGGTCGCCGGCTTTCGCCCGCCGTACTGCGGGGCATAATCGTCGTCATTGGTGTCGCCGCCATCGTCAAGCTGCTCGCCTGAGCGCGAAACGGGATGCCGGCAGGGCAAGGCGACCTTCTTCGCGCATCTTGACTTGAGTGCTTCTGTTCCTTTCGGTTCATGCGTCCAGGGCTGGCAAATGGTGGCGGGTCGCCCGCCGAGACCAAGAGGGCACCAGGCCGAGCGCCAGGTCGCGTTCGCGGTCCGGCTGCCATCGATGAGCTGCGCGCGTCCAGCCGGACCATGTCTGGGTTGTTCTCGCTGAGCGGGATTCCAGCCAGCCGGCTCGCGTCCTTGCCCTTACTGAACCATAACTTCTTACGCATTCCTAACGCCCGCGCGACCGCCTGAACCGGACCCCGCGAGCGGCCCGTTCCCAGCGGTAAAAGATGTAGCTAAACACCAGGCACCGCTTACCTGCCCGGGGCCCGCTCTGTAAAGAATCACTCGTAAGGAGCATCCTGATGTTCGGTAATTCTTACCGCTGCGCCGCTGGCGTGACCCGGCTGCTCGCTGTACTCGCCGGCATCGCGATGCTCGTGCTGGCTGCCCTGGCCAGCGCAACGCCGGCTCAGGCAGCTCGAGCCGCCGGGCAGGATGTACCCGGCTCGCAGATCGCCGGCGATCTGCGCAAGTCGCCGCTGTACGTTGACCCGTCGCTCAGCAGCGCGTTCCCGTCATCCGCCCGCAAGTCCATCCTCGCCGCGATCAGCAAGGCCCCGACACGGGTGTTCGTCCTGGCCGTCCCACTGGTCAGCGGCAGCCAGTGGTCATCGTCAGAACAACTGGCAGACGTGGTACAGGACGAGCTGGGCCAGCCGGGCATCTACCTGACGCTGGACGCTACCGAAAGCAACGACATAGACGCCTACACCTGGCCGTCGGACCCGCAGGGGCTCGATGCCCCTCCCTACCACGCAGCCGACGCTGCCCAGGCCGTTGACATGACACCGTACACGCAAAACCCCCCGCCAGTGTGGCAGGAGTTCCTGCAATGCGTGCGGCTGATCGACGCTGGCAAAGCCGAGTCCGCCTACCAGGCGGCACTCGCGGATCCCGGGCAGGGCGGCCAGGCTGCCACCCCGTCATCGGACGGCGGCGCCATTGCCGGGGCAACGCTCGCCGCCTTCACCGTTGGCGGGGCAGGGGCCATCGCCCTCGCGCGGAGGCGTCGCCGCAGGCGCCGCGCACGCAGCCAGGCGCCACTTTCGGCGCCGGGCACGGCGGCCGACACCGCTTACGCGCCCAGCACCGTAGTCGACGCCGCGCGGGCCGCGACCGCAGACGAACTCCGCACTCAGGCACGGGAACAGCTCCTCGCGCTCGGCGAGTTCCTCGAGCAGCCCGGGCTGGCAGGTGCCGCCCAAGGCACGCCCGAGCCGCACTCCGACCAGGAAGAGGCAGACCTCACCCGGGCCCTCGACGCCTACACCGCCGCCGGCCAGGTGCTAGACAGCGCATCCGGCATCCCGGACCTGGCCGGCGTCCTCGTGCTGACGCACATGGGGCGCTGCGCAGCGGAAGCAGCACTGGCCCGGCAATCCGGCCAGCCGGCACCGCCGCCTTCCCTGCTGTGCTTCTTCAACCCGCTGCACGGCGAAGGCACACGCCAGACCCGGTGGCGGGCCCAGGGCGGCCACCAGGCCCTGGACGTCCACGCCTGCGACGCCTGCGCCGACGCGATCGCCCAGCGCAAGTTTCCCTCCGTCCTGGCCGACACCAGCACCGGCAAGGACGTCCCTTACTACGAGGCCCCAACTACCTGGGCCGCAACTGGCTACGGCCAGTTCAGCACCGACCTTATCCAGCGGATCCTGACCACGGGAGCTCACCCTGCCCGCAGCTAGTGCAGCCGCTCACAAGTCCTTGACTGGTCTGCGGTTACGTTCTGCCATCCCTGATTTTCCTCCGTGTCACGGTGACCACCCGTACCGGCACCGACCGTCAGTCACTACATCGCCGTCCGGCAATCCCGGCAGACGCGGAATGAGGCACCTGGAGGCAGGACTAATGGGTACAGGAACCAGTTCGCCGCTCCGAGTGCTGACGGGTCACGCCGACTGGGCTAGAGACAGCGCATGCCGGCTAAGCCAGAAGCCTAGCGTTTAGCCCGGATGAGACTTCCCCTTGCCGTCGGGCACGACACGACACTGGCCAAGAGCGCCGCGCGAGATCGGCCGATCTGCGCGCACGCTTGACGTAAGCCTATCGGTTCAGTAGGAATTCCTAATCGGCGATCGGCTCACTGAGGTAGGACGGTCCGCATCGCGCTGCGTAATCAGCCCTCGCCTGAAACACCTCGAGCAGTGCCGCCTATGTGCGGCGATTGAAGGATGGCAGATACCATCCGCGATAGCGCATATCAGGATGATCGGCGCTGGACCGCTGACACAACGTGCGCACGACACAGATTGATCAGCGGACGGGCGTGTCACTATCCGGATTGAACAGCCGGTATCGCCCGCTACCGCGGTCTATGCACCAGAAGTCATTATAAACGACTGCATGATTCCTCGGTGCGTGAGCGCACATTCGCGACGTAACATGAGTCCTGATGGTCTGCTCCGAGTATCCGCTGCGCCTCGCCTTCATCTCTGCGATAATGCGGGCCAGGATAAATTCTCCATCTACAGACTGCGCGACCATAGAATATGCTACTTTTCGAATTTGGTGATGTGCCGCCACAACTGAAGCCTTTCTCCATCAAAACACGGTAACAACTGGTTCTTGACGGCTAAGCCGGAAGCGGTGAGACCCTACGGTCCAGGGATCTCACTACCTGCTAGCACGTCCCAGCGGCGGTGCCAGCGGCTGATCTGGTCCAGTTCGAGGGTGGCATGGTCACTTGCCGGGTTGCGCGGACGGGTGCCGCCTTTATTTTCCAGCCACTGGTCGTAGCGGCGCTGCACGTCGTCATGCACCCACTGAGCCGGTGCTACATAGAAGTCCGGATGGTCGCCGGTGAGATCGACGAAGATGACCGCCGCCGCATCATCTACAACGATGCGGTTTATGCTGAACTGCCACGGCGAGCCGGGTAGGCGCCGCGAGTTGACCTGGGCCATACGGTCATCGGCCATCAGCCGAGTGGTGGGGCCAACGAGATGGACGTGGCGGTAGCCGTTGGCGAGCGCCGCGGCGGCGGCGCTGAACCTGGCGTAGTCATGCACTTGGCGGTTGCCGAGCCGCCGCAGGTCCAAAGCGCCGGGGCAGTGCTCGCGGCCAGCGATTTCCGCTAGGCGTTCAATCTGTTCGCCCAAAGTACGGTAGGCGAGCCGAGCATTTGCGGTGGCGTCGAGAGCGTCGGGCGCGGCTGGCCTGGCGATGACACGGGTGGAGATCCCTTGCTCGGGCTTGGACAGCAGTCCTTCATCGACGAGGACCTACTGGGCCGCCCTGACCGTGCCGAACGACACCCCGTACTCGTTTTCCAGGCCCGTGAGGCCGGGGACGGGCTGACCAACATTCCATCCGCCGGATGCGATCATCCGGCGCCTCTAGTCGGCGACCTGCGCTGTCTTGGTCTTCCCTGACTCGAATTCCACAAGTGCCCCTTCTCCCCGGCGGAGTTAGCTCTGCCTGATCTCTCCGAGTAATGGGTAGTGAACCCGAGTTCGAGGCGACAGTCGTGTCCGAGTCGGCGCGGGAGTGGCGGGCGGCCGCTCCCGGCATCGAGGAATCTCACCCGCGGGCTGGGGTGGGTTGCCTGCATGTGGCAGGCCCGCTACATGTAGCAGCGCGCCGCCGGAGATAGCCGCCTAGTTGACGAATGCGATGAGATACTCAAGGTCATCGTCACGCCCGGTGAGCGGTCCGGGCGGTATGGCTGATCCGGGCACTGCCGCTCGCAGGGCCCCCTTCGCGGCCAGCAGGCGCGATCGGGGTCGTCCGTAGTATTCACTGCCTGTCTGTGGTCACACCGGGCAATTCAGCGCCGAACGGGCTGTGGTTTACTGCCTTGGCTTGAGTGTAATCACCGGCCAGACCGGCGAGCGGGTTAGCGTCTCCGGCGTTGATCTCGGACTCCGCAGGTACCAGGACGGACGAGCGCCGCCCGGCTGGGTCGTGCAGGGAGGATCGGCATGGGCAAGGTTGGCTGGCCGGCGGGCCAGCGGGCGCGGCGAGCGGTGTGGTTCGGCAGCGTGTCCGTGGCCGTGATCGCAGCCGGGGTGATGATCTTCTGGCCGACGTCGCACCCCGCGGTACCCGCGCCGGCCCGGACGGACCATTCGAGTGCGGGGCGCGATGCGCCTGTCCGTTCGGCTTCCAGTGCGGCGGAAATCTGGCGGGTGGCGAGCCCGGTAGTGGACCTGTCGGAGCCGCTGCCGGGGATGCCTCCGGTGCCGAACCCGGCGAACATCTACGCCGATGCTGGGGCGAACATGCTCGGCCCGGCCGTGCGCGGGGTGCCGTACCGCATTTACGTGCCGAACAGCGGCGGCTCTACGGTGACCGTCATCAACCCGGCGACCTACAAGGTGATAGGGACCTACCAGACTGGGCTCAACCCCCAGCACGTCGTGCCTGCCTACGACATGCGCACGCTGTACGTGACGAATGACCTGGGCAACAGCCTCACCCCGATCAATCCCCGCACCGGGCAGCGGGCCGGTCCGAACATCGCGGTGGACGACCCGTACAACATGTACTTCACTCCCGACGGGCGCTACGCCATCGTGGTGGCCGAGTCCCGCCAAGACCTGGACTTCCGTGACCCGCATACCTTCGCTCTCGAGCACCGGATCCACGTCGACTGCGCGGGCGTGGATCACGTCGACTTCGCGGCGACCGGCGCCTACCTGATCGCCACCTGCGAGTTCGGCGGCCGGCTGGTCCGGGTCGATCTGCACACGCTGAAGGTCGTGGATTACCTGAACCTGCCGGGCTCGGCGCCGCAGGACATCAAGCTCGACCCGGCCGGGCGCATCTTCTACGTCGCCGACAAGAACCACGCCGGGATCTGGCTGATCGACGCCGCGACGTTCCGGGTGGCCGGGTTCATCCCCACCGGCCCGGACGCCCACGGCCTGTACCCGAGCCGCGACGCCCGCTTTCTCTACGTGACGAACCGTGGCAACGGCACGATCACCGTGATCGGCTTCGCGACCAGGAAGATCGTCACCACCTGGCGGATCCCGGGCGGGGGCAGCCCGGACATGGGCAACCTGTCCCCGGACGGGAAGGTGTTCTGGGTGTCCGGACGCTACGACAACGTCGTCTACGC
>Ga0302180_10000873_pt1 | contig 24387 bp, 19 predicted proteins | sample I_Palsa_E3_2_FD_200575 | JGI IMG/M metagenome (GOLD analysis project Ga0302180, IMG submission 200575) | Peat permafrost microbial communities from Stordalen Mire near Abisko, Sweden - I_Palsa_E3_2 | ecosystem: Environmental > Terrestrial > Soil > Palsa > Peat permafrost | place: Sweden... | reverse complement strand
GGACGGCTACTATCTGGAGCAGAACCGCTACCAAGAGTGGGCGCGCGCGACAGGCTATGAAGTGGTCGTACCTGGCTACATCCGGACTCAGTTGGCGTTGAGCTGGGGCGGATTCCCGCATCCGGTGTGGTACAAGAATCACCCGCAAGTCGCGAACGTGCGGTCTTTCGGAGGATTGCTCATCCGCCAGATCATGGAGAATGTTCTAGCGACCGAAAAACATTTCGAGGAAAAAATTCGGCCGCTGCCGAAGAAAGAACAGGAAAAGCAATTGGCGGAGATGGCCAGCGCAGTACAGGCGGGCACGCCGCCACGCGAAAATCCCCGCGAGCAGCGGACGATTGACGTGATCGTCGGGCGGGGCTCGACGGATTTCGTGCAATGCGTGCTATTCGGGACGTGCTGCTATCGCCAGACGGGGCTGATCCAGGCGTGGGCGGCGCACAATCTTGTCAATGGCGCGCCGCGGCAGGTGGGTTACGCGTCGCCGGCGGCCGCCTTCGGAGCTCGCGAACTTCTCAAGACTCTCGAGGTATACGGGCTCTCGAAAATGAAGATGCTTTCGTGATGGCGGATCAGCGGAGAGAAATCGCTTGCAGTTGCGTTCGGCGCTAAATTTCAAATTACATGCGAGCGATCGACTATTTCGACAAAGGCGCGGAGGCTAACCCGGATCGGGTTGCGATTCTCGATGGCGGCACGTACTGCTCTTATCGCAGCGCGCGCGCATCGAGCGAGAAGATCTCGCGCGCCATGCGAGCTGCCGGATTGCGCGATGAAGATCGCGCGGCGATCTATTCGATCAACGACGGGCGCGTTTTGCTCTGCATGCTTGGCTTGATGCGCGCTGGCGCGGCGTGGGTGCCGTTGAACTATCGCAACGCAGCGGCTGCCAACATCGAATACCTCAACTACGTTGCCGCTTCCTGGCTTTTTTACCACAGCGATTTTCGTGATGACGTTGCGGCATTGAGGAAAAGCGTACCGACGCTACGGAATCTCGTTTGCATTGATGCGGCGTGCGGCGACGATCCCTCGCTTGAATCGTTTATGACGCAGGGCGAGGATGCGCCGGATGTCGATTGGGGCGACGCCGGCGGAAATATCGAGCGGCTTGTGGGACTCGTGCCTACTGGCGGTACCACGGGACCGGCGAAGGGCGTTCGCGTGACGAGCCTCGCGTGGGGCACGATGCTCGATATGGCCTCACATTATTGGAGTGGCGATGGCGTCGAACCGGTGAGCCTCTGCGTCGCGCCGCTTTCGCATGCGGCCGGCGTGGTGGCGTTTGCGATGTTCTCGCTGGGAGCGACGAACGTCGTGACGCCTGGTTTCGAGCCGCTCGAAGTCTTGCGAGCGATCGAGCAGCATCGTGTTACGCATTTATTTCTTCCGCCGACCGCGCTTTACAAGCTTTTGGCGCTTCCGGAGATTGCGAAATTCGATTACTCGAGTTTGCGCGTTTTTCTGCTTGCGGGATCGCCGGTTTCGCCTGACAAACTCAAGCGAGCTGTGGAGATTTTCGGGCCTTGTATCTGCCAGTCCTACGGGCAGACCGAAGCGCCGATGCTGCTGACGTGGCTCGACCAGAAAACCGCGGCCGCGGCTGCCGGCGGAGAACATCCCGAGCGGCTGGCGAGTTGCGGCCGGGCCACTTCGGCTGTGCGGCTTGCGATCATGGATGACGAAGGACGCTTACTGCCGGCCAATCAAACCGGCGAGATCGTCGCGCGCGGCACGCTCGTTACGCCGGGTTACTACAATCTTCCCGAAGCGACTGCCGAGATCCGCAAGTTTGGCTGGCATCATACGGGAGATGTTGGCTACCGCGACGACGACGGCTTCTTCTACATCGCCGATCGCAAGAAAGACATGATTATCACGGGAGGCTTCAACGTGTTTTCCGCCGAAGTCGAAGCGGGGATCATGGCGCTGCCCGAAGTTCACGAATGCGCGGTGATTGGCGTTCCCGATGAAACCTGGGGAGAAGCGGTGAAGGCGATTGTCGTCCTCGAAAAAGGAGCGGCGCTTGACGAGCACGCGATCATCAGCCACTGCAAGGCAAAACTCGGCGGAATCAAATCACCTAAGTCTGTGGAATTTCGAAGTGAGATTCCGAAGACTCCCGCGGGAAAACTTGACCGGAAAACGCTGCGTGCGCCTTATTGGAAAGGGACTGAGAGAGCGGTGCATTAAAAGTGCATTTGCGCTCCACGTTCGATGCGAGCGAAGATGCCGAGCTGAAGCCCGGCGCTACATTTGCCTGTCGAGATTGATGGCGGTGCGGCTACTTTTGTTTGGCCGCGTGGGCTTCGGCTGCGGCTTGATTTGCGCGCGATATCACGTAGGCGCGAATCGATTCGGCGTCGCCGTGCGAGAGTTCCTTCGAAAATGAAACCATTCCGTTCGGCTGCAGCATTCCATCGAGCACGATGTGGAACCACTGATCGTTCGCAAGCGCGCTCGAATAGCGCAGATCGGGCAGCACGCCGCCGCTGACGGCGACGTCGCCGTGGCATTCAGCGCAGTAACGCTGATAGAGCGCTTCCCCCGACTTGATCGTCGCTGCGCTCGCGGTTGAAGGTGGGGGGTTGAGCACGGGCCGCTGCGGCGGCTCGACGACGGGAAGCACCGCTTTGCCGCCGAGCTTGAACGCGAGCATTTGTCCGACGTTGGGCGGCTTGCTCAGTTTCAGCGCAATTTCGCCCGTTGCCAGTGGAAAGGCCCCGCCCCAGCCAGAGAGCACCGCGATGTATTGCTCCCCGTTCACTTCGTACGCCACGGGGCCGGCCATCACGCCGGTGCTGGCGGTGAAGGACCAAACCTTCTGCCCGTTGTCGGCGCGATAAGCCTCAAAGGTTCCGTCAGCGGTGCCTTCGAACACCAGGTTACCCGCAGTGGAAAGCACGCCGCCATTCCACAGCGCCGGACGTTCGATTGCCCACGCTTGCTTTTGTTGCAGCGGATCCCACGCGACGAGCTTTCCTTTGATTGTGCTGAGAATGGCGCTCTTGATTTTCGGATCTTGCGGCATGCCTGCCGCGACAACATCCACTCCGTAATTCGGCGCGAGCGATTTGATTTCGAAATGATCAGGGGATTTATATTTGAAACCGAGGTCGTTGACTGGGATGTAGACGAGACCCGTCATGGGATCGAAGGACATCGGCTGCCAACTGTGGGCGCCGAGAGGGCCGGGCACAACCGGCGCGGGATCCTTGCCGGGATATCGTGCGATGGGAGTTTCGATGGGCCGACCCGTCTTCATGTTCACGCCCGTCGCCCAATTGATGTAGGTGTATGGCTTGGCGGAGATGAGCGCGCCGGTCGCGCGATCGAGGACGTAGAAAAAACCATTCTTGGGCGCGTGGAATAAAACTTTGCGGGGTTGCCCGTCAATCGTGACGTCCGCGAGAGTGATTTGCTGGCTCGCGGTATAGTCCCACATTTCCGCGGGTGTTTCTTGATAATGCCAGACGTATTCGCCGGTATCGGGCTTCAGGGCGACGATCGAGGAGAGAAATAAATTGTCGCCGCCCTTTGGGCTGCGGATGTGCCAGTTCCACGGCGCGCCATTGCCAACGCCGAGATAGAGAAGATCGAGTTCGGGATCGTATACGATCGAATCCCAGACGGTTCCGCCGCCGCCGAATTTCCACCACTCGCCGGTCCAGGTCTTTGCGGCTTTCGCGAGAATCGGACTTTCGAATGGTTTCGAGGGATCGCCGGGTACCGTGTAGAAGCGCCAGACCAGATTGCCGCTTTCGGCGTCGTAGACGGATACGTAGCCGCGAACACTCATCTCGGCGCCGCCATTTCCGATGATTACTTTGCCTTTTACGACGCGGGGCGCGCCGGTGATTGTGTATCGAAATTTGGGGTCGATCGTCAGCGTTTCCCAGGCTCTCCTACCCGTGGCAGCGTCGAGCGCGATGAGACGCCCATCGAGCGTGGCGAAAATTACTTTGCCGTGCCACACGGCGACACCGCGATTAACGACATCGCAACAGGCGTTCACGCCCCATTCCGGAGGGACTTTGGGATCGTAGGCCCAAAGCGGCGCGCCGGTTGCGGCATCGAGCGCGAAAACTTTGCTCCACGCGCTGGTGAAGTACATCGTACCGTCAACGACGATCGGAGTAGCTTCCTGCCCACGGCGTGTGTCGAGATCGAAGTGCCAGACGAGGCCGAGTTGCGACACGTTGCCGGCGTTGATTGCTTTGAGCGGACTGAAACGCTGCTCGCTGTAGGTACGGCCGTAGGTCAGCCAGTTTGCGGCGTCGCGATCAGCGCCTTCGATTCGAGCGGCGTCGACCTCCGCTGTTCTCGAAATCGGTGCCGTGTTGGAGGGAGCGGTTCTGGGGCCGCAACCGCCGGAAAGGATGCACAAGAGAATCGCGGTGAGATGAACGAAAGATTTAGGACGGGGGAAGTGATTGTTCATCGTCGTCCGCGCGGTGCGGCTCGCGCGTTGCGGTTTCTATATAGCGGAACAGATAGCGAGTGTCCAGTTAGATTGCGATATTACGCGAATTGCGGAGGACGTCGAGGCGGGCCTTGATCAAGCAGACACTGCTTACGCTGGTGTCGCTTGCGAATGCCGCGCCAGTTCCCTTTCGATGATCCTTCGCGCATGGACCCCGCCTGCGTCAATCTTGAGATTGCGCAACTCGCGTCCCGGGCGCTGGAGAATGCTTTGCTGCTGCGCGTCGAGCACGGCGAGATCCTCGGCGAAGACAGCCGCTTGGCCGTCACGAATCCGGAAGGTGAGGCCGCGATCTTCCGTCTGGAAATTTCGAGCCATGCCCCAGTGATACCACGTGGAAGTTTCTGTCTCGGGCGTCATGAGATTGACGACAATGCCCGTGACACCCTTCGAGCGATCGCCTTCGGGCGCGCCGGTTCCAGCGAGCGCTACGCCGACATCAATCATCACGTTCGCTGGAAGCGAAAACTGGCAGATCTGCCAACGATCGCATTTTTCGCTGGAGCGTAGATTCGCGGACCAGAACGGAGGCGGATCGATGCCGTACATCCATCGGGTCAGCGTGACGGTGAAATCATCGGACGTGGCTTTGATCGGCGCTTCGACGATTTCGCGCTGTCCGATACTCGTGGGGTGCACGTAGGTCTCGTGGGATAAGTCCATCAGGTTATCCACCAGCAGCAGATAATCGCATTTCATGTGATAGGTGCTGCCCTCGAAAATCCAGTTGGGGTCCGAGCACCAGTGCAGATCGGGGATTTTGCTCTCGGCCGCGAGCTTCGGATCGCCGATCCAGACCCAAACGAAGCGGTGCTTCTCGGCGATGGGATATGTGCGGACATTAAAATCTTTCCTTACGCCCTCCTGTCCGGGCATCCAGACGCACTGGCCGCATTCGTTGAATTCGAGCCCATGATATTTGCAAACCAGATGTTCGCCCTGCAGATAGCCCATCGAGAGCGGAAGGAGGCGATGGGGGCAGCAGTCCTCGAAGCAGGAGATCGCTCCGTTCATCTGGCGGTACAGCACGATGGGCTCGCCGCAGACGGTGCGCGCGAATGGCGCGTGCTTGATTTCGGAATCCCAAGCGACGGCGTACCAATTTTCTCGAAGGAACATTTGCGTTTCTCCTCGATCGAGCTTGTTTCATAATGTGAACTATGATTTCATATTGACATTACCGGGATTCTATCTACAATGCGGCCGTCGTCAAGTAAAAGTTAACGTGGAATCGCCAGACGCAACGAGAGTGCACTCCGGCGTGCCGTTTGAGAGGGTGAGCGGTTGGCGTCAACATCGCGATTACGGAAAAGACGAGCCTTGCGCCGCGGTGCGGGGGCGCCCGGATCGAGCAAATCGCTACAGAAGGCACTGCGCATACTCGTTCATCTCGGCCAGAACGGCCCGGAAATGGGCATCACGCAAATCGCCACGGCCCTGAGTATCAACAAGACGACCGCTCATCGCTTGCTGAATGCCATGGAGCGGTTCCAGATTATCGAGAAAAATCCGCGCAGCGAGCGTTACCGGCTGGGCTTGAAGCTGTATGAATTGGGGACCAGGGCGGTGGAATCGCGAACTTTGCGCACTGAGGCGCATGCCGCCCTGCTCGAACTTGCGGGCGAGTCGCGCGAGAGTGTGAGCCTCGCCGTACCGGGATCGGGCGGAATCATGTGCCTCGACCGGGTGGATTCGCGCGACACCGTGATCGCCGTGCGCACACCGGTCGGCGCTCGCTTCCCCGCCCACTGCACGGCGGTCGGAAAAGCTGTGCTCGCGCACCTGCCGGAAAAGGAAATCGAGATCATTCTTGCTGCAGCCGGTGCGGCGAACGGATTGCCTCGATTCACAGCATCCACGATGACGCGCATTTCGGCTCTTAAGGAAAATTTGCGGCAGATCATTCAGCGCGGATATGCTCTGGATAATCAGGAGCTCGAACGCGGCTTAAGCGGCGTCGCGGCGCCGATTCGCACGAATGAAGGTCACGTGATCGGCGCCGTCGGAATGGCCGGGCCAACACTGCGTTTTCGCGGGAAAGAACTGGCGAAAAAGATCGCGTTGACGCGAGAAGCTGCGCGCCGGATTTCGTCGAGCATGGCGATGCATCCCACAGCGATCCGGGAATCCTGATCGTATAATTTTCAGTCATAATTTTCAGTCTCTGCTACCTCTTGAGGAGGAACGAAGCTATGCCAACGCCGCACAAAGCCGACCACATTGGAAGTTTTCTGCGACCAGCAGACTTGCTCGCCGCGCGCAAAGCAGACGGACAAGATCCCGCGCGGCTTCACGCGCTCGAGGACGAACACATTCTCCGCGTGCTCGCAAAGCAGAAGGAACTGGGTTTCGACATTTTCACGGACGGCGAGCTGCGGCGGAGAAATTTCATGAGCGATTTCACGGACGCCGTTGAAGGCTTCGACCTGGGCGACGCGGTGGGACGCAGTTGGCAAGCGGGACAAGCCAAGAGCGCCGCGGTCAGCAGCGTCACCGGGATTGTCAGCCGGAAATTGCGTCAGGTTAGGCCGCTCACTGGCCACGAGCTGCCGTTTCTGAAAGCTCACGCGCCGGGCGCGATCAAGATGACTCTGCCGAGCGCGACACAGTTCCCCGCGATTTCGTTCAAGCAAGGAATTACGGATAAGGCGTATCCGACTCATTCGGCGCTTTTGTGGGACATTGTTGAAATCATGAAGAGCGATCTCGCCAAGCTTTCCACCGAGGGCGTGCGCTACATCCAGATTGATGCGCCGCGATACAGCTATTATATGGATCCGAAATGGCGGGAGTGGATTCATACGGAAATGAGAATGGATCCGGACGCAGCGCTCGACGAAGCGATTCGCGCGGACAACGCGTGTTTTGAGGCTGCCCGAAAGCCGGGCGTGGAACTCGCGATTCATCTTTGCCGGGGAAATAATCGAAGCCACTGGTACGCCGAGGGCGGCTACGACGCGGTCGCCGAAAAGCTTTTCGGCACGATGGCTGTGGACCGGTTCCTGCTCGAATATGACGACGAACGCTCCGGGACATTCGAGCCGCTGCGATTTATTCCGAAAGGAAAGACCGTTGTATTGGGCCTAATCAGCTCCAAGCGAGCACAACTCGAGAGCGCGGACGAGATCGTCGAGCGAATCGAAGCGGCGTCGAAATTCGTTTCGCTCGAAAATCTTGCGTTGAGTCCGCAGTGCGGATTCGCGTCAACGATGGAAGGAAATCTTCTTACGGAAGAGGATCAGTGGGCGAAGTTGCGTCTTGTCGCGGAAACGACGAAGCGCGTCTGGAATTAGGCCGCGGCTAACGCTTCGGCTCGGTTTCTGCGAGCACTTGCTCGGCGATATGAAACGCGGAATTCGCGGCAGGAACGCCGCAGTAGATCGCAGTTTGCAGCAGGACTTCTTTAATTTCCGCGCGTGTAATTCCGTTGCGGAACGCGGCGCGCAGATGCATCGCTAGCTCGTCGCCACGGTTGAGCGCGACCATCAGGGCCACGGTGATCAAGCTGCGAGTCTTTTGAGGCAAATCCGGCCGCGACCAGATTTCTCCCCAGGCGTAACGCGTAATGAGGTCCTGAAATTCCTCGTTGAACTCATTGCGATTGTTTTGCGCCTTGTCGACGTGCGCGTCACCCAGAACCTTACGGCGCATGGACATTCCTTGCTGGTAACGGTCGCGTTCATCCATGCCAGTCCTCCTTACGCCGTCAGGAATTTAATTAGTTCCGAGGTGAATTGCTCGGAGGCTTCGATGTTCGATATGTGCGCTGCGTTCAGTTCGACGTAACGCGCCCCGGAAATTTGGTCGGCCAGTGAACGGCCGTCTGCCGCCGGAGTTGCGGCGTCCTGGTTCCCTGTTATTACGAGCGTCGGAACGCGAATTTGGCTTACGCGTTCGCGCGCGTCGAAATCCCTCACCGCGGCGCAACACCCCACGTAGCCTTCAGGCGGCATGCTCTCAATCATGCGTTGTGCGCCGGTAAGAACTTCAGGCGAGCGAACGCGAAACGCGGGCGTGAACCATCGTTCGCATACGGCGGCGGAAACGGCCGTCATCCCGCCCTTACGGATATTCTCGATTCGCGCGTTCCACATTTCTGCTTTGCCGATTTTCGGGGCCGTATTGCATAGGACGACTTTGTTCAGGCGCTTCTCCGCATTTAGGCTGAGCCACATGCCGATCATTCCGCCCATGGACAGACCGCAGAAATGCGCGCGCTCGATTCGCAAATGATCCATTAGCCCAAGGACATCGCCAGCTAGCTGTTCGATCGTGTGGGGGCCTGGCGTCACAGACGTATTGCCCTCACCGCGGGTGTCACAACGCAGCACGCGGAATTGATTTTCGAGTTCAGGCATTTGCGAATCCCACATCGAGAGATTCGCGCCTAGCGAATTCGAAAAAACGAGCGCAGGCGCGTCAGCCGCGCCAGTCAGCATGTAATTTACTTCGAGGTCTTGAATTCTTGCGCTGGGCATGAAGTTACTCGTTGCTTCTGGATAACTTCACATGGCGCGCGGCGTGTGCCTGCAGCACGCTGTCAATCAGACGGCTGGCTTCGCCGAGATATTCCCGCGGATCGAAGAGTTTATCGAGATCCTGATTGCTCAGGTGCTTGGTCACCGCGGCGTCGTGGGCGAGCACTTCGCGAAGGTCGCGATGCTCCGCGCGCGCGCGGTTGCTCGCCGCTTCGACGATTTCGTGGGCGGTCTGGCGGCCGACCACCTGCGCGAGCAACATCTGAGCCGCTTCGGCGAAAATCAGGCCATGCGTAATTTCGAGATTGTCGCGCATCTTCGAGCCGTCAATCTCGAGCTCCATCATCGTGGCCGTTAAATGATGCAATGCGCCGCCGGTGAGGCGAATGATTTCCGGGATCGTTTCCCATTCGGCGTGCCAGCCACCGAGGCCACGCTCGTGTTCCTGGACCATCGCAGCAAGGACTGTGGCGACTAGGCCTGGCACGCGAGTTGCCGCGGAAAGCACCACCGCACACGCAACTGGATTTCTTTTATGAGGCAAAGTGGAGGAACCACCGCGCCCCGGGGCTGAAGGTTCGAAAACTTCGGCGACTTCGGTCTGCGTTTCAAGCGAGATATCCCGCGCGATTTTGCCCAGCGTCCCCGCGCAGAGCCCCATGATCGTCGCGACTTCAGCGACGCGATCGCGATGGCCGTGCCACGGCACATTGGGAAAAGGCAGATCGAGTTCGCGGCCGAGGGTGATGGCAACGTCCATGCCCTGATGGCCCAACGCCGCAAGCGTCCCGACGGCGCCTCCAAATTGCAGCGCTAGAACTCTAGGCCGAGTTTCTTCTAGCCGTGAGCGATGACGATCAAGCGCATCCACCCATCCGGCAACTTTCAAGCCGAACGTCGTCGGCAGCGCCTGCTGCATCCATGTTCGTCCGGCAACGACTGTGTTCCGATGCTTCTCTGCAATCTCCGCCGAAGCGTCCGACAATCTTTCCAGCTCAGCTTCGATGTGATCGAGCGCATGGCGCAATTGCAGGATGAAACCGGTGTCAATGGCGTCCTGACTCGTCGCGCCCCAGTGGACGAAGCGCATAGCTTCCTTGTCATCTTTGCCGACGAGTTCGGTGAGCTGCTTTACAAGCGGGATTGCAGGATTGCCGGCGAGAGCTGTGGCACGGGCGAGCGCGCTGATATCGAAGAGTTCCGCGCGGCATTTTGCCGAGATGATCGGCGCGACGCGGCCGGGAATAATTCCCACGCGAGCCTCGGCGCGAGCCAGGGCGGCCTCGAAATCCAGCATGCCCTGCAGGCGAGCGCGATCGTTGAATAGCTCCTCAATCGCACTCCAGCGGAAGAGCGGACCGAGCAGGCTCATGCCGTTACTCTTATCACTCTCAGCAATCGAAGAAAACCGTTTCTTCGTCGCCCTGCATGATCACGTTCCATTGAAGGGCGCCGGACTGTCCGCCAGTTTTCTTCGCGATCAATGTTTCCCGGCGGGCGGGCTCGACATGGCTCAATATAAAATCGCCGGCATTCGCCGCTTCATCCGGAAAGTAAATTCGCGTCACAAGGCGGCGGAGCAAACCGCGCGTGAAGACGGAAACGGCAATGTGCGGCGCCTGCATTTTGCCGTTGCGGCCGGGCACTGGACCCGGTTTTATTGTCGTGAAGCTAAATTTTCCGTTGTCGTCCGTGAATACGCGGCCGAAACCGAGGAACCCTTTCTCGATGGGTTTGTCCTGCGTGTCGTCCGGATGCGCGTATTTTCCATGAGCGTTGGCCTGCCAAAGTTCGATTACGCCATCGGGCACCGCTTGGCCGTCGCCATCGAGCACGCGGCCTTCAATCGTAACGCGCTCACCGGATACTCCGGGCGCAGCCAAATTATCAACAACCATCCACTCAAATCCGATTACGAAAAACGGGCCTACGGTCTGCGAAGTTGTGGCCTGAAGGCTCATCTCCAATTCTCCATCGGCGTGCCTTCTCGACCGCTGAGGATGATGTCGAAGCGGTAGCCCAGCGCCTCCGCGGGTACAGTCGTTTCCCAATCGAAGAGCGATATCAGGCGGTTTCGCGCCTTTTCATCCGCTGTGCAATTGAAAACGGGGTCGAACGCAAGAAGAGGATCTCCCGGAAAATACATTTGGGTGACCAAGCGCGTGGCAAACGCGGGACCGAACACCGAGAAATGAATGTGCGCGGGACGCCAGGCGTTGTAGTGGTTGCTCCAGGGATACTCACCCGGGCGGATGGTGATAAAGCGATAACGGCCCTCTGCGTCAGTAAAAGTCTGGCCGCGTCCGGAGAAATTCGGATCGAGCGGCGCGTCATGCTGATCACGTTTGTGGACATAACGCCCGGCGGCATTCGCCTGCCAGACTTCGATGAGCGTGTTCCGCACGGGCCGGCCGTTTTCGTCCATTACGCGTCCCGTCACGATAATCCGCTGACCGAGCGGTTCGCCAGCGTGCTGGCGCGTTAGATCGTACGCCTTCACATTCACAATATTTTTTTCAAATAGCGGCCCGGTGATTTCAGAAAGTGTATGCGGAACATAGACGAGCGGCTTGCTTGGTGCGCGCTTAATACAGGAAGCGTACGGCGTGTGCAAATGGTTCGGCTGCGTGCCCGCTCGCGGGCGGCGATAGCCTTCGATTTTGCTCGTGGAGATTTTTCGATCTCCGGATTGCGTGGAGTCAGACCTGGACTTGGACGGCAAGGTCATTCCGTTCATTCTCCTCGATCGGCGGTACCATGAGCCGCCGCGGTGCGCGCGTACAAGTCTCGCAGCGCAGTCAATTCACACACAGATGGTTTAGATGTGACGTCGAGCTTAGTCGCCACTTTCAGTTTCCAAGCCGTGGCTCTTTGCACCTGCTCGAGCGCGATGCCCGGATGTAGAGCGGTCAGCACAAGCTCGCGAGTCGCAGGATCTGAATTCATTACGCCGAGGTCGGTGATCACGGTTGTCGGGCCACGGCCTCGCCGCGCGGACTGGCCTTCCTGATTGGGCGCGTCAACATATCCCGAAGACGTCACAAAATCCAATTTTTCAACGAACGCGCGCGAACTGTGTTTCAGGATGATCGTGACTTCCTTCGCTGCGGTCGCGATTTCAGGCGCTCCACCCGCACCGGGAAGCCGGACGCGAGGAGCATCGTAGGTGCCGCCGATTACGGTCGTATTGATATTCCCAAATTTATCAATTTGCGCGGCGCCCAGAAAGCCGATGTCCACGCGGCCTGCCTGCAGCCAGTATCGAAAAATTTCCGGGACTGAAACGACGGTGTCCGCGGTCTCTGCCAATTCGCCGTCGCCGATCGAAAGCGGCAGGATGTGAGGTTTTGTTCCGATCGTGCCGGATTCATAGATCAGCACAACTTCGGGCGCGTGGGTGAGGCGGGCGAGATTTGCCGCCGCGCTTGGAAGGCCAATTCCAACGAAGCAGACGGTGCCGTTTTGCAGCTTGCGCGCCGCGGCAACCGTCATGATTTCGCTCGGCGAATACTCCAAGTCAGGCATTGCTGTTCACTCTTGCGCCGGTCTCGATGCTGCGGCGGTATTCCGCGAAGTCGCTTGTCGAAAGAACGTGGCGCTGCATCCAGGCAAGAAATGTTTCTCGATCATGCGAAATGTCGTCCCAGGCTTTGCAAAATGCATTATCGCGTTTGTAATAGCCGTGTGCGTAGGAAGGATGCGCCCCGCCGGGAACTTCGCACACGCAGGAAATGACCCACGCCGGCAACACGCAGGCGTTCACCGGCGCCCGGAGGTCGTCAACGATTTCTTCGACGGTGACGATCACGCGCTTGGCCGCCAGAGCCGCTTCCTTCTGAATGCCGATGATGCCGTAGATCAGAACATTTCCCTTTCGATCGGCCTTTTGCGCGTGGATGATGGTCACATCCGGATTGATTGCGGGAGTCGCCGCGAGTACCTCGCCGGTGAACGGGCACGTGATGGATTTAATTTTCTTATTATATATCGGCAAATCGGACCCGACATAGCCGCGCGTCACCGCAAACGGCAGCCCAGAAGCACCGGCCTGATATCGCGCCGCCATGTCGGCATGACTGTGCTCTTCGATTTGGAGAGGATTCGGCCATCCGCTCTGGATTGCTTCGCGGAATCGATGCAGCGAACCGACACCCGGATTTCCACCCCACGAAAAAATCAGCTTCGAGGCGCAGCCCATGCCGATCATTTGATCGTAGATGAGATCCGGGGTCATGCGGATGAGCGTTAAATTCCGGCGTCGCTGCCGAATGAGCTCGTGACCCGCGGCGAAAGGAATGAGATGCGTGAAGCCCTCGAGGGCCACGCTATTTCCGTCGAAAACGTGGCTCGCGACCGCTTCCCGCAATGGCACGATAGAAGCCAAGGCAGCCTCCACGAATTGGAAGCGCAACTCGAACAAAGCGGGACGAACGCGCCAGCGAATCTAAGCAAGGGGAGAAAGGAAGTCAAGACCGATTATCGAAATTGCGTGCGTATATCGCCTACTTCGTGTATCCTTCCGCGCGTTCTGCAACCGTCCGAACGGAGTTCTCGATGGCACGCGCCGAGAGTCGCCCCGCCGCAAAGCTACCGGCGCAGCCCGCGATTTCTCCGGCGCCGACGCCCGTCCCACCCCCCATTTTGACGCCAGCGGCGCAGGTGGACGCGCTCACCGGCGATCCAAATTTCATGACGTCGCTCGCTCGCGGCCTCCTCGTCATCCAAGCGTTCTCTGAGAGAGACCGGCGCCAGACAATTTCGCAACTTAGCCTAACGACTGGCTTATCGCGTGCCGCGGTGCGGCGGTGCGTGTACACGTTGGTCAAGCTCGGATTTGCCGGAACCGACGACACCCGCCATTTCTATCTGCGACCGAGAGTTCTGACGCTAGGTCACGCCTACATCTCCTCGATGCCGCTGGCCTCCGCGGCGCAGCCGGTGCTGGAACACCTCAGCCATCTGCTTCACGAGTCGAGTTCGATCGCAACGCTGGATGGCTTGGAAATTATTTATGTAGCCCGCGCGAGCGCAACCCGAATCATGTCGATCGATCTCGGCGTCGGCAGCCGATTGCCGGCGTTTTGCACCTCCATGGGCCGTGTCTTGCTGGCGAATCTGCCTCCGGAAGAACTCGAGTCGTGCCTCGCGCGCATCGAGTACACGCCCCACACAGATCGCACCGTCAGTAACGCCGAAAAGCTTCGGCAGGTGCTCCGATCGGTGCAGCGCAACGGATACGCGATTGTTGATCAGGAATTGGAGCTCGGGCTGCGCTCGATGGCGGTGCCGATTCGAAATCCGATGGGCAAGGTCGTTGCGGCGCTCAACGTCGGAGCGCACGCGCAGCGCGTCACGATACAAGATATGCAGAATCGCTTTCTTCCGCATCTGCAGGCGGCGGCACAGGAGTTCTCGATGCTGCTTCGGTGATCGAACATGGCGGATACGGCTGCATCCAGGCGCTACGAAAGTTCGCTGGTCGCGATGCTCTTCGTCACGTGGGGCACCGTCTTTCTCGACCGCATGGCGCAGCTTTATCTCGCTCCATACATCGCACCCGAATTCAATCTGAGTCACGAGCAAATTGGATTGCTCGCTTCCGTTCTCGCAATTACTTGGGCGATTTCGACTCTATTTTTCGGGGCGCTCTCGGATCGCGTGGGTCGCAGGCCGATTCTGATTCCCGCGGTGTTCGCGTTTTCGCTGCTGTCGTGGCTGTCGGGCGCGGTCCACTCCTATCACCAACTCTTGCTCGTCCGCGCGCTGATGGGAATCGCGGAAGGGCCGACGTGGTCGATCATGACGGCGCTCGTCGAGGAATCGTCCTCTCCTGAACGGCGCGGAAGAAATATCGGAATTGTGGTAAGCGCCGGCGCACTCGTCGGACTGGCTGCGACGCCGATTCTGACGACACAGATAGCGGCGCATTTTGGTTGGCGGTGGGCGTTTTTCGTCGCCGGGATACCAGGCTTTATCACCGGCTTGCTGATTTGGCGATTCGTGAAGGAGCCACCGAAAAAAGAAGGCGGCGAATTTCACGGCCACAAAATCCGGCTCCGAGACTACGTTTCGATTTTGCGATACCGCAATATTTGGCTTTGCTGCATAGGCGCTACGGGATTTATCGGCTGGCTGTTTTTGAACAGTGTTTTCGCGCCGCTGTACATCACAGAAGTAGCGCACCAACCTGGGACAACCGCGGGCTTTCTTCTCGGCGCTTCCGGCCTGGGAAGTTTTATCCTCGGATTCCTGCTTCCGTCGCTATCGGATCGGTGGGGACGCAAACCGGTTCTGCTGTTAATGGCCGCGATGTCGGCAATCGTTCCGCTGGCACTTTCGTTTCGGCCACTCTATGCGTTCCCGTGGATTTTGGCCGCCATCATTTTTCTGACGAACGCTGGCCAAGGAATCGCGGCGCTGGTTATGGTTGTCATCCCCACCGAAAGCGTACCTCCGCAATTCGCGGCGACGTCTATCGGACTCGCAACGCTCACCGGCGAAATATTCGGCGCGACCGTGGCTCCCGTACTCGGCGGTGCTCTCGCGCAAACGCACGGCTTGGCTGCTCCACTGTGGATGTCGGCAGGCGGCGCGGCGATCGTTTTCCTTTCCGCATTGTTTTTGACAGAAAGCTCGAAAGTGAAAAACGCGCGGCTTCAGGCCGAGGCCGCGGGTGCTGAGTGATTTTGTAAGGAGCGCTGCATCGTGAAAAAGAAAGAGGACCTCGGGAAAGACAAACTCGTCTGGATGTGGACGCAGATGGTGCGGATACGAGAATTCGAAGAGCGTGTGAAGCGCACCTTTATCGAGCATCCCGGAGTAATTCGCGGACATACGCATCTCGGAGACGGTGCGGAAGCTTCGATCGTTGGCGCGCTCGCAACGCGAGACAGTGAAGATCCTGTCGTTCCAACGTACCGTTGCCACGGCTATCCGTTGGTTCTCGGCACGCCGCCGAAAAACATGATCGCGGAAATCTACGGGCGCAAGGATGGTCTGTGCGGCGGTTTCGGCGGCTCGATGCATTTGTGCGATCCCGAGCGGCATTTCCTGAGTCCATCTGGAATCGTGGGCCAAGGCATCGCGCATGCGACCGGCGCAGCATTGACAGCTCAGGTGAAGAAGACGGGCCAGGTCGTTTACTCGTTTTTCGGCGAAGGCTCAACGAAGCAGGGCGCTTTCTACGAGTCGTTGAATATCGCCGCCGTCTGGAAGTTGCCGATTGTCTTCGTCCTCGAGAACAACGAATACCAGGTCTACACGCACGTGAGCGCTGAAGACGCGAACAGCGCTGCCGGCGAGCCTTTATCGAAGAAGGCTGGAGCATTCAGCATCCCCGGAGTCACCGTGGACGGCACCGACCCACTCGCCGTTTATGAGGCGGTCGGCGAAGCGGTCGATCGCGCCCGGTCAGGCAAAGGGCCCAGTCTCGTCGAATCGACATTCTACCGCCTGAGCGCGCACGGGAATTCGATCACGGTCCCGCCGATGACGACACAATTTGGGGAGCACGAAGCCATTGAAGTCTACGGCAACGGCGATGAATACAGCGCCGCGAAAGCGCGCGATCCGATACCGAAGTTTCGCGCCATTTTGATCGCGCGCGGATTTTTGAGCGATACCGATGCGCAGAAAATCGAGACGGCAGCGCGCGCCGAGATGGATGCCGCCGTAACCTACGCGCTCGCAAGCTCGTTGCCCGCGCCGGAAGAAGCTACGAATCACATTTTCGCGTAGGAGGCCAGCACGCCATGGCGCAGCAGATGATGTATGTCGAAGCAATGGCAACCGCCATCGCGGAAGAAATGCAGCGCGACGAGAACGTCATTCTGATGGGACAAAATCTCGGAATGACGGAACGCGATCCGTTCGTTCAGAAATTCGGCAAGAACCGCGTGCGGCTTACTCCAATATCCGAAACCGCCGAATTGGGCATCGCCATCGGCGCCGCAACCACCGGCCTGCGCCCCATCGTCGAGTTGTATATGTACGAATTCATGCTAGTCGCGTTCGATCAGGTCATTAATGAAGCGCCGCGATTTCGGTACATGTCCGGAGGACGAGTGAAAGTGCCGGTCGTATTCAAGGCCGGCTACGGTTTCGCTGCCGGTTGGGCCGGTCAACATGCGAATTGCCTTTATCACATGCTGATGGGCACTCCCGGTTTGAGAGTCGCGCTCCCTTCAACACCAGCGGACGCAAAGGGCCTGATGAAATCTGCCATTCGCGACGACAATCCGGTTGTCTTTCTTCATCACTATCTGATGACGATCGACAAAGGGGACGTCCCGGACGGCGACTATACGATTCCGTTCGGCGTCGCCGACATCAAGCGCGCGGGAACGGATCTCACAATCGTGGCGACAGGATGGATGGTGCCGAAATCACTTGCCGCGGCGGAACAACTTGCAAAGGACGGCATCCACGCCGAAGTGATTGATCCGCGCACGCTGGCTCCGCTCGATATTGCGACGATCATTGAATCCGTGAAGAAGACGGGGCGGCTCGTTCTCGTGGATCAGGCGACGCGGCACGCATCTGTGGCCGTGATTATCGCCGGCGAAATCGCCGAGCGCGCGTTTCCGTATCTGAAAGCGCCGATCAAGCTCGTGACCGCACTCGATTGCCCGATCCCGTACAGCAAACCGATGGAGTCGTTCATCTTGCCGAATGAAGAAAAGATTGTCGAGTCCGCGAAATTAGTGCTTACGACGCGGACGGCCCGAGTCTAAGCGAACTAGCAGCGGTCATCTGGATGGCGTGAGGTGCTGTGCGGTCGTCAGCGGCAGTGATTTTTTCCATTGTTGCGATCGGAAACAACAATTGATCCATACGAATTGAAAGGATTTAGAGGGGTTTCGAGAGAGCGGAGGACCCGATGGCCGATATTCGCACGTTCGCTCGATTAAAGTCTTGACAACACACCTCGTAGGCGTTAATTCTGCTGCCCATCGCGGGTGTTGTTGTTCAAAAGAGAGGGTTTCTCCAAATCCGAGCAGCGAATGCTTCCCCTAAGGAGCGGATCATGAGGCTACGTTTGGGCTTGTTTGCCATTCTTGCTCTCGCAGGCATTTTGGGCACTGCAAACTCCTCGATCGCACAAACCAGCTTCGCCCAACTCAACGGCACGGTTACGGATGAGAGCGGCGGAGCCGTGGCGAAGGCTTCGGTCTCGGTGCGGGAGTTGGACACGAACCTCTCGTACAGCACAACCACCGGCGACGCGGGCTTCTACGTCTTTCCGAAATTGGAGCCCGGCCGTTACGAGTTGAAAATTTCCTTCACTGGCTTCGCGAATTACACCCAGACGGGACTGTCGCTGACCGTCGGGCAATCCGCCACGGTGAATGTCGCGCTCAAGATCGCGTCAAAGGGCGAACAGGTCGTGGTCACCAGCGAAGCACCGGTTATCGAGCCGACGCGCACGGAAGTCAGTCAGGTGATCGACACGAAGCAAATTGATTCTCTGCCTATCAGCGGCCGCCTGTTTACGGACTTCGCGCTCCTGACTCCCGGAGTTGCCACCGGCCGGACCAGCCTGCAATCGACGATCACGGAATTTGAGGTAACCCGAGTTTCCTTCGCCGGCATGCGCGATCTCAGCAATGAAGTCACGGTGGATGGCGCGGACAACATCAATACCGCGACTGGCTCGCAGCGCTCGACGCCGCCGCAAGAAGCGGTGAGCGAATTTCGTGTAGTCAACAACAGCTTCGGCGCGGAATATGGCCGCGCGCTTGGCGGCATCGTCAACATCGTTACGAAATCCGGCGGGAATGATTTTCACGGTTCGATTTACGACTATTTGCAAAATAACGCCACCGACGCGCGCTCGCTTCTCCAACCGGCGCCTGAAGGCGATGCTCTGCGCCAAAACCAGTACGGCGCAACGGTGGGAGGTCCAATCAAGAAGGATAAGACTTTCTTTTTCATGAACTATGAAGGCCAACGGCGCGGAGAATCTCCTACATATCCGACCACGCTGATTGAACCCGTGGCGACAAACGACGCAGCGAACCCATCTTCAACCAATCTCATTATTATCGACGAGGCGAAGGCGGCGTTGGGAATCGCGCCAGAGAACCTGGGTATTTTGAAGACGAAGGACAACGATTACGGAATCGTAAAAGTCGATCACCAATTTAACGCGGACAATCACCTGTCTATCCGGTATTCGGTCGAAGACGCGCGCGACCTCAATCAGTTGGTCGGCAGCACGCTGGACGGGGGCGGCATTGGCGCTCCCAGCAGCGGCCACAATGTTTTCCTTCGCGACCAAGCGCTTGTTGGAGACATCGCGTCCACGCTGAAACCCAACCTCGTCAACAGTTTCCTCGCCCAGTGGGCGCGCCGGCACTACAATTTTCCCGGGACTACCGGCGAACCCAACCTGGACATTCCGAATACTCTTCTATTCGGACACAACTTCGGTGTCCTCGACGCGATTTACGAAAGCCGCGCGCAGTTCACAGACTCGCTGGCGTGGGTAAAGGGCAATCACGTCGCAAAGTTCGGAGTTGACGTCAATTACATCGAGAACTTCGTCATCTGGCCCGGCTTTACACCGATGCGCATCGTTCTGCCTGGCATCAACTGCCTAGTGGATTTTGCGAACTCCGTTATCGACGCGTCAAGTCCGGCGGGCCCTTTTATTCCCTCGGCTCTCAACGATGGCCAATGCCCAACGTCCGGTGGTATTCCTATGAGCCCCGGCGTGAATCCCACAGACCCGCTCAACGGAGTTCCGATCGTATTCTGGGGAGCCCCGGTAGGAAGCGGAACAGTCGCCCCGGGATTCGAGCCGCCAGCGATTCCGACGAACTGGCAAAATGCTTATTTGCCATCTCAAGCGGTGAACTTCTCAGAAACGCTGAATCATAGCTATTACGGTTTCTACGCGCAGGATCAATGGCGGCTGACTCCGAAATTTACGGTCAACTATGGCTTGCGATACGACTTCGAAGCCGGCCTGTCGAAACAAATCAATCCGGATTATCGCGGCTTCCAGCCTCGCATCGGTTTCGCATACTCACCGGACACGAAGACCGTCATTCGCGCCGGTTTCGGACTTTTCGACGATCGCTACAATCTGTCTTTCCTGTTCATCACGCAGCCGCAACGGCCGAACACAATTCCGGGCGAGATCTTGCCGGGTATCAGGCAAGACGCGGACACTGCGACATGGGTCCTAAACCAATTGTCGCCTGGGCCTCCAAATCCGGGCGGGCAGGTAATTTTCCCGGCGCAGGCAGCTGCGACTCTGGTGACCACCGGGGTGGTGCCGCCGGAATACCTTACTGGCAGCCAATTCCAAACCGTCACGGCAGGCTCGGGAATGGTGGCCCACGCTAGCCGCATTCCGTACTCCGAACAGGGGAACCTTGAAATCGACCGCGAGATTGGCCACGGATTGGCGATTAGTGCGGGCTATTTGTTCGTCGCAGCGCACAAGTTGGTTCGGGCAGAGAACCTGAACGTGTGTCCGCCGGATGGTGCCTCCGCGAATACGACTGTTCCGGGTATCACTCCGGGAACGCCGGGTTGCACTCCAGGAACGACGGCGGATATTCCGCCAGACTGGCCAGCGGGAAAGGCGTATTACTACCACACATCCGTCGGTCCCACCGCTGCTGGCGGCTCACCCGCGTATTTCAATTCCGGCTTGCTGTACTTCACGGACAACTCCGGCAATTCGATTTATCACGGCCTGACGCTTCAGGTGAGCGAGAGGATTAAGAACTTCACCTTGAGCGCGAACTACACGTTCTCGCATACATTGGACGACGGAACGTTTACCACGTTCGTCAGCACGCCTCAGGATCTGTATGACAGGGCCGCGGAACGCGCCAACTCGAACCAGGATGTTCGGCATCGGTTCATTACGAATTTCACAGCGGAGGGCCCGAAAGATAGTTTCCTGCGGAAGTTCGCGTTTAGCAGCATCATCACGCTGCAAACGGGACGCCCATTTACGGACTTCGTGGGATTCGATGCAAATGGCGACACAAACCCTGTGACGGACCGAGTCGGCCTTGAACCGAGAAATTCCTACTATGGCGATCAACTCTACTCTTGGGACCTGCGGCTCTCACGCTACTTCCAGATCAGGGAGCGATTGCGATTGGACCTGATGGTTGATGCGTTCAATGTGCTCAATCGAGCGAATGTGGACGAAGTCACTTCCGTGTACGGCGCCGCGGTATTCTGCGGGTCCGGACCGGTTCCGATGCGTTACAAGGATGCGGGAACGATTGCTACGCAGCAAGAAGCGATTGCCTTCGATACCGGAACAGGACCTCCGACCTGCCCCCTGACGGGTTTGGGGCTTACCCCGGCTCCTCCGGCACCGAACGCTTTGTTCGGTACGCCAAGGACGATGCTGAATCCGAGGCAGTTCCAGTTCGCGGCGAAGTTCTCGTTCTAAGACGTCACGGGCGCGCGTTTAGTCCCGCGTAAAACAAGACGAAGAAATACGAAACGAATCAGGCAAGGTCTCGGCGCGTATCGAATGGGTGCGCGCCGCAGCAGGATAACTTGGGATTGCGCTAGCTAGTCGCCGGGCGTCGTCCGCGGTAGTCTGACCGCCGCACGGAAGCCCGCTGGCTGGCCGCGACGACACACCCCAGTGCGGAAACCACTCGTTGGGACAATGCGGCTCTCTGACCGGCTTCCGATGCAAGCTGCCACATCCGAACGACATAAATTTTCTCCACAGACTATTTCTTCTGATCGACTCCAGAGGATCCGATAATGTCCGTCTTCGTACTCGTTCACGGATCCTGGCACGATGGCACAGCGTGGGAGACCACCATTCGCCAGCTCGAGAGGAATGGCCACAAGGCATTTGCACCCACGATGGCTGGGCATGGAAAAGGCGTGAAAAAGGCTGTCGATCATTCGCAGTGCACGCAATCCATCGTGGACGCCATCGTTGCGGAATCGCTCGCCGACTTTATTCTCGTCGGGCACAGTTTCGGCGGGACTGTCATTTCAAAAGTAGCCGAGGCAATTCCCGAAAGAATCAGGCGCCTCGTCTTTTTGAATGGATTCGTGCTGCGAGATGGGAAAAGTTTGACGGATGAAGTTCCGCCCGAAACCGCCGAATTTTTCAAGCAGATGGCCGCGCAGTCGCCGGATCGCGCCTTCATGCTGCCGTTCCCGGTCTGGCGCGAGACATTCGTGAACGATGCCGATCTCGAAACCGCGAAATGGACCTACGCTCAATTATCGCCGGAGCCTTACCAGCCGACGAAAGACCGGCTCGATTTGAAGAAATTCTATTCACTGAATATCCCCAAGAGTTATATCAACTGTACCGAAGACATCGCATTGCCGCCAGGGGAGTGGGGATGGCATCCGCGGATGTCGAACCGGTTGGGTTTGTACCGGCTGGTGCAAATGCCCGGGAGCCACGAAACGCTCTATACGAATCCGTCGTTGTTGGCGGAAAAACTCGTCGAAGCCGGGCGCGATTAGAATTTGTGCCAGAAAACGCACTCGGAATTGCCCGGGATTTGAAAACGTAGATGTTGAAACTCGACACGAAACCGGAACCCGTCGAAATCGATCCCGCGAAATCTGCAATCGTCGTCGTGGACATGCAGAATGCATTTGCGAGCAAAGGCGGGACACTCGATATCGCGGGAGTAGATTTGTCTGACGCGCCGCGCGTCGTCTGCACGATCCGCAATGTGATCGACGCGGGCCGTTCGGCGGGTGTGCAGATTGTCTATCTTCAAATGGCCTACAAGCCGGACTTGAGCAACGCCGGAGGACCGCACTCGCCGAATTGCCGCAAGGAACTGGCGATGAATCTGATGCGTTCGAAGCCGGAGCTAGGCGGGAAGCTTCTGACCGAAGGAACGTGGGACAGCGAAATCGTCGATGAACTTTTGCCGCTGCCGGGAGATCTCGTCGTCATCAAGACGCGCTACAGCGGGTTCGCGGGGACGACTCTCGATTCGCAGCTCCGCGTGCGCGGCATTCGGTATCTGATTTTTGCAGGCATCGCGGCGAATGTGTGCGTCGAATCGACGCTCCGCGACGCTTATTTTCACGACTACTGGCCCATTCTTGTGGCGGACGCCACGATGCCCGCGGGGGGACAAGCCATTTACGATGCCACCTTGTTCAACGTCGAATCGTTTTTCGGCTGGAGCGTGAAATCGGAAGAGCTGTGCATGGCTCTGTGTGAGCGAAGGGGACAAGCGGCTCGTGTGGACGGCTGACATCGACGTTGGCGGGACGCTCACCGACGGCTTATTCACCGACGGAAGCGACATCGTTTCCGTGAAAGTTGACACGACTCCACATGACCTTACCGTCTGCCTGTTTGATTGCCTAGCGCAAGCAGCAACGAAACTCGATTTCCCCGACGTTGCTTCATTTCTCGAAATCGTCGAATTGATTCGATGGTCCACTACGATTACTTCGAACGTGTTGGCGGAGCTGCGTGGGCCGCGCATCGGCTTGTTGCTCTCGGGGGGCAACGAAAAGACTCTTTACGGCGATGGCCCGTGCACGACCGTCTTGAATCGCTTGATCTCCGAACGGGATGTGATCGGGCTAAACGGATCTGCCGGCGACGTCGACGTGATGAATGCCGCTCGCACGCTTCTTGAAGGCGGCGCCCGCCGTATATGTGTCAGCTTGAAAGGCTCGCATGGAAATCCCGATCGCGAGCTTGCATTTAAGCGAACCATCGATCAGCAGTATCCCGATCATTTTCTCGGCTCGGTGCCCGTCCTCGCCGGAAGCGACATCTCGAAAAGCGCCGACGACCGTACAAGAACTTATTGCGCGCTGATCAACGCGTACACGCACGGAGCGCTTGCTGCGACGCTTTTTAAAGCCGAAGATGAGCTGCGCGAAACATCCGGGTATTCCGGCTCATTTCTCGTGAGCCACATCAATGGCGGCGTCGCCGGCATTTCGAAGACCAAGGCCATCGACACAATCGAGTCGGGACCTGTCCTGGGAATTCTCGGGAGCGCGAGCTTCGCAAAGGCGTACGGCTTCGGTGACGTGATCGCAATGGATATTGGCGGCACGACAGCAAAAGTCAGCGTCCTCCGGAATTCCGAGCCGATTTATCGGAAGCCGTCCGATCTCTTTGGCATACCCCTTGAGATTTCGCTTCCCTACCTGCGCTCGATCGCTCTGGGCGGCGGCAGCGTCGTAAAAGCGGCCGGAGATGCTCAATCTCCCGCGATTCAACTCGGTCCCGAAAGCATGGGCTCCTTTCCTGGGCCAGCGTGTTACGCGCTCGGAGGAGATCGGCCCACACTCACAGACGCGTTTGTCGCGGCCGGGCTGATCAATCCGGAATATTTTCTCGGTGGCACGAAGCTTATCGATCGGGAGCTTGCGCGCAAGGCAATCGAGGATTCCATCGCGCAGCCGATGAGTCTCTCGGTCGAAAGC
>Ga0302180_10000871_pt1 | contig 24404 bp, 19 predicted proteins | sample I_Palsa_E3_2_FD_200575 | JGI IMG/M metagenome (GOLD analysis project Ga0302180, IMG submission 200575) | Peat permafrost microbial communities from Stordalen Mire near Abisko, Sweden - I_Palsa_E3_2 | ecosystem: Environmental > Terrestrial > Soil > Palsa > Peat permafrost | place: Sweden... | reverse complement strand
GGGATAGTTCCCTTCAAACCGTGCCCATCGCAAAGCTTCTGTTTGGATATTGGCGGAGCCGCTCTGCCGGCGGGAGTCGGCGCGGTGCTCGGTGGCGTGGGGGGCGCCGTCGTCGGGATTCTTTTGCCCTCCCACAGCACCATTTACCAGGTGAGCCCGCACTAGGCTGCTTTGCCTTGCGCTGGGGAACGCCAGCTTATGTTCTCGGCAAGGTTTTCTTCTGTTCGTTGTGACCTGATCGACACTGCTTAGTGAAAACGCGGCTCTCAACGAATCCTCCTACAGCAGCAGATATTCTTGAAGAAGTCGTCCGTTCGTTGAACGATCCCGAGGACCTTGCGTGAAGAAGACCCTGCTACCCATTGAAACGGTTGCCAGCAAGCTGGACCTGACAGAAGACCTCTATGAGAAGCGCAGCCCGGTTAGTGCGAAGCTCAGTCTGGACCTGCTCAAAGACGCGCGATTCCGGCGCGGCGGAAAGCTGGTGCTGGTGACAGCGACCACGCCAACGGTCTTCGGCGAAGGCAAGACCGTTACATCGATCGGGCTGGTGCAGGGCCTGGAGAAGATTGGTAAGCGCGCGGTGCTTACATCGCGCGAGCCGTCGCTGGGCCCGGTGTTTGGCATGAAGGGCGGGGCGGCCGGTGGAGGGCGTTCGCAAGTGGAGCCTGCGGAGAAGATCAATCTCCACTTCCACGGTGACTTTCATGCGATCACCTCGGCGCACAACCTTCTGGCGGCGCTCATAGATTCGCACATGTTCCATGGCAATGACCTTGACCTCGATCCTGACGGCATCACATGGCCGCGTACGCTGGACATGAACGATCGCGCGCTGCGCCGTATCACCGTGAACGTAATGGGCACGGACAAGAAGCAACGCGATGGCAACAATCGTCCCAGCGGCTTCCTCATTACGGCGGCTTCGGAGATTATGGCCATCCTGGCGCTTGCCAGTGACCGCGAGGACCTGCGCGCCCGGATGGCGCGGATCGTGATCGGGCAGGACCGCAAGGGTAATCCAGTGCGCGCAACAGACCTGAACGCGACGGGGCCGATGATGGCGCTGTTGCAAGAAGCGTTGCTGCCGAACCTGGTGCAGACTACCGAAGGCACGCCCGCAATGGTGCATTGCGGACCGTTCGCAAACATCGCGCACGGCACCAGCTCCGTCGTCTCACAGAAAATGGGGCTGCAGATCGCGGACTACGTGGTCAACGAGACTGGCTTCGGATCGGACCTGGGGTTTGAAAAATACATGGACCTTGTGAGCCCGTTGTCGGGCATCACGCCTTCGGTTGCCGTGCTGGTGACGACGGTTCAGAGCGTGAAGCAGCAAGGTGAAGGCGACCTGAAGCGAGGGTCCACGAACCTCGAAAAACACATTGCCATTGTTCGCGGCTTTGGGCTGCCTGTGGTGGTCGCGATCAATCGATTCCCAGACGATACTGTGGCAGAGCTTGATACGCTGCGCAAGTTCTGCGAAGCACATGGAGCGAACTTCGCACTTTCTGAGGCGTACGCAAAGGGCGGAGAGGGAGCGGCGGCACTGGCGCAGAAAGTCGTCGACGTGATCGGGGCAAACCCGGACCTCGAGCTGACGACCGCCTACGAATTTGGCGACCCAGTGATCGAAAAGATCACCAAGGTGGCGCAGAAAGTCTACGGCGCGGACGCCATTGAGCTGAGCGAACAGGCGAGCGACAACCTGGACCGGTTCACGCGCTGGGGTTTCGGCGAGTTGCCCATCTGCATTGCGAAGACACAGTACTCGCTCAGCGACGATCCCAAGCGCCTGGGTGCGCCGGCAGGATGGACGCTGCACGTAACGGACATCGCGCTTTCCGCAGGCGCAGGATTCCTTGTAGTTATCGCGGGCGCAATGATGCTGATGCCAGGACTGCCCAAAGTGTCCCGCGCACTGGGAATCGACGTAGATGAGCGCGGTGAAATTACCGGGATGTCGTAGCTGCAACTTTCAGACTTTGAGTGGGTGGCCCAGGTCTCGCTTTTGAGACCCGGGTTTCTCCTCACAAATGAGTCCTGGCCGCAACACCCAGGTCTCAAAAGCGAGACCTGGGCCACCCACTTAATATTCGTCCACGCCACGAACCCTAGAGTACCCTCATGCGTGGCTCCCCTGGAGTTGCACAGCCTGAAGGTGCGGCGCAAGAAACGCATCACGATCCTGCCCGTGATTCAGCGCCATCGTTCCACCTGCGGTCAGGAAGGTCGCATCCGTAAGGCCGAGGAAACCGAAGAGCGACCGCAGATACGGCTCTACAAAATTGAACGAGGCCATCTGCGTCTGGGCGTCGTAGATGCCGCCGGTCGCAATGATGAAGGTCGCCTTCTTGTCGATAAGAAGGCCCTTCGGTGTTCCGCCCGCATACGAGAAGGTCTTGCCGACACGCGAGATTTGATCGATCCAGAGCTTCAGCACCGAGGGCACGCCGAAGTTATGCATCGGCACACCGATAACGTACTCGTCGGCCTGCTCGAGTTCGGCGATCAGGGTGTCGGAAAGCGCAAGCAGTTTTTTCTGCTCTGGAGTTCGCGCCTCCTCTGGCGTGTATACGGCGCCAACCCATTCCGCGTTGATCGGCGAGATGGCAGTTGCGTTGAGGTCGCGGTCAACGACTCTTCCATTCGGGTGGGAAGCCTTCCATTGGGCGACGAACGCACCGGTCAGCTCGCGAGAGACCGACCGGCTATAGAGGGGGCTGGAATCGATATGTAAAAGCGTGGGCATGGCGGAAATCTCCTATACGACAGTTGATGTCTACTCGACATGCGTCGATGCATAATAAATCGACAAGTGTCGCATTAGCATCAAATGCTGCAAGAAGAGGTATTCTGAACCTGCAATGGCCCAGGCAATCCAATCAGGGACCGCGGTGGAAACGACGGATCCCCGTATCGTGCGCAGCCGCCGCATGCTCATGGATTCTCTGGCTACGTTATTAACTACAAAGGACTTCGAAGATATTTCAGTGCAGGAGATCGCGGACCAGGCGACGTTGAACCGGGCCACCTTTTACCTTCACTATCCGGACAAGAACGCACTGCTGCAGGCTATGTCAGATGTACGATTCCGCGACCTGATCAAGCGGCGTGGCATTTCCTTTAGCAACTGCGATGGTGCAGTGCGCGCGATTGCACTCGGCGTCTGCGACTCTCTCACTGAGATCACAATGTGCCCCCTTAAGGGGTCCCGGATACCGCTCGAAAGCTCTATCATTCCGGTCGTCGAGAGCATGTTCAAGGAAGGGTTTGCCCATCATGAGATGGCGCCCGGTGTGGATGCAGCACTGCTGGCGACCACGGCGTCCTGGGCCATCTTCGGAGCAGCGCGACGGTGGTTTCAGACGCCCAACCGTATCCCCGCTGAGGAAATGGCAGGCAAGATTGAAGCTATGGTTAAGCCGCTGTTGCTCAGCGGCTCTCGATAGCTATGGAGTTACGCAATGTTGTCGAGGGCGCGCTTCAGCTTTTGGGCTGGCTCTTCCTGCCGTCGTAGCAGGTCGAAAGCGTTTCTTGATTTGGTACTTTGCTCCACCCAGTAGAGCGGACGCGCAATGCGGGTCAGCCAGTCGGCTATCTCGTCCGGCCCGGAACAGGTAGTGGACGCTTCCAGGCCCAGTTCCTGCAGGAAGCCGCCGGCCGCAGAGGACTTGTGCACACATCCTACAATCGGCAACTCTAGCGCCATGTAGTCCAGAATGCGCGATGGAATGGAGTAGCGGCTCCTAAGATCAATTTTCGGATCCAGCCTGGGGCCAGGCAAAAAAGCTACATGAGCACGGCTGAGTTCCACATCAAGATCCTGCAGCGTGGGACAAAACCCGCCCACACTCACCCCCTTGAGCGTGGTCTTTGTCTGGCGCAGAATCTTCGGCGAGCCCAGAAAAGATACCTCAACCTTCAAACCTTTTCGTTCCAGCAGAGGAATGGCCTTATCCAAATCGTCAAGGCCTTCCGCATACGAGCGGACGTTGCCATGCATGACAATTTTTAGCGGGCCGCGCTGCCGTGGCTTGGCCGTGACCAACGCCTCATCCCTGGAGAAGCAAAGCAACTCAGCATCGCTGCGTATTAAGGAAACATCGTCCAGCAGCGGCTGGCTCACACAGAAGACACTCTCCGCCCGTTCCACCAGCTGCCGCAACGCACCCGAGGAAACATCGCCCTGCAAAACGTCCCAAAGATGGAGGACGAAGGGGGCTCCTACCAGGTTGGCCAACTCCAAACAACGTTGCGCATCGGGTTCACTCAGCGGGGCTATATAGGCACTGGAGACGCGTTCGCGATATTCCTTCTTGAGGCGCTCAACCATAGGGGCCCGTAAATCATTTCCATCCCACAAGCTGATGCCTAAACGCTGACATACACGCAACAAGCTGGGGTTATGGAGAAAGGAATAACGGCTCAGCAAAGTGTTCTCAAAGAGAACGGAACGCGGATCCATTTGCTTCAGGCTGCTGCTCCACCAGTGAAAATGCAGCGAATCCTGATGGGGCTCCATCAAGCGAAGAGTCTGCACTCCGATGGCAGTGCGCGGAGACAGTGAGAATCGATTAATAAATAAAGGAACGCGTCGGCCGGCAGACATTTAACTTTCCCGTGACTTTTTCATCGAACGTGATCGGGATAAAAATCAGTACAACAGTGACAAATGTCGCAAATATATCAGTGACAGGATCAATTCGAAGGCACATTCCAGTGCGGTGGACGTTACGGTCGCCCTTGCTCCGGTTACCGTGGTGCGGGCTGGCGGAAATGGTGCCAAAACGGCACTCGTCTCAAGTATTAATAAATTAGTTGACTTCCTGGGCTGGGTGCCTTAACCTTATTTACGGGACAACTGTATGCCACCTAAAAAATCGCCGACGCTCACGGAAGCCGAGTTGAGGCTGATGAAAGTTCTCTGGGAGCGCGGGGAGTCGACGGTCAGCGACATTGCCGCGGCACTGCCCAAGAAGACTGCCTTGGCCTATAACTCCGTGCTCACGACAGTGAGAATTTTGGAGCAGAAGGGGTATGTGCGGCATCGCAAAGAAGGCCGTGCCTTCTACTATGTGCCGGTGGTCCAGGAAGAGGAAGCGGGCAGCTCTGAAATACGCCTGGTGCTGAGCCGTTTCTTCGGCAACTCGCGGGAAAAGCTGATGTTATCCCTGTTGGGCGATGCGGATGTAACCCCGGAAGAGTTGCAGCGTCTAAGAGATGCGATCCAACAGGCGGAATAATTAACCCCATGGAAGCGATGTTGCGGCAATTCATTTCGACCGGTCCTGCAGAACTGCTGATCTCCAGCATCTGGCAAGGCTTGCTATTGACCGCCTTTGCCTGGGGCGCGCTCAAGCTGGCGCCTGGGCTGCGGGCATCCACTCGCTTCACTTTGTGGTTCATCACCTTCCTGGCAGTCGCTCTGCTGCCCTGTTTCGCGCTCGGCCGTGCCTGGTTCGGTATCGATTCCCCGACCGTTACAACCTTGCCCCAATCGGGCATTACCTTGCACCTGAATATTGTGTGGGCTCTTGTGCTCGAAGCTGTTTGGGTGGCCGCTTCCCTACTCTCGCTTGCCCGTCTGCTCTCGAGCGTCCTACAGATGAGAGCGACGCTGCGCAGCTCCGTCGTTGTTTCTGATCTGCCGGAAGAGATTCGATCGGCACTGGCGCGGGATGGCAAGAGGTCGGTTGCGGTACGCATCTCGGACGCAGTGGATGCACCCAGCGTGATTGGCTTCTTCCGTCCCGCTGTGGTGATTCCTCGGTCCTTGTGGAGCGAGTTGGCGCCCGCCGATCTGAGGCAGATCATCCTGCACGAAATGGCACATCTGGACCGCAAAGACGACTGGACGAATCTGCTACAGAAACTGTTGCGAGCACTCTGCCCTCTGAATCCGGCTCTTGCTTGGGCGGAGCGTCACCTCTGCCGCGAACGGGAACACGCTTGTGATGATGCTGTGCTCGATGCAGCCGGCAATGCGCGCGCCTATGCCACCTGCCTGACGAAACTCGCCGAAGCCAAGCTGGTCAGGCGCGTCGCTTTACTTGCGCCGGGCTTTTGGCAGCGGCACTCCGAACTCGCAGGCAGGGTGGAGAACATACTCCATCGCCGCCGCCGTCTCGGTCCGGCCCTTTCGCGCGGGCTGGTCGCGGCCGGCCTGGCTGTTTCTCTCTCTGGCGCGGTCATGCTGCAACGCTGCCCAGGAATTATTTCTTTCACCGCCGCCAGCCCGGCTGCTACAGTGTCCCAGCCGGACAATCATTATCCATATCAGGACGCCACTCCGGCCCACTATCAGCAGGCAGTCTTTCATCCGCCTGTAAATAACGACGCGAATGCAATCGTGCCCAAGCCCCACGCGGCGCGGCAAATTCGCAAGTATCACCGCCTGCAGTTCGTTCAGTTAGTTGAAGACCAGGACGGCTGCGGAGTTACCTTGACTCTTTTTACCGTCGATGTACCCGAGACTTCGGCGGCGCAAGCTGTTCCCACACCCCACAACTGGATCGCTTTCCAGATTTAAAAAACTTCACTTCGAAAGAGGAAAATCAATGTCCGTAGAAACTAATTTATTAAGAGCTAAGGCTAAGCGGTTCGGCGCGCCCGTGCTCGCTGTCGGCCTCGCCTTCGCGACTGGAGCTGTCGTCTTCACCCACCAGCATGTCAATGCCGCAACTGCTGCTGCTGATACTCCCATCGCTCCGATCACCAACGCGAGCATCGATCCCCTGCTGGCGCTCGACCAGGCAACCGAAGCGGTGGCTTCGCGGGTTACACCGGCAGTGGTCAACATCGCCGTTACTTCTCACCGGACGGAGCAACCGGCGATGGAAAGCCAGGGCGAGGATCAGAGCGAGGGCCAGGGCCCGGGCGAAGATCAGGGCGACAATCCTTTCTCTCAATTCTTCGGTCCGGGACAGGGCCAGCGTCGTGGTATGCCTGGCCAGGGTCAGGGCCAACGGCAACTCGAGCATGGCATTGGCAGCGGTGTGATCATCTCCCCTGATGGATACATCGTGACCAACAATCACGTGGTCGATGGGGCGGTGGAAGTGCGCGTAACCCTGCACGACCGCAGAAGCTTCCCGGCCAAGGTAATTGGCACCGACAAGCTTACAGATCTGGCAGTGGTCAAGATCGACGCCAAGGACCTGCCGGCGATCGACTGGGGTGATTCCACCAAGCTGGTTCCGGGACAGTCTGTACTCGCCATCGGCAGCCCGTTTGGTTATTTCCGCTTCTCTGTTACCCGCGGGATTGTCAGCGCAGTCGACCGGCCGAACCCGTACTCGGATGACGCTCGCAAGCCGGGCGGCTTTATTCAGACCGATGCTGCCATTAACCCGGGTAACTCCGGTGGACCGCTGGTGAATGCCCATGGCCAACTGGTTGGCATCAATACCTTCCTTATCTCGGAGAGCGGAGGCTTCTCTGGTGCGGGGTTTGCTATCCCCACCCAGACGGTGCACCCGGTGGTCGACTCGCTGATCAAGAACGGCGTGGTTCACCATGGATACCTGGGAGTTGGATTGAACGATGTGACTCCTGAAAACGCGAAGTTCTTTAACCTCACTGGAAACACCGGGGCATTGATTGCTTCTGTCACCCCTGACTCTCCCGCGAGCCGCGCAGGCCTGAAGACCGGCGATGTGGTGACCGGTGTCAACGGGCGGACGGTGGAAACAGGAAGTGACTTGCAGGTAATCGTCAGCGAAGATGCGCCCGGCTCGAAGATTCAGCTGGACGTGATGCGGAATGGTCACCCGGAGAAAGTCGACCTGACGGTTGGCGAGTATCACAAGGACCAGCAAGTCGCGGCCAATAGCAGTGACGAATCTGGTCACGCTCGGCTTGGGATCGCGATTTCTGATCTGACTCCGGATGTTCGGCAACAGCTGAATCTTCCCCCGGACGTTAAGGGAGTTGCGGTTGCGCAGGTTCAGCCGGGCAGCCCCGCGGAAGATGCGGGCTTGAACGGTGGCGATGTGATTCTGGAGATCAATCGCAAGCCGGTTAGCTCGGCGGATCAGTTCCGCAGCGACGTGAAGTCGGCGCCTGAAAATCAGGACATGCTGCTTCGGGTATGGGCGAACGGTGGGACTAGCTACCGCGTTGTTCACCCGGAGGTTGCTTCTGGCTCTAATGGTGAGTAGTTGATCGGACTGGCACGTACGGCACGGCTTCGGCCGTGCCGTGTTTTTTTGTGGTTCGTGTCAGCCCCGGACTTCAGTCCGGGGAAGCGGGCTTTCAAGCCCGCGGGAACGACGTTAGATAAACTGCTGGGCTTTACAGATTGTGTGAGCACTAGTGGCTGCTTCCGAAGCCGTTATCGACTTTTCCCGCACACTGACACCCAGTTAGATTTGCGAGAAGGTCAAGGGGCTTAAATAAAGGTTGGAAATGTTGCTTACGATTTCCGGGTCGGTGTTTCCTGGCTTTTTCGAAAGCTCCTTCCAGGCGGGATCGGATGCAAATGCTGCCCACTTCTTATTCAAATCGGCCACATCTTCGAAGGTCAGCATGTAGGTCAGGCTTGGCATTCGATGCCCGATCAAGGTGTCTCCAAAAAAGACTGGAGCTAAGCCGGTCCGGACAAAGATTGCTATCTCTGCTTCGTTGAACATTTTTACTTTCTGGATGTGGGCCGCATCTGTCGCGCTCTCGTAGGTCCTCATCTGGAAAATTCTTTTTTCAGTTTTTGGCGCTACCAGCTTTGGCCATCCTGCGAAGGCGGACAACAAAGTCGTCTCTACCCGCACAAACGGGGGCGCCGTAGCAGGGGCTTCCCAGAAAGCAGCAGCTGCTTTGCGGAACTGAGTGTCCGCAGCAAGACGAGTCTCGATCATCGCCAGGGTCTCTACAGAAGTCGCCGGGATTAGCAAATAATACCTGGGCGTCTCCGGACCAATGTCAAGCTTAAATGCCCCAACGGGACCGATCGACATCTGATTCAAGGCCGGAATCAGGGCGTGTTCAAAATAGTTTTGGGTTAACGCTAGCTGCGGTCCTGTGGTGAGGGTGTATTTCCGTAGCTGGTAGTATTCCTGCGTAGCCTGTACCATTGCCCGCCCCTCCCCGCTCAAAGCCGCTCCCGCCATGGCAATCGCAGATGTGACAAACCTTCGCCTCTCCAATACTTCCCTCCTACTCCACCAGCGCAAGTGTAAACCCGTCGTATCCTTTGCTGCCTACGGTCTGGATGGTGGTTGCGCTGATGCGTGGCTCCGCCGCCAACATCTCGTGCATGCGGCGGACGCCCTGGACACTTGCATCGTTGCTCTTGCCATCGATCAAAGCTCCGTCGCGCACCACGTTGTCTACGATGATGAGACTGCCAGGGCGTGACAGCTTCAAAGACCATTCGAGATAGTGCGGGATGCTCTGCTTGTCAGCATCGATGAAAAATAAATCAAAGGGACCGAGGCCCTCCGCCCCCAGTTTCTGGATGCTGGAGCGGGCATCACCCAGGCGAACTTGCACCATTTGAGCGAACCCGGCACGAGCAATATTGCCGCGCGCCACTTCGGCATGCTTCGGATCGGCTTCCAGGGTAATTAAACGGCCACCCGGTCGAAGGGCCCGCGCCAGCCAGATGCTGCTGTATCCACCCAGCGTGCCTATCTCGAGAATCCGCGTGGCCCCCGCGAGCTGGGCCAGCAGCATGAGAAGTTTTCCCTGACTGGGAGAGACGCTGATCGAAGGCAGCCCCGCAGCCTCACTGTCGGCAAGGGCCGCATCCAGAGCTGCGTCGTGAGGCATCAGAAGAGTGGTGGTGTATTGGTCGACCGCTGTCCATAATTGCTTGTCCATCAGATTGCTCCTACACTAATTTTCGAAATGCCCACTTCCTACAACCAGATTACAGGGCAAAGCCTGGAGCGGCTCGCGGCACTCAGCGACGGCATCTTCGCGGTAGCCATGACGTTACTGGTCCTGGACCTGCACGTGCCGGCGCGCGAAGTGATTCACAGCCAGGGAGAGTTGTGGCACACGCTTTCCGGCGCGACCCCTCAGCTCATTAGCTACATGATGAGCTTCATGACGCTGGGGATTTTCTGGAATGGGCAGCAGGCACAACTCAACTCGTTTACCCACAGCGATCGTCATCTGTCGTGGATCCATATTGCCTTTCTCTTCCTGGTATCGATGATGCCCTTCTCCACCCGCTTGCTGGCAGAATTCATTTCCTATCGCACGGTCCTGGTGGCGTACTGGGCGAATATTCTGCTCCTCGGTGCGGTGCTGTTCGTGAGCTGGCGCTATGCGAGACGAAAAGGTCTGTTGCAGGAAGAGATTACCCATCAGAAGCAATGTGCCATGGAACGGCGGATCGTCGTGGCGCAGGGGTTCTACGCCTTCGGCATCTGCCTGTGCCTGGTAAACACCTACCTCAGCATCGCGTTTATTGTTTTGGTGCAGCTGAACTTCGCCCTGGCGCCGCGGCTGCCCTTTCTCTCGGAAATCTAGTAGCTACAGCTGCTCCGATTCCACGATATGGACCCCGGGAGGAGCGGTGATGGCGGCTTCCAGCAGAGCCTTGGCAATTTTATCCGGAGAAACCGGGTGGTAATGGCGGGGCAATAACGGCCGCAAGGAATGAAACACCCGGATGGTGCGCGCCTCCCAGGCACGGTGTGGCTTACGCGGCCCGAGGATGCCCGAAGGCCGCACCAGGGTAAGCGAGGGGAAGCCGCCCGCAATCAATCGTTGTTCCACCTCGCCTTTGACTCGCATGTAAAAGGCGCGCGCCTTTGGGTTGGCGCCGATCGAGGAGTTAAAAGCAAAGCTTTGCGCACCGTGCTCGTGCAGCAGTCTGGCCACCGTAAGAGGGTAATCGACATCCACTTTGCGAAAAGCCGCATGGGAACCCGCCTGGCGCATGGTGGTGCCCAGGGTGCAGATGCCTGCATGCACGTTCCACCATGGGGCGTCGGCCGGAAGAGCATCGAAGTCGACCAGGGGGTTTTCCAGACGTGCGTGCGGAGGCAAGGCTTGCCGCGTGACGGCGACCACCTTCGACACCCGGCTGTCGGCAAGCGCCTGGCGCAGGACGGATTGGCCCACCAGCCCGGTGGCGCCAACCAGTAACAGATCTGTCATACTCTTGCTCCTTGCAGCAATAATAGGCCATGGAGAACTTCCGCCTGCGGGTGTTCCGGGCCGTCGCGCGCCACCTTAACTTCCGCATCGCGGCGGAGGAGTTGTTGTTGACCCAATCGGCGGTGACCCAGCAGATCAAGGCGCTGGAGTCGGAAATGGATGTTCCCTTGTTTGACCGCGCCGGGGGCCGCGTTTCTCTCACCCCTGCCGGCGCCGCGTTACTGCCTTTTGCCGACAGGCTCGCGGCCCTCGCAGCAGAAGCTCGTGAAGCAGTGGCCGCTGCGAATGGCGCAAGCGCTGGACGTTTGGCCCTGGGTGCTTCGCAGACGATCGGACAATATTTGTTGCCCGGGCTGATCGCCGGCTTTCTCGAGCAGAACCCTAAAGTGGACATCAGCGTGATCGGTGGGAACACGCAAACCATCCTCGAAGCACTGGTCGAACACCGGGTGCAGCTCTGCCTGATCGAAGGGCCGGCCATGCGCAGAGACGTGCAGGTGGAACCTTTTATGGAGGACCACATGGTCTGCGTGGTGCCTTCAGGCCATGCATGGGCAGACCAGGAAATTGACGTGAAAGAGTTGCGGCAGGCCACGCTGGTAGCCCGCGAGCTGGGTTCGGGCTCGCGCCGGATCGTCGAGCAGGCGCTGGAGCAGGCTGGTTTAGAAGTGAAGAAGTTGCGGCTGCTGATGACGTTCGATTCGACTGAAGGCCTTCTCAGCGCGGTCGAAGCCGGGTTGGGGATTGCGTTCGTGTCCCGCTGGGCAGTGCGCAACCAGCTGGCGCTGGGAACCTTGAAGCTTGCCAGGGTACGAGGATTGAACCTGGCACGGATGTTCTCGCTGGCCACCGTGGCCGGCCCGGAGCCTGCCGGGATTGCCCGCGCCTTCCATCGTTTCGTGTTGGAGCGCGCAGAAGGATTGGCGCCGCGCGTCACCGGCCGGAAAGCACCGGTCAAGAACTAGCGGGGATGAGCGGGCCTTAGATCGATATGTAATGAAAGTAAATCGCCAGCAGCGAAGCGCCCGCAACGATGATCCACAGACTGACGCCTTGCACGAAAGGGCGAACCCCAACCTGCTGCAGGGTCTTCTTCGAAAGACTGGTTCCGATCAGAAACAGCGTAGCCGTGAGGCCAGCTTTGCCGAGATGGTTCATGGTTCCAAACTGAGTAGCAAACTGGGGGAAGTAAGTAGCCGCAGCCGCTGCAAGACAAAAGAGAAAAATGAACCAAGGGATCTTGATCTTAGACTGGGCGCCGGACTTCCCTGTTCGCGCCATGTACGCCGCTGCAAGCAAAGAGACTGGAACAATCCAAAGTGCGCGCGCCAACTTCACCGTGGTACCGACAACCAAAGCCTGATTACCGTACTTCGCCGCCGCACCAACCACTGAACTGGTGTCATGGATCGCCAACGCGGACCAAAGCCCAAACTGGTTCTGGCTCAGATGCAGGAGGTGTCCAATGAACGGAAAAGTCAGCAGGGCCACGGAATTAAGCACAAACACGGTCCCCATGGATACACTGATCTCTTCCTGATCGGCGCCAGTAATCGGAGAGATCGCAGCAATCGCACTTCCTCCGCAGATCGCAGTGCCCGCCGAAATCAAGAACGATGCTTTACCCGTTACCTTAAGCAGACTTCCAAAGAGAAGCCCGAGCAGCATGGCGCAGCTAATACTGATCGCCGTATAAAAAAACCCGGAGCGCCCGGCGTGCACCACCTGGTTCAGGTTCATACCAAAGCCAAGAGCAACCACTGACGCCTGCAGCAGCAGTTTGGCCAGCTCATGACTTTCCAGGCGAAACGGATGCTCGAACGCAAACCCGAAAGCAATTCCGCCAGCCAACGCAATGGAGGGAGAAATAAAACCGCTGGCCGCCAAAAGAAGGCACACGAAAAAGATCGTCCTGTTGTTCATAGACCGACTATCGGCGAATCTTCGAGAGCGGTCCAAGCAGTAATAGTGATGAGCAATTAGCCCAAAGAATGTTCAGGAACGGACACTTAACGGTGAAAGCGGACCAGCGGATTGTGCGTTCTCGCGTGGACTCGTCACCTCCTTAGCAATCCCAGGACTGGCGTCCTGGGACATTCTCAGCCGTCCCTTCGGGACTGGTCCTGGTTGTCATCCCTACCCAGGACTAGCGTCCTGGGCTACTCTCAGCCGTCCCTTCGGGACTCAGTTCGTAAGTGGAGTTCTCACGCCAGGGATTAAAGCCCTCGACTTATATCCGGAGCGTTTCCGCGGGCTTGAAAGCCCGCTCCCCCGGACTAAAGTCCGGGGCTGGCACCAACGAATCAACGACCAGAGTTTTCCGCAGTCTATTGGGGCGAGTCGGCAGTTTTCCGAGGATGACCTTCGCCTTATTTTCGCCTAAGCTAGAGCAGTGAAGACGACGCCATTCCCCGTCAGCCCGACCGCGTTGCGCCGCGAACTCAGCCACCGCAATGCCGTCAGGGCAGCCAACCTGGGTGCTGAGATGACCTACGGCGCCATACCCAGCGTGATCTACTGCGAAGACGAAGCTGGGGCACACGGCAACTTTCTCCCCGCCTCCTATCGGCAAATTCTCAAACAGGCTGACTGGAGATCGCGCCTTGCCAAGGTCTATACGGGATCCCGATTTGTTCCCAGAAGCAGCGACCGCAGCCGGCGCGAACTGGAATGCGCCAACAGCTCCGACGCGCTGCTGATGAACATCTTTTGCTATCCAGGGATGCTTCGCCGGCTAGCGCTCTGTTCCCTTCTCGGGCTTGCGCCAGGTATCCGGCCCAGCTTTGGTTTCAGAGCGCGGATCCCCCTGAAGAGCGGCGCGCAGGATCGTACGGAAATCGACCTGAAGTTGGGGAGCCTCCTGGTTGAGGCCAAATTGACGGAAGGTAATTTCCAAACCGCGCGGGCTGACCTGGTGCATCGCTATCGCGATCTGGAAACAGTCTTCGATCTGACGCGGCTGCCCATGACACAAGACAAATACCGCTCGTCGCAACTCATCCGCGGAGCTCTCGCTGCTCACGTCCATGAGGCAAGCTATGCCGTGTTCTGCGATCAGAGACGTCAGGATCTTATTGAGGATTGTTTTGAGGTCTTCTCGGCAATTGTTAGCGTGGAGCTCAGATGCCGCCTAGGCGTGGTCACATGGCAGGAAATTGCCGCCGCTATGCCGTCCAAAGCAAAAACATTTCTGGCGCAGAAGTACGGCATTGGTGACCACGCGGAGTACATTTCCGAGCTGTGAGGGCCGCCTGGCGTTACTATTGGCCAAAGCCATGCTAACCCGTCGGGAAGCAATACTGATGACGATCGCTGGATCCTTCTGTCCCTGGACAAAGGCCGCAGCGGGTACATCAGGCTTCAGCGACCAACAATACGCAGCGGCCATGGTGATTGACTTGCTTGGCGGACCCGGCGGGTCTGATCCCAACGCAGCGGAGGACGCCCCTCTTTCTCCCAAAGATGTTGCAGACGTACGCGTATCCGGCGTGACCGCCGTAAACTTGTGCGTGAATGAGCCAGGCAACGGCCCGGATCGCTTCGAGAAGGCCATCGCGGTTATGGCCAGTTACGAGCATGAACTGACTGCTCATCCGGACGTTTTCCTTAAGGTGCTCAGCGCCAGGGATATCTCATTTGCGAAATCGACCGGACGGACGGGGCTGATCTTTGGCGCCGAGGACTCCAGCATGCTGGATGGAGATTTGAAGCGGCTGGCCATTTTCTATGATCTTGGATTGCGCGTCTGCCAGCCCACTTACAACCGGCAGAACGTGATGGGATCCGGTTGTCTTGAACCCTCAGATGGTGGCCTGAGCACACTGGGCCACGAATTTGTGGCAGAGATGAATCGACTGCATATGTTGGTCGACGTGGCCCACGCCAGCCCAAGAACTATGTCCGATACCATCGCCGCTTCCACCGCACCCGTGGCTATCAGCCACACGGGATGCCGCGCTCTGGCCGACTTGCCCCGGAATACCTCCGACAAGGAACTAAAAGCAGTTGCCGATCGGGGCGGGGTGGCCGGCATCTACTTCATGCCCTTCCTCAGGTCCGCAGGTCAGCCGCACTCTGAGGATGTAGTTCGTCATTTGGAGCATGCAGTGAACATATGCGGGGAAGATCACGTCGGCCTGGGAACGGACGGCGCGATTTCGGGCATTGAACTGAATGACGCGTACAAGAAATTACTACGCAAGTTCGTCGAAGAACGAATCAAAGCCGGCATAGCTGCGCCGGGAGAGTCGCCCGACGTGTTCAATCTGGTTCCGGAATACAACGACCCGCGTCGCTTTAAGACCTTGGCAGACGACCTGGCGCAGCGTGGCTGGCCATCGGGCCGCATCGAAAAAGTTCTGGGGAAAAATTTTGCGCGCCTCTTTGCCGACGTTTGGACCTAGAAGAAGCCGCAGCGATTCCGCCGGATAACTAGCGCGGCGTCCACTGCGGATGGCTGGTGAAGAGGCCTCCCAGAAAGCCCAGCTGGTACACCAGAAAGAATCCGAAGCAAACACTGACTACACCGGAAGCGACACTAAAGACGCGACTGAGACTGCCGAAGCGATTGCCCGCATACGCAAGCGGAACAGCCATCACGGCGGTCATGCACATCATGCCGACCATCGTGCCTGCGCCAAAAATCAACAGGTAAACCGTCGCCCATGCGGGACTGTGAATGGTAGACAAAACCAGCAGCGCAACCGCTGCCGATCCTGCCAGGCCGTGCACAATGCCGATCACCAAAGGCCGCACACATTGATAGACGCCGAAACGGCCAACGGAACGGTCAATCAATGTTTCTGCTTTGTCGAGTGGTTTGCCGTTTCGCGTCAAATACGACGTGAGGCGCTGCATCACGCCGGTCAGATTCAATACCCCGAGAAGGATCAGCATCAGCGCAACACTAAACTCCATGGAGAGGCCGAGACGCGGCGGGATGACCACACCGAACAGAATGATCATGCTCCCCACCGCAAAGATGGTCAGTGTGTGCCCAAGTCCCCAAATGCTGCCGATCAATCCTGCCTGGCGGATACTCCGCTGTTTGCTCACGATGGTGGAAACTGCGACGACGTGGTCCGGGTCGGTGGAGTGGCGCATGCCAAGCAACAACCCCACTCCAGCGATAAACAGGAACGGTCCCAGCTTTTCTTTGCTCAGATTCTGGAAGTCGATGCCGGTGGTGAGAATGGCACGAACCGCAATGCCGGCCCCAAGCACAGTCATGAACGCTGCCGAGGCTACTGGAAGCCAACGCGTGGTGAGCGGGCCATTCACTTGCAACCGCGCCATGAAGCGGCGGCCGTAGACCATGAGCATACCGAAGCTAATCAGCACCGCCGCCAGGCCGAGACTGAAGGCTATGATCAGGAAAAAACCGAGACCGATGCGATGCAGGGCGAAGGCACTGAGCAGGACCACCAGCGCCGCGGGGCATGGAATGATGCCTCCGGTAATCCCAAGGGCAAAGAGCTGGTAGAGAGAAATGGGTTTGCCCGGCGGCGGTGGTTCGGGTGCGGGTGCGTCCTTTTTGCGGGAAGAAAACCAGTGGCCATGAAGCTGCCCGGAAGTATGGGAGTGGTCGAGATCCAAACCGCTCCAGCGGCGGAGAAACATGTATCCGCCCAGCCCGGCAATGGTCAGGCCGGAGAAAACCCCCAGCCATGGGTACAACTGCTCGGGCACGATGTAACGCGAGGCATAGAGAGTGATCGCGCCCAGGGCAAACACCCCTGCCGTATGCGACGCGGTCACGATGATGCCAAGCAGCAACGCGTGCCGCGCTGTACCTCGTGAGCCAACCAGGTAGGCAGCCACGATGGTCTTGCCGTGGCCTGGTTCAAGGGCGTGCAAGGCGCCCAGTCCGAAGGCGATGAAGGCGGCCGTAATGAGGAACCAAAGGCTCAGGCTGCGCGTGGTGATCAGCTCAGTGAATGCATTGCGCGGGGTCGCTTGCTGATTCGCCTGCAGATGCAAAGGTGGGGCAGCAACGACCGGTGCCGGCGCGGCCATGGGCGGGGCGGCTGCGGCTGCTCTTACTATGGGTGCCACCCGCTTCGCGTGCGCGGGAGGAGCTGGCATGGCCGGGAAATGAAATTGTATGGTCGCGGATAAGTCCTGCGGCGGGCTGTTGAGCAAATCGGTGGGATAGTTGGTGAGCTCAGCACTGCGGTCCTTCGCGGGCGCCGAGGTGGTGATGAAATTTACTCCCGCATTGGGTACCGCGATGATTTCTTTCCAGCCAGCGTGGCCGGGATAATTGTTGTCGGAATATTGCAGGTTGCCGGTCGTGGGACCGGCTTTTTCATCCACTAACCGATTTTGAGGATGACCACCGCTCTCCCCTTTGTCATCGTCCCGACCGGAAGTGGAGGGACCGGAGCTCCGGAGGAGCGTAGTGGAGGGATCTGCAGTTCTCTCCCCTGCGCGATACGCCGCCTGGTAAACAAATCCCATCTTCATGGTCGGAAGGCCGCCCGCGCCTGGGGGGAAAATCACCTGGCTCGATAGAAGCTTGAGCGGCAGCCGCTTGCCGTCGAGCATCAGGCTGAGGCCACGCGCGAATTCCTGGCCGCGTGATTCGACGAAGCGTTTTACCGATGGATCTGCTACATCGGCGGTGACATTCCCCTGCTGCAATTCCTGGTAGGTTGGGATCTCTGCCAGGTCGATGATGTAGGTAAGCTTGATGCCGTCGCGATCGAGAGAGATTTTCGAATAGTGATTGACGCTGAAATTACCCATGGGATGGGCGAAGCTGCTTGGCGCCGCCACCAGGAGCGTTAGCACGCAAAGTAACTTACGGAACATGGGTCTGTCCTTGGCTGGCAGTCAATCCCGCCTGTGCATTGAGCGTCTTTAGTTGCTGCCGGGCCACATCCGCATAGATCACGTGAAATTGAGGATTAATGCTGAGCGCCGTTTGCAACCGCTCCTTCGCCTGAGTGGACTGCCCCAGGCGGCTCAAAATCATACCTGAGTGAAAGAACAAAAGCGCATCCCTTGCACCGGGACGAAGCGCATGGTCCATGGCATCGCCGGCTTCCTGGTATTTGCCGTTCTTGTAGAGCGCCCAGGCGAGTGCATCCCAAGTGTAAATATCGTGGCGCACCTCAAATTCCTTGTGGGCCAGGGCAAGAGCCTCGTCCAGCTTGATGTCGTGGTCCGCGTAAAACAGGGCCAGATCACGGTTGTGCAGCACCTGGTTGATGTGACCCAGCAATCCGATGTATTCCACCAACTGATACTGCTTCTTCGCCTCGGCGCCATTGCCCGCCTTGGTGTACATATCTCCCAGATCAGCCACGTACATAGGCATGGGCACTACGGCCACCGCGCTCTGGTAAAGCTTGATGGCTTCGGCATAGCGTCCCTGGTTGCCGCGCAGCTTACCCAGACCGGCCAGGGCGCGATAGTCGCCGGGATGTACGGTGAGCGCAGTCAGGTACGCACTGTTTGCCGCAGCGATATCGCCTGCTTGCGACTCATACTCTCCCAGTTCGTAGTAGAGCCACGCCAGGTTTTCTGCCGGCAGGCGGGCTTCGGTTCCGGCCGCTACCGCACTTTGCATCAGCCGAATCGCTCCCCGTGTATCGCCGGAAATAAACTTGAGATAGGATGTCCGGCTGTCACGCACATACACATTATGTGGATCCGAAGCCGAGTCGCCAGAAACATCCAACCGCGAGTAAGCAATCGCTGCTCGTTCATACTCGCCCATATCCGCATTGGCATCGCCCACAATCGCGAACGGGGAGAGATCACCTGATCCGAGCGCAAGCGCCTCCTGCGCATAGGTGACCGCATCGCTAAAGCGATGCTCGCCCATGCAGACCTCGGCCATGGTGGAGTAGGCGGCCGCGGCAGAAAAGTCCGCACTGTTCAGATCGAGCGATCGGTTGAGTGCCTGTTCCGCCTGCTGGAAATCTTCTACGTCGCCGGTCTCTCTGGCGCGCTGAAAAAACGCGGCGCCGAGTGCAGAGTAAGCAGCCGGATCCTTAGGGTTACTCTGCACCCGGGTCTGCATGTTCTTAATTAAACGCTCGGTACCGGTAGCGTGGGGCAGCAGCAGCGCCGCCGGCACGGGTAAGAACACAGCCGGGGAAAAGGACGCCGGGGCGAGGGTCTCTTCCGTCATCGGCTGCGAAGAGGCTGCGATTGGTCCAACGTTGGCTTCGCTTGCGGGGTGAACAGCGCCCACGCGCGCCCGATTGCTGATCGTATCCGGGTAGTCGGGGAAAAGTTCGTAGGCACGCTGCAGCATCTGAGCGGCCGAATCCAGCTTGCCCAGGTCGACGTCGATGACCGCGATGCGATTGGCGATGGAGGCCAATTCGGCCGTCTCCGCAGGTGATACTTCGGCGTAAGCGCGCTCTAATGCTTCCAGCGCACCCTCACGATCGCCATAGTGCACGCGCAAGTCCGCTGCGATCAGCAAGCCGGGGACATTAAAGGGCTGAAGGTTCAGCATCCACTGCGCCTGATCGGTGGCTTCGTCATAACTGCCCAGGCCCATGTAGGCACGCGCCAGGTATCCACGGACCGTCGCATCATCGGGATCATGTGAGTTCAGGTCTTTCGCCTCGTCCCTCGCTCGCACATATTCATGCTGTTCGAGCAGCAGGGCGACCTGCGTTTTCCGCAACTGGAAATCCTGTGGAGCAAGGCCGAAGCCGGTGGCAATGGCGTCCGCTGCCTGGCGATCGTAGTCGGCCGATTCTGTTTCCTGCGCCCGGCTGATGAGCGCTAACGCTAAATCGTTATAGGCTTCAGCCTTTTTCGCATCTGCTGCGATCTGCTGCCTGGCCACGGCGATACGCTGCTCGGCCGGAGTGGTTGGCTGACCATAAACGCGCACTGAAGCGGAGATAAGAAGAATTGCTGTCGTAAGTTTCATCACGAGCCTTCATCCAACGGCGAAAAATCTCCGGGCACCCCACAGGAGCGCCCGGTAGTCTTCGATCGGTTTACAGTGTTACTCCACAGGGCAGGTGCTGCTACCACCCTGGTTTGCCGGCGCAGCATCGCCCGTGGTGCTGCTGCTGAGCGTCGGCTGATCGCCGCAGCCTGTTTCGCTGGGGTCGATGTGACGGCTATCGCGGCCGCTGTAGGCATAGTGCACATACGGGAAAGTCTCCTGTGTGGGCACATCCGCGGAATTGACGCCATCGCCAATCAGGTTATTGGGAGCGACGTTGAATTTGGGATTGAGCACGCCGGCAACTGCGCGGGCTGCAATATCAACCACATCGTCGGTGACTCGGCGCCCATTGGGAAAGCCTGCGCCGTCGCCGGCGAGGAGACCCATCCGGCTGCGGTTCGCTTCCGCAGTCGGTGGAACACCGGTGTTGAGCCGCAACAAGTCGGCAACCGGGCCCGCCGGTGTGCCTGCAGCGGCAATCGGAGGAGCGTAGGTCACCAGCGGAAGCAGATCAGTCCGGGGTGGCGCTGGGATGTTGATGCCGTAAGCGGCGTTCAACACACGTGCCAGTGTGGGATCCAGATCGAAGCTGGCGAAGTTCGCATCGTTAGCCGGTTGCGACATGCTCCAGGTGTCCTTATACCCGGTGCCGATGATCAGTTCGTTGATCAGCGGGTTGGCGAGACGCTGTACCTGCTGCCAGTTGCCCCAGCCTTCTGGCCCCGCGGGAGAACGGCGAATGGTGAACTGTGCCCGGGAGGTGGTCGCCCAGGTTCCAATCGTCGCATTCACATCCGAAGCCTTGTGCTGGTTTCCATCGCGAGTCAGATAGTTGATCGGGACTTCGATGGCAATGGTGTTGACGTTAAATCCGGAAACGGCATTCGGAGCAAGATTCAGATGGTTGTCCTTATCCTGCGTTGGAGTCAATACTCCACCGCCCGCCGCCGTGCGGAAGTTGAAGGTATCGAAGGCGGCTCCCAGATCAATAAAGAAAGGATCCGCTACGGTTCCGGCAAACACGCGGATGTCTCCGCGATCTCCCGCAACCGTATAGATTCCCTGCTGGGCCAGTGCCTCGTAGTTAGGCATGGTGCGCGGGCCGACGTTGGTGGGAACTGCATAAAGAGTATTGCCACCCACCGGGTTCAGAGGAATTCTCTCCGCACCGCGATACATGGTCACCGAGTAGGTCTGCCGCAGGCTCAAACCAGCCGAGCCAGGACCATCCAGCGAGGTAATCGCGGGGGGCACAACCAGTGTGCCCGGCTTGACCGGAGCGGGCGAGTTCTTCCCCGCATTGAGTCCGTTAGCGCCCACACCTGCGAAACCGGTGAACAACTGGGGAGCCCGGATCTGTGTTTGGAATTGAATATTGAAGGTCACATCGGCCAGAGCGTCAAAATTGTTATCGACCTTGATCTGGTAGAGAACGTTGGGATCGAAGGGAAAGTAATTGGGCCCGTTGCTGGGTTCGAGGAATGGATCGACGTTCATGATGAACGTGACCCGATCCGGATGGTCGTAGCTGACAAAAGCGTAGAAGTCTGTGATATCAGCTGCGTGGTCTAAGGCTGTGATGGGTGCTTCGCGATGACTTGATGCGAATACTCCGGGTGGGGTAATCAGCAGCAGGCACATCGCAAGTCCGACGAAGGACTGGCGTCTTGGCATGCGTGTCTCCCTTTATTTACTTGTTTGCGATGGAAGCGTCGGTCAGGCGGTTGGGGGAACGTAGGATCGAATGCACCATCGGTACTTGAGGAACGCGGGCGGGATGCAAATGGATGGGACTTGCTTCACAAAATCTTCATGGCGCGTTCGGAGCTTTTCGGCTACCCGGGAAACCCCAGCAGCGCTTTGTCCCAATACAATTGGGACATGAGGCCTCGAGTTCATTACGCTATTACCGCCGCCGCTGGGGCGCTCGCCCTTACCACCAGCGCCACACCCGCCGTTGCAGCCCAGGTGGCCTTCGGTCCCGCGAATCCCTTTTACGCTCCAAGCAGCCTGCCTTTCCAGGCACCTCCGTTCGACAAGATTCAGGACGGCGACTATCAGCCGGCGATCGAAGCGGGCATGGCGGAGCAACTGGTAGAGATCCGTGCGATCGCCGACAATCCCGAACCGCCCAGCTTCGAGAACACCGTGGTCGCACTGGAAAAGAGCGGCCGCCTGCTCGACCGGGTGAGCTCGGTTCTGGGTGCCGTGACCAGCGCGAACACCAATCCCGACCTGCAGAAGGTGCAGCAGATCGAAGCTCCCAAGCTGGCCGCTCATAATGACGCCATCTATCTCGACTCGAGGCTCTACCGTCGGGTGGAAGCCGTCTACGAGCAACGCAAGGCGCTTCATTTGGATCCCGAGTCAGTGCGGTTGATTGAGTACTACCACCGGGAGTTCGTGCATGCCGGGGCTAAGCTCTCCGACGCTGATAAGACCCGGCTCAGGGCGATGAATGAAGAAATATCGACTCTGGAGAATGACTTCAAAACCAAATTGTTGGCCGCTACCCAGGAAGCCGCCTATGGCGCCACCGAACAAGGCAAGCTGGCGGGGTTAAGCGAGGCCCAGTTGGCGACGGCGGCAGCAGCTGCCAAACAGAGAATGCAGGCAGGCTGGGTGCTGACTCTGCAAAACACCACGCAGCAACCTTACCTTGCTGATCTGACGGATCGGGCTACGCGGGAGGCGGTGTTTCAGGACTCCTGGAATCGTGCCGAGCGCGGTGGGCCGAACGATACGCGCGCAACGGTGATCCGCCTGGCCGCGGTTCGCGCCGATAAAGCAAAGCTGCTCGGTTTCCCGAATTTTGCGGCGTGGAAGCTCGAAGATCAAATGGCCAAAACGCCGGAGGCTGCGATCCGGTTCATGGATAACCTGGTCGCGCCGGCGACCGCAAACGCGGCCGGCGAAGCGGAGGACATCCGCCAATTGATGAACGGCGAGGAGTTGCAGCCGTGGGATTGGGATTTTTATTCCAAGCAGGTTCGCAAGGCAAAGTTTGACATTGAAGATGCCCAGGTCAGGCCTTATTTCGAACTCAACCAGGTATTGGAGAACGGAGTGTTTTACGCTGCCAACCAGCTCTACGGTCTGACGTTTAGCGAGCGTAAAGACCTTCCGGTTTATCACCCTGATGTACGTGTCTTCGAAGTGAAGGATGCGGATGGCAAGCCTCTGGCGCTGTTTTACTGTGACTATTTCAAGCGGGATAACAAGAATGGCGGGGCCTGGATGAGCAACCTGGTTGGCCAGTCCAAATTGCTGGGGACTCTTCCTGTTGTCTACAACGTTGCTAATTTCCCTAAGCCTGTCCCGGGCCAGCCGGCGCTGCTCAACTTTGCTGATGTCACCACCATGTTTCACGAGTTTGGCCACGCGCTCCACGGCATGTTTTCGGATACACGGTATCCGAGCCTCTCCGGGACGTCGGTGGCGCGGGACTTTGTTGAGTTCCCTTCCCAGTTCAATGAGCATTGGGCTACTTATCCGGCGGTGTTTCAACATTACGCGAAGCATTATGAAACGGGTGCTCCTATGCCCGAGGAGTTGGCGGGGAAACTTGTCAAGGCACACACCTTCAACCAGGGATATGCGCTGACAGAGATCCTGGCTGCGGCTGAGCTTGACATGCAGTGGCACACCTTAAGCGCCGGCACGATCGTTGAGAACAGTGACACGTTTGAGAAGGAGGCGTTGGCGCGGACTCATCTCGCCATTGGCTATGTGCCGCCGCGGTATCGCTCCAGCTACTTCTCGCATGTATTTTCGGGAGGCTACGCCGCGGGGTACTACGCGTATCTGTGGAGCGAGATGCTGGATGATGACGCGTATCAATGGTTCCTGGATCACGGCGGATTGACCCGGGCCAATGGGGATAGGTTTCGCCGCATGGTTTTGTCACGTGGGAATACGGAAGATCTGGCGGGAATGTACAAAGAGTGGCTGGGAACGGACCCCAGCGTGAAGCCGATGTTGAAAGAGCGTGGGTTGAAGCAGTAAAGTTCTTCATCCCTCACGGTCTGTCCTTTCCTCGTTGCGTGCATACCAAGGTTCGGGTGCCCCATCCTTCGTGCTCTTTGCGAAGGGTGGGATAAGCAAAATGTGCGGGAGAAGGGCTTCGGGAACAGAGCAGCAGAGCAGTGGTATCCCACCCTTCGCAAAGAGCGCGAAGGATGGGGCACCCGAACTTTGGTCCGGATCGCGACACCTTCTGGCAACTCTGTAATTCATCTGCCTCATATATGGAGGGTGTAGTTTGGAAGATGGTGCACATTCTCGTTATCAATAGCGGTTCTTCATCCATCAAGTTTTCGATCTTCGAGGGCGCCGCGAACTCAACTAGCTGGCCGCGGGCTTTGTTTACCGG
>Ga0302180_10000869_pt1 | contig 24445 bp, 25 predicted proteins | sample I_Palsa_E3_2_FD_200575 | JGI IMG/M metagenome (GOLD analysis project Ga0302180, IMG submission 200575) | Peat permafrost microbial communities from Stordalen Mire near Abisko, Sweden - I_Palsa_E3_2 | ecosystem: Environmental > Terrestrial > Soil > Palsa > Peat permafrost | place: Sweden... | reverse complement strand
TTCGGTGCGACGCATTCCGTGAGTCGTATCGTCGAGCAGCCGTACGTTTTGCTGTTCGTGTGGATGCGTGAATGACGGCCAGCCACAGTGTGAGTCGAACTTCTCATCCGAGGTGAACAGTTCGGCACCGCACGCGCCGCAGAGGAACGTTCCGTCGTCCCGAACCGCAAGCAACTCGCCGGTGAAGGGGCGTTCGGTCCCGGCCTCACGCAGAATCGCGTAGCGCTGCGGCCCAAGCTCCTCCCTCCACTGCGCTTCAGTCTTGACGATCGGTGGGGTGATGTCGTGTTTCATAGCACCCTTAAGAACGCCGCACACCCGGGCCTCGGATGCGTCCAAAGACATAAGGAGCGCCAAGTTGCTTGCGCGAACCTCAAGCCCCCGGAGGAATCGCCATGCGCCTGATCACCCGTGCTGACCTCGATGGCCTCACGTCGGCCATCCTGCTCCAAGAAGTGGAGCCGATCGAGGAAGTCGACTTCGCCCATCCCAAGGACGTGCAGGACGGAAAGTTTGCTCTCTCTGCCAACGACATTCTCGCGAACCTCCCGTATGACGAACGGGCCGCACTCTGGTTCGACCACCACGTGAGTCAGTCCGACGCCGCGTGGAATCCGCAGATGCGCGGCGACTTCGGCGTCGCTCCCAGCGCGGCGCGAGTTATCGCCGACCACTATAAGTCCGATAAGTTCGGGCGCTTCTCGGATTTGATGGAAGCCACCGACCGGCTCGATGCCGCGCTGCTCACTCGCGACGACATCGTCGACCCCAAAGGTTGGATTCTGGTCGGGTACACGCTCGATCCGCGTAGCGGCCTCGGCGCATTCAAAGATTACTTCCGTCACTTGATGGCGCTTGCGAAAGCACAAACCGTCGAGCAGATTCTCAAAGACCCCGAGGTGAGCAAACACGTCGAGCGCCTCAAGGCTGAAGAGCCGGCGTTTCGCGAGCATCTGCTGGCAACGTCGCGGCTAGACGGCAACGTGGTAATTACCGATGTGCGCGGCTTGAAGAATCTCCCCAGCGGCAATCGCTTCCTGATCTACGAGCTTTTCCCGACCGCAAACGTCTCGGTGCGCGTGGCTGACGGGCGTGGCGGAGAATTCGTCTCGATTCAAGTCGGACACAACATTCTCAAACGCGACTGTAAGACGAGCGTCGGCGACATGCTCGCGGGATACGGCGGCGGCGGCCACGTGGGCGCCGGAACCTGTCAACCTGCACCCGCCGACGCGGATCGCGTGCTGGGCGAAATCGTCGAAAATCTCAAGCGCAACGGGTAGCCGGCATCGTTGCGTGATCGCAAGAGCAAACGGCCTCGCGAGTTGCGAGGCCGTTTTTGATCTGGAGCCGTTGACGGGGATTGAACCCGTGGTCTCCTCGTTACCAACGAGGTGCTTTACCGCTAAGCTACAACGGCAGCGTTCAGTTTTTGGAGCGGGCGGCGAGAATCGAACTCGCGCTATCTGCTTGGAAGGCAGAGGCACTACCATTATGCAACGCCCGCGCGGGAAATTTGGGCCGGGCTGGATTTGAACCAGCGTATCGCTTTCGCGAGCCGAATTTACAGTCCGGTGCCATTAACCACTCGACCACCGACCCACGGGATCCCGGCACGGCTAACGACGGTACGATACCACGGGCGCCGGGTCCTCGCAACCTCGGCAAAAGTCAGAGCGGAGCGTTGTACTTGAGGAAAGCGACCTCGCGCCGCCAGCCCTCCCGCTCGTAGACCTCTTGTGCCCGGTCGTTGTCGACAGCCGTTTCGAGGAACATCGCGACTGCGCCGCTCTCACGCGCATAGGCCAGCGCCGCATCGATCAGCGAGCGACCAATGCCGCGGCGGCGAAATTGCGGCTCGACGAAGAGATCTTCCAGAATCAGAACCGGTGCGAGTCGAACGGTACTCCACGACTCGAAGAGCTGCACGAATCCCAGCGCGATACCCGCGCCGCTGGCGAAGAATAGCGTGCTCGTCCGATCGCGCAGGTGCTTGCCGACGAATCGGCGCTCGCCCGCGTCATCGGGCGGCTGACCATAGAACGCGCGGTACGACTGCACGAGGGGCAAGAGCGCGTCGACGTCGCGGGTGGTCGCGCGCCGCACGGTGATCTCCATATCCGCACAACTACCGCTCACAGGGTCAGCCTTCCCTCCAACTTAATGATCGCTTTATGCCCAAGACCTATGATGCGATCGTGATCGGGGGTGGTCACAACGGCCTGGTAACGGCGTGTTACCTCGCGCGCGCGAAGCGCAGCGTGCTTGTCCTGGAACGGCGCCACTTGGTCGGAGGCGCGTGCGTAAGCGAGGAGACCTTTCCGGGATTCAAAGTATCGACCGCAGCTTACGTCAATAGCCTCTTTCGACCCGAGATCGTGCGCGATCTCGATTTGAAGCGATATGGATTTGAAGCAATCGAGCGCGATCCGGCCTCCTTCACCCCGTTTGTCGATGGACGCTACTTGATGCTCGGCCGCGGGCAAGCACGCGACATGGAAGAGATCGCGAAGTTCAGCCGCCGCGATGCGCTTGCTTACCCGCACTATGAAGCGATGCTGCAGCGGGTCGCCGCCGTGATCGAACCGACGCTCACCCAAATTCCGCCCAACGTCCTGCATCCCGGTCTGACCGATCTGGTTCATCTTGGCGCGATGGCGCGCGCAATGCAAAAAATGGGTCCCAACATGAACGAGGCGGTCGAGATGCTCAGCGGCGCGGCACGACCGATCCTCGATCGCTGGTTCGAAAGTGAGGAGCTCAAAGGGACGCTTGCGACCGATGCGATCATCGGCGCGTTCATGGCGCCGTCGATGCCCGGCACGGCGTACGTGCTCTTTCATCACGTGATGGGCGAAACGAACGGCAAACGCGGCGTGTGGGCATACATGCGCGGCGGCATGGGAGGACTGACGCAAGCGCTGGCGCGAGCGGCGACCGACCTCGGCGTCGAGATCAAGACCAATGCCGAAGTCGTGAAAATTCTCACCAAAGGCGGTGCCGCGACGGGTGTGGCGCTGCGCAGCGGCGAGGAGTACGCCGCAAAGAGCGTCGCGAGCGGGGTCGACATGCATCTCACCTTCGAACGGTTTCTGGACCCGTCGACGCTGCCGCCGGCGTTTCGCGAGGCCGTCGGGCGAATCTCATACGATAGCGCATCGGTCAAGATCAACGTTGCGCTCGAACGTTTACCGAGTTTCACCGCTCTGCCCGGCCACGAAGCCGGACCACAGCATCACGGAACCGTGCACTTCTGTCCCGATCAGGATTTCATCGAACGCGCCTACGACGACGCGAAGTACGGTCATCCGTCCAAAGAGCCGGTGGTAGAGTGCTGTCTACCCTCCTCGCTCGATTCGACCATCGCCCCGGCCGGGAAACATCTGATGTCGATGTTCGTGCAATACGCACCGTATAAACTGAAGGACGGGCCGTGGACACCAGCCGTCAAGGACGATTTCGCCGACCGCTGCTTTGCGATCGTCGAACGTTACGCGCCGGGCTTCGCCTCGTCGGTGATCGACCGGCAAATTCTCAGTCCGGTCGATATCGAGGAAACCTTTGGTTTGACCGGCGGCAACATTTTTCAAGGTACGATGCCGCTGCACAACCTGTATGCGCTGCGTCCCGTACCCGGCTATGCAAATTACAAGACACCGATCAAACATCTGTACATGTGCGGATCGGCGGCACATCCGGGCGGTGGCGTCATGGGCGCGCCGGGCTGGAACGCCGCGCGCGTTATGTTGCGCGACTAGCGGGAGGCTTATATGCAATCGACGCTTGCGACGATCGACTTAGACGACGGTGCAACCACGACGCTAGAGAAATGGGGCGAACGCGGCCCGGTGATACTCTGCGTTCACGGGATGACCAGCTCGCGCAAAGCCTGGTACCGCCTAGCGCAGCGTTTCGCGGACCGTTATCAAGTCGTGGCCTACGATCAACGTGGTCATGGCGACAGCGCGGCAGTAGCGGGTCCAATGACGCTCGACCGCGGCGTGGCAGATCTCCGCAACGTCGCGGCCGCGACCGGCGCCGATGTACTGGTCGGCCATTCTTGGGGCGGCGCGGTCGTGGTGCGCGGCGGTCTCGATCTGCGCATACGAGCAGTCGTCGCGATCGATCCCATGCTCGTGCAAGTCGGCGACGCGTGGTACGCCGAGTTCATCGAAGAACTCGAAGAGATGTTTTCGGCGAGCGGACCGATTCGCGATGCGCGCGTTCGGGTGGATTACGAGCAATGGCACCCCGACGACGTGACGGGAAAAATCCATGCGGTGCATTCGATGACCACGGCGCCTATCGCGAGACTGCGCGATCAGAATCGCGACGGCACGTGGGATCTGCGCGGCGAGATCGCAATGTACTCGAAGCCGCTGCTGCTGGTGATGGCCGGTCGTGAGGGAACGATCGTGCCCGACGCCGTGATGGCGGAAATTGACGCGCATCATTCGCCGAACGTTCGCATGGTGACGCTCCAGGACCAAGGACACAATCTCTATCGCACCGATTTCGACCGCTTCGCAGATGTCATGGAAGAATTTTTAGCGGACCGTGGAAACGAGGGCCGTCACGCCGGAGTCCCATAGCGGTCGATTGGGCGGGTTTTGTAAACCCGAGACGCAAGTCCACGTCGGTTCGAATCCGACCTCCGGCTCCGTTCGTTATAAGGAACCCATGCAACCGGTTAACCCGAAATGGCTCGAAAACGGACTCGTACTCGTGTGCGAGCGTTGCTTTAAAGAACGTATTCCCGAGGAAGCGCCCGACGTTGCCGAGCGTATCGGTGATTTCAATTTGCGCGACTGGCTGAAGTCCGAACTCAAGGAAAACGATGAGTGGGGTCCCATTCGTGTCATTGCTACTACCTGTATGGACGTCTGCGCCAAAGGTAAAGTAACCGTTTGCCTGGATCCCAAAAACGGCGATCCAGCAAACGTGTTTGTCGTCGACCCCATCGGCGAACGCGACAAACTTTACGCGACCATCGTCGATTCAATGGGCAAAAAGGCCCGATCCCAGTAAACCCTCAGGCTCCCCGTACCGAACACTTATAAAGCATTCTTTGGAGTGCGGGTGTGTTCCGATACTTCCGTCCATTATGGGCAGGGGGCTATTTTCGTGGGATTCCTCGTACGTTTCGGGCACGTAATGATCGCGACCGCGCTCCTTCTTCCGCTGATCTCCTCAGGTCCGGCATCTGCCGACGCAACCGTCCGCATCGGCGGATCGACGAACGATACGCCGGCGCTTACCAAGATCGCGGCGTCATACCAAGCTACGCATCCCGGAATAACGATCACTATCAAGGGATCGAGCTCGGGTGAGGGCATCGCTGCGTTGCGTGCGCGCTCGCTCGACGTTGCCTGCTCGGATGTCGCGGTTGACGATCCGGATCTCATCGATACCAAGCTTGGCGTTGTCGGTTTTGTTTTTGTGGTCGGCAGCGGGGCCGGGGTGACGAATCTAACCCGTGCCGAGGTCCAGGGAATCTACTCGGGTAAATTCACCAACTGGAAGCAAGTCGGCGGCAATGACCTTCCGATCGTTCCATTGAGCCGGCCGCTCGGCGTCGGGACACGGTTCATTTTCGAGACGACCGTCGCAAAGACACTCGTCGATATGAAGACGTTGCCCGACGCAACCGCGGTCGTAAACGCGGTGGCTTCGACGCCCGGCGGCATCGGTTACAGTTCGACAAACTACGTCGGTGATCATCAGAATCTCGTCGTAAGCTATGAAGGCGTCGCGCCGACCGATGTCAATATCATCAACCACGTCTATAAATTCGCGACCGACGAGCATGCTTATACGCTCAAAGACGCCGCGCCCGAGACACGCGCGTTTCTCGCGTACGTCGCAACGCAGCCGGCAATTCTAAAATCCTACGGCATTCTCACTACTGCCGACCTATCGGCGGCGAAGCCGCTGCGCGTCGAAGGCACGCTCAATCAGGCCACGCCGCTACAAAAGGCCGCGGCCGGCTATCAAGTGGCGCATCCGGGGTCGGTCGTTGACGTAAAGGCTACCAATTCAGGCCAAGGCATTGCCGCCTTGCGCAACGGCGACACCGACGTCGCAGCATCGGATATTTCGGTCGACTATCCCGAGTTCGTGGATTCCACCGTCGGCGTACTCGGTGTCGCCGTCCTTGCCGGCCCGCACGCCGGCGTAAAAAACATCACGCGCGAGCAGCTCATCGCGATTTACTCGGGCAAGATCAAGAACTGGAAAGAGATCGGCGGTGAAGACCAGCCGATCGTCGTTTTTGGCCGCGCGATCGGCACGGGCACGCGCATGCTCTTCGAGACTAAGGTCGCCAAAGTCGAGATCCCGACTCAAGATCCGGTCAATCCGCTCGAGCTGGTGCATGACATAGTGACGACGCCCGGGGCCGTCGGCTATATTGCCACATCGTTCGTAGCCAATCACCCCGAGCTCGTACTGAACTACAACGGCGTCGCGCCGACCCCGGAAAATATTCGCAACCACTCCTATGGTTTCTCGACGGACGAACATCTGTACACGCGCAAAGACGGCCCGGCGGCGGCCCGTGCCTTTGTGACCTTCGTCAACTCGCAGCGGGCGATTCTTGAGGCCTCGGGGATTTACTAGGATAACGCGGGCCGCCAAGCAGGGCTTAATCTACTTAACACAGGTATTACAATGCGGGAACGCCCGCAAAGGAGCTTCGATAAATGAAAATGCACGTGCATCGTTTTCTTGCCCCACTCGTGGCGCTGGTTCTTCCCGTGGCGCTGCTGCTTCCGGCCAGTGCGGCCCAAACCATCAATGTAGGTGGGACGACCAACCTGGCTCCGCTCGTGACCAAGGCGGCCGCGGCGTACCAGAGCGCTCACCCCGGCGTCACGATCACCGTCAAGGGCGACAGCTCGGGCGAGGGGATTGCCGCGCTCAAGGCTCACAAAGTCGACATCGCGATGTCCGATGTGGCGGTCAACGATACCGATCTCACCGACACCGTCCTCGGCGTGGTTGGATTCGCGTTCGTCGTCAATCCCGACGTCGGCGTGAAGAACCTGACGCGCGACGAACTTACCCAGATCTTTGACGGCAAGGTAACCAATTGGAAAGCCATCGGCGGCAACGATCACCCGATCGTCATCATCGGACGTCAGATCGGCACCGGCACGCGCTTCGTCTTCGAAGACAAAGTCGCCAAGACGCTCGTCCCGATCAAGGTCGAGGACAACGCAACGGCGGTCCTCAATGCCGTCGCCGCGGCCCCTGGAGCACTCGGGTATCTCGCGAGCGGCTTCCTCGACGGTCATCAAGATCTGGCCGTCACCTATAACGGAGTGGCACCGACCCCTGACAACATCCGTAACCACCTCTACTCGTTTGCCACGGACGAGCATCTCTACACGCAGAAGAACGCTGATCCGGCCGTCAACGCCTTCGTGCAATACGTGAAGAATGCCACGGAGTTGCTCAAGGCCAACGGCGTCTTTTAAGCAAAAGCAGCCGGAATAGAAAAGAGGCTCCCGAATCGGGAGCCTCTTTTCTATTGTTTCTCGCGACCTATTGAAATTCAAATTCCGCGAGGTTTTTCTCAATCTTTCGCTTCACGCGCTGGAGCGCGTTATCGATCGATTTCACGTGGCGCCCAAGATCGCGCGCCATCTCTTGGTAGCTCTTGCCTTCGAGATAGGACTCGAGCACCTGAGATTCCAGCTCGGAGAGATTCTGCCGAATACGCTGACGAATGTCATCGGAGACTTCCTGAGTGACCACGAGCTCCTCGGGGTCGGATGTCTTCTGCGAGGCCATTACGTCGAGAAGCGTACGTTCGCTATCCTCATCGTAGATCGGCTTATTGAGCGAAATGTACTGATTGAGCGGGATGTGTTTTTGACGAGTCGCGGTTTTAATCGCCGTGATGATCTGCCGCGTGATGCAGAGCTCGGCGAACGCGCGGAAGCTCGAGAGCTTGTCAGCCTTGAAATCGCGCACGGCTTTATAGAGGCCGATCATACCCTCTTGGATGATGTCCTCGCGGTCCGCGCCGATTAAGAAGTAGCTCTTGGCCTTAATCCTGACGAAGTTCTTGTACTTGTTGAGTAGGTATTCCATCGCCAGGTTGTCGCCCGATTTTGCGATGGCAACGAGATCTTCGTCTACTCTCTCGTTGTATTCCAAGCCATCCGTCACGGGATGGGTCATAGCCATAGTTTTTGCCTTCGTTGGTCGATGCACCGCAAAACGCGGGCCGGAGCCTCATCGGGCGCGGCACATCCAGGTGATTATAGGAGGGGGTCCTCCCGCCGTCAAGCGCAGATTCGGTAGGCAAGGCTAGGGTGTTCTCTGCCGGAGCGCCTCATAAAGCAAGACGCCGGTCGCCACCGAGGCATTCAGAGACTCGGTCCGGCCCCGCAGGGGAACACTCACCAGGTAGTCGCACTCTCGTCTGACGAGCGGAGCAAGCCCCTCGCCTTCAGCGCCGATCACCAGCGCCAAATCGCGATCGAAGTCGACCTGCCCCATAGGCATCGATCCCTCGCCCGCGGCCGCCCCCGCGACCCAGATTCCAGCCTTCTTCAGCGTTCGGATGGCCTCGTTCACGTTGGCCACCCGCACAACGGGCAGATAGGCAGCCGCGCCGGCCGCCGCCTTGCGGACGGTCGCGTTGACCCCAGCCGAGCGCCGCTCAGGCAAGATCACCGCATCGGCCCCGGCACACTCGGCGGTGCGAATGATCGCCCCGACGTTGTGCGGATCGGTCAGGTGATCGAGGATCACGAAGAGTGCATGGCCGGTCTTCTTCGATCCGATGACCTCCGGCAAGCTTGCATAGTCAAACGGCGGCGCGACCGCGACCACACCCTGGTGCGTCTTGAACGGCAGTTGAGTAAAAAAACCGCGCTCCTCGAAGCGCACCGCAATGTTACGCTCCTTTGCCTGCGCAATGATCTTGCGCAGCAGCGGATCGCGCTTGCGATCGTCGGAGACGTGGATCATGCGCAGTTCCTCGCCGGCGTTGAGGGCCTCCTCGACGACGTGAATCCCGTACATCACATCGTCGAAATCGAGCCGCGGCTTACGCGGCGGGCCGCCGCGCCGCGGCGGCGTAACTACTCGCCGACGGTCCACGTCGTTCCGTCCTTCGAATCCTTGATTGCGATGCCGGCGTTTGCAAGGGCATCGCGCAAACGATCCGACGCGGCCCAATCTTTATTTGCGCGCGCTTTGCTGCGCGCTACGATAACGGCCGCGATCGCCTCTTGCGCGCTCGCGCCGTTCAGCGAAAGCTCATCACCGAGCTCGGCGCGCAGCCGTCCGAGGAGATCCGCCGGCAGCGCTCGCTGCGGCTCGCGCAACCAATCTTCGTTCGGTTCGATACCGAGCAGCCACAGTGCGCGCTCGAATTCCGCGCGGGATCCTGGCTGTGGGTTCCACTGCAGCAGCTCGGCAAGCGCGACCGAGGTATTCATGTCCTCGTCGAGCGCGAGCTCCATCTTTTCCAGGAGCGACCCTTGGGTTTCGGCTTGAGCGGGCAAAGCTTGCGCTTTGACCGATAAAGTCCGGTATGTTTTCTTCAAACGGTCGAGCGTGAGATATGACGACGCGAGCGATTCATCGGTGAAGTTCATGACCTTGCTGTAACCGGTCGTCAGAAATGCCAGCCGAATTGCCTGGGGATCGTGACGCGCTAGCAGGTCGACCAATGGTTCGAAATTGCCCAGTGATTTCGACATCTTGCGCCCTTCGAAATTGAGCAATCCGCCGTGCACCCAAAGGTTCGCCATCGGGGGATGCGGCATCAGCGGTTCACTTTGCGCGATCTCGTTCTCGTGATGCGGAAAGATCAAGTCCGCGCCGCCGCCGTGGATGTCGAACCCGGCGCCGTCCGGATCGAGCAGTGTCCGCGACATCGCCGAACATTCGATGTGCCAGCCCGGACGGCCGTCGCCGTAGGGCTCGAACGGCCATTTCGGCTCGCCGGGCTTCGCGAATTTCCACAAGGCAAAGTCGAGCGGATCTTTCTTGAACTCGCCGACTTCAATGCGCGCGCCTGCCTCCAGTTCGTCGACTTTGCGATTGCTTAGTTCCCCGTAGCGTGGAAAACTGCGCACGTTGTAGTAGATTCCGTCTTCAACAACATACGCATGCCCGCGTTCGATGAGCTCACTGATCATTGCTTGTATCTGCGGAATGTAGGCCGTAGCGTAGGGTTCCTCGTCGGGTTCCATCACGCCCAGACGGCGCATCGAATCGTGAAACTCTTGGTAGTAGCTGCGTACGATCTCGCGCCAGTCTTCGCCGGTCTCGCGCGCACGGTTGATGCTGCGATCGTCAATGTCGGTGACGTTCTGCACGTAGGTGACGTCGTAGCCCTTATGCTTGAGGTACCGGCGCAGCAGATCGAAAAATAAAAATGATCGTGCATGGCCGAGGTGCGCCTGCGCCGAGGGCGTGAGCCCGCAAACGTAAACCCGCACCGCATTACCGCGCAGCGGAGTGAAGATTTCGAGCGAGCGCGTACGGGTGTTATAGAGCTTCAGATGACCCACGACCAGGTCTCTTCGCCGTTCTCGCGTTCGACCTGTGCTAAGCGGGCCTCAAGTTGTTCGAGCCGGCGCTGCAAATGATTGAGGGCGTCGGCGTTGGGATCGGGCATCTCGACCTGCGGACGGTCGGGTACCGCGCGCACCGGCTTGCCATCCTGGGCCACAACATGCGCGGGGATTCCGACAACCGTTGCGTTGGCCGGCACGTCGCGCACCACGACCGAGCCGCTCCCGACGCGCGCGTTGTCGCCCACGACGATCGCACCGAGCACCACGGCGCTGGCGCCGACCGTGACGTTCTTTCCAAGCGTGGGATGGCGTTTGGTGTGCGCGAGACTCGTGCCGCCGAGCGTGACGCCTTGGTAGATCGTGCAGCCGTCGCCGACTTCGGCCGTCTCGCCCATGACCACACCCATCCCGTGATCGATGAAGACGCGCTGTCCGATCGTCGCACCGGGATGGATCTCGATGCCGGTCAGAAAACGAGCAACGTGCGAAAGCCAACGAGGCAGCAGCGGAACGCCCATCAGCCATAGCCGATGGGTGACGCGGTATGCGGTCAGCGCATGGAAGCCGGGATAGGAGAGCACGACGTCGAGCCAGCCGCGCGCGGCAGGGTCGCGCTCGATTGGGGCCCGCAGGTCACTCAGAAACGTCTCAATCGGTCCGGCCATTGCCACTAGTCTAACCTACGGGTCAACACGCTTGGATTCAATCGTTTCGAAGGGCTTTCCGTCGGGGCCGAACTTAATCGGTTCGAGGCCACGCCCGTGGAGCAAGCGCGAACTGACCGCACCGATGCGAATGAGCATGCGGTCGTGTCCGAGTAGGGGGAAGAGCAGTTCGAGCGGCGGTCCCTCTTTCTCACCGGTGAGCGCCATGCGCACCGCCGCGAATGCGTCCGCTTTTGCGATCCCAAACTCCTCGGCAATCGCCGGAATGTCATGCGCCAGCGGCAAGCCGCGCAGCTCCGGCTGATGATCGATATACTGTCCAACCGCGTCGAGAAAAAACAAGACGGCGCGCGTGCGCAAGCGCTCGAGTTCCAGGGCAGGAATCACGCACGACTCGGCGCGCAGCGCAGCAATGTTAGTGAACGCGTCGTCGAACGCGTCGTCGATAGAAGACAAACGGTCACCAAACGCTTCGAGAAACGAATCGATCCAGCGCAGCGCCGCATCGGGCGCGGGATCCTCCAGAAAGCCCCAACGCTGCATTGCCGTCAAGAGCTGGGCCCGCGTGACGCTCGTCATTGCGCGCTCAGCTCGAGTGACGCGACCGCGAATGCAGCGATACCGGTACCATCGCCGGTGTAGCCCATACCTTCGCTCGTTTTTGCTTTGACGCTCACACACTCGAGCGGCAAGCCCATGCGCGTCGCGAGATGTTCCCGCATGGCCCCAATATATGGCGCGAGCTTCGGACGCTCGACGACGATCGTCGCATCCAGGTTCACGACGTGATAGCCCGCCTCGCGGACGCGCGCAACGCAGGCTTCGAGCAGAACCATCGAATCTGCGTCCTTCCAGCGCGGATCGCTGTCGGGGAAATGGCCGCCCAAGTCACCGAGCGCGGCGGCGCCCAGCACCGCGTCGGAAATCGCGTGCGCAAGCACATCGGCATCTGAGTGGCCGAGCGCGCCGCGATCGTTCGGCACCGTGATCCCGCCAAGGACCAAGCGACGCCCTTCAACTAATCGATGCGCATCGAAACCATGGCCAAGACGCGTCATTTCAGGGAAGCTCGCAGGAGCACTTCGGCGCGCGCGACGTCGCCGGGATGAGTGACCTTGAAGTTCTCCATGCGGGCCGGCACGATCGCCACCTCGATGCCGATCGCTTCGAGCAGCGCGACGTCGTCCGTGGCTTCGAGCGCCGCGGCGGATGCGGCGTCGTGCGCGCGCACGAGTTCCCCACGCATCGCGAATTGCGGTGTCTGCGCGGCCCACAGCGTGTTGCGATCGAGCGTACGCTGCACCAGCATGGTTTGCGGGTCGATGACTTTGATCGTGTCCACAACGGGTGCGGCCAAAACCGCAGCACGGCCCGGGCGCACCTCGCGCATGCCCGCGCGCACGTCCTCGGCGCGCACGAGCGGACGGGCGCCGTCGTGCACGAGCACCGCATCGTACTGCGACGCCAACGCGTCTAAGCCACAGCGCACGCTAGCTTGCCGCGTCGCGCCGCCACCAACGACGGTAAGCTCGCACTGCGCGCAAAACGCGCTCGTCACGTCTTTCACGGCGTCGAGCCATTCGCGTTCCGTCACCACCACGATTGCGCCGATCTCGTGCATCGCGGCAAAGGTTTCAAACGACCACGCAAGCATCGGTCGTCCGGCGATCTCGATCAGTTGCTTGGGACGGCCAAAGCGCGTTCCGCGTCCGGCCGCGACAATCAAGGCGCCCCAGTTCATCGGACCGCGGCGCTCGCGGCCTTAGGGCGCGCAAAGATCATTCGGCCGGCAACGGTTTGCAGAACGCTCGTTACGACCACATCGGTGCTCGATCCAACGAGCCGCTTCCCTTGCTCGATGACGATCATCGTACCGTCGTCGAGGTAGGCGACGCCTTGATGCGCCTCCTTTCCCTCGCGAATGACGTGCACGTGCAATTCCTCGCCGGGCAAAACCACGGGTTTGACGGCGTTCGCCAACTCGTTGATGTTGAGCACCTCCACACCCTCGACTTGCGCAACGCGATTGAGATTGTAGTCGTTGGTCAAGAGCCGCCCGGGCAATTCACGTGCCAGACGCACCAATTTTGCGTCGACATTTCCCGGCGGAAGGTCGTCGTATTCGCGCTCGTGGATCTCGATTGCATGCAATTCCTGGAGTTTGGTCAGCGCCTCGAGCCCGCGGCGCCCCCGCGTGCGACGTTGCGGATCTTCAGAATCGGCAATCGCCTGTAGCTCGCGGAGCACGAAGCGCGGCACGATCAACGCGCCTTCCAGAAATCCGCTCTGAACGATCTCAACGACGCGTCCGTCGACAATCACCGAGGTATCGACGATCTTTGCCCCGCTGCTCCTGGACGAATTCCCGTCCTTGGAAACCAGCGGCAACAAGCGGGTTTTCGCCCCCACGCGAGCGCCGAGGTACGCGAAGAAAATCGTGACGATCAGATAGAGGAGGATCGCAACGTAGCTGCCTGCGCGTCCGGTGACCGAGATGAACTCGAACAGCGTGCTCTTTACCAGCAGCGCTGTTCCAAGGCCGACCAGCAAGCCCACCGCGCCACCCGCGATTTCGGCCGGTGCGAGCCGCTCGATCGCGCGTTCGACGAGATTGAGCTCGTCTTCGAAGAACGATTGCGCCAGCGGCGCGACGGCAATGCCGACAAGCGCACCAACGACGGGAGACAAGATCATCATCGTCCACTGCAGCCAATCGCTTGCAAAGTGGAGCGAGAGCACGTTGACATAGAGTTCGCGCCCGAGCAGGAAGCCCGTGATCGAAAACACGATCGCGAAGACCGTGCGCAGCACCGTCGCGGAAAGACTCCCTGTGCTCATTCGAATACTACAAACGCTCCGCAGACGTCATTGGCGAAAAATCGCCCACGCTTGGTTAACACGAGTCGATCGCCGCTGCGCTCGAGCAAGCCATCGCTTTCGTACCGGGCCACGACAGGGGCGTATCGCTCGGCCACGTCGATGCCGTAGCGCTCTTTGAACTCACTCAGTGCAACCCCTTGCGCGGTGCGTAGCGCGATCATCACCGCCTCCCCTACTGCCTTGATTCCGCCCAGGCGCTCGGCCTCACCTGGAATTGGGCCGCCAATGCTCGCTGCCGCCAGATACGCGTCGAGATCACGGGTATGAACGCTGCGCTCGCCGGCGCGGTACGAGGCCGCGCCCACCCCAAATCCGCTGTATTCGCCGTTGCGCCAATAGTTTTCGTTGTGGGCGCAGCGATGCGCCGGGCGAGCGAAGTTGCTGATCTCGTACTGTTCGTACCCAGCCCGTTCCAAGCGCTCGATTGCTGTCTCGTAGAGATCGGCCTCAGCAGCATCATTCATGAACGCGGCCGGTTCACGTTCGCGCCAGCGTTCGTACGGCGTATCCGGCTCAATCGTCAAACCGTAAGTCGAGATGTGATCTACGCCGAGATCAATCGCGCATTCGAGCGAGTGCGCCCAACTCTGCACGGTTTGCCCAGGTACGGCAAAAATCAGGTCGATCGAGACCGAACGAATCTGCGCAGCGCGTGCCAGCGCAACGACGCGCGTCACGTCCTGCGGAGTGTGCTTTCTGCCTAGCGTTGCGATCTCGCTCGGCACGAAAGACTGCACGCCGATCGAGAGACGATTGATGCCGGACGCCGCATAGCGCGGAAAATCTTCGTCGCGCACGAGGTCGGGATTGACTTCGATCGTGACCTCGTGCTCGTCGCCGGCAGCCGGAAAACGCTCCCGCAAGAGCGTCGTGAGTGACGCAATCTCTTCCGCCTCGTACGCGTTAGGCGTGCCGCCGCCGTAGAAGATCGTGGCTGCCGGCTCGCTCCCTGCGCCGGCAATTTCCCCCCGCAACGCTTCCAAGTACGTTGTCGCGCGCGATCGCCGCATCGGCCACTTTGCGAAATCACAATACGGGCAGATGTACGGACAGAACGGGAGATGAACGTAGATTCCGAGCGGCATGACCGGCCTTTAGGGCACGATCGCGAAAATCCCGATGGCCCCCGGTCCCATGTGCGCCGCGATCGTGAGCGTACCCTCGTGCACGATTTCCTGCATGGGGGGATGGCCGAGCTTCGTTTCGAGCTGCTTGCGTAATTTCTCGGCCATCTCAGCGGCCTGAACGTGTCCGAAGGCTACGCGCACGTTCGGCGCGCGCTCGATGCCACGCACCACCGCATCGACCATGATTTCGCACGTCTTATCGAATGAGAAGCTCTGCCCGGCGGGACCGATGGCTCCCTGTTCGTTCATCTTCAACACGAGGCTCACGTTGAGCATCGAGCCGAGCGCGGCGACAGCTTTGGGCAACCGTCCGCTGCGCGAAAGCATGCTCACGTCAGGTACGGCGAAGTACACGGTGTACTTGAGTGCGCGCGGATCGATCTTCTTGGCGATCTCGGCGGCCGACGCGCCGGCCTTTGCAAGCTCGAGGCCGTAGTACGCGAGAAGCGTCTCCATGCCCGAGGCGCCGCGAGAATCGACCACGGCAACCTTGCCGCCGAACTCCTTAGCTACATTCGTTGCGATTTCGAAGCTCTTCGAAATCTGCGACGAGAGCACGATCATCACCGCCTCATTGCCGGCGTTCACGATCTTCGCAAACGTCTCGCGGAACTGCTCGGGCGTGGGCGGTTCGGTGCGCGGATGCTCTCCCGCTTTCATGCGCGCAAAGAACGTCTCGCGGTCGATATCGATGCCATCCCTGAAACGCTCTTCGCCGAAGATGATCCACACGGGAACAATCTCGATGCCGAGGCTCTGCCCCTCGCTGCGCGAAATATCGCTTCCACTGTCGGTAATAATTGTTGTTGGCACGGGGTCCCCTTTACGTGTCTTGCGCGACCGCTATACCGACGGCACCCGGGCCGGCATGCGTTGCGATCACCGGCCCTGCTTCGAGGATGTCGAGGAGCCGTGGCTGCGCGCCGTCGAGCCGCGCGCGCAGCTGCTCCATCACTCCATCCGCCAGAGGCGGTGCGTCAGTATGCATTACTAAAAACCGTGCTTTGGAGACGTCCGTGACGGCTGCCAACGCAAGGTCGACCATGGTCGATTGCGCGCGTGAGAACGTGCGTACCTGCGCCTCGGCAGAAACTTGACCGTCTTTGAGGACGATCACCGGAACGATTTTCATAAGTGTGCCAAGCACTTGTTGGGCTTTGCCGATGCGTCCAGTACGTTGCAAATGCGAAAGGTCCGAGATGCAACAATAGATTCGCTGCGTCATGCGCTCGCGATCGAGCGCGGCCAGGAGGTCCTCCCAGCTCGCACCCGCTGCAACAAGTTCTTGTGCGCGCATGGCCATGATGCCCAGGCCCCCAGCGGCACTCTGCGAGTCGTAAACGACGATCTTTGCATCGGGAAACTGCTGCGCCGCGGCTTGTGCCGCGTTGATCGTTCCCGAAAGGTACGATGAGATCGTAAGACAGAGAATGTCATGCCCGGCTTGCACCAACGGACGAAATGCATCTTCGAACATCTGCGCGGTGGGTTGCGACGTGGTCGGCAGCGTCTTTTCGCTAGCGAGCATTTCGAAGAATTGGCGGCGGCTCAGGTCGAGATAATCACGGTAACTGCGATCGCCGAAGACGACGAAGAGCGGAACGATCGTTATTCCGAGGCCTGCCGCGCGCTGCGGTTCGATATCCGAGGTGCTGTCGGTGACGACGACGATCGACAATGAAGGTCCTTAAGCGCTTTCTACCGAGGTTTCGCGCGTGAGCTGCGGCGTGACGAGTTCGCCGATGCGGCCGACGACGTCGTGTTCGACTTCGCTGATCGCACTGAGAATTGCACCCTTGATGCCTCGGCGCGAGACACGGCCATGCGTGTAGATGCAGTTCCCGCGCACGCCAAGCAACGGCGCGCCGCCATACGTTTCGTAGTCGAAACGCCGGCGCAAGCCGCGCAAAGATGGCGCAAGCAAGGCCGTGCCGAGCAGATTCATGATGTTGCGGCGAAGCAGCGTGTCTTTGATCACCTCGCTCATCGCGGCAACCATACCTTCTGCAGTCTTGAGCAAGACGTTGCCGACGAAGCCGTCGGTAACCACCACGTCGGCCACGTCGTGAAACATGTCCTTGCCTTCGATGTTGCCGATGAAATTGATCGGCGCCCGCTCAAGCAACGCGGCCGCTTCGAGCACCAGCGAATTGCCTTTGGTGCGTTCCTCACCGATCGAGAGCAATGCGACTTTCGGACGTTCGACGCCCAGCACGGCCGATGCGTAAGCGGAGCCCATGATGCCGAACTGCTCGAGCCACTCGGCGCGGCAATCGACGTTTGCGCCCGAGTCGATCAACACCGTCCAGCCGTGGACCGCCGGCCAAACCGTGGCAATTGCCGGACGCGCTATGCCCTCAATCGTACGAAGCTTGATCAGCGCAATCGCTAGGAACGCGCCGCTGTTTCCGGCCGATACGACCGCGTCGGCTTCCCCAGCTTTAATTGCGCTCACTGCCATCCCTAGGGAGCTACGGTCGGCGCTGCGCAGCGCTTGCGACGCGTGCTGATCCATCGGCACGGACTCGGGCGAATGGACCACGGCAATACGCGCCGCGGCGGGTCCGCGTAAGAGTGCGCGTACGCGCGCTTCGTCGCCATACAGGGTTAGCGACGCGCCGGGGTACTCGTTGGCCGCGAGCAGTGCTCCGGCGACGATCTCCTCGGGCGCGTGATCGCCGCCCATGGCGTCGATCGCTATCCGTGGCTTATTCATCGAGTGAAATCCAGTACTCCGCGTTCTTCATGCCGCCGTAGTAGTATTCGACGTCAGTATTCGCGTAGACGGCACTGAGCTCTTCGCTCAGACGTTGCGCATCCTTCTCCCGCTGTGCACCGCCGTAGTATAGCGTGACCAGGCCGCCCTGGGCGGCCCCCATCTCGCGCAGCGCCTCGATCGCCGTCTCTCCCAGGGTCGGCGCGGCCACGAGGCGTCCATCCAGGCTCGCCGCCGGCTTTCCTCGCTCCACGCTCACGCCGCCCACGGCCGAATCCTTTGCGGCAAGGAATAGCTGTGCGCTGCGCGCGCCGCGCGCCGCGCTCATGATCGCGTCATCGCTGGGAACGGCCTCGCCGGCCGAGCGCATCGCGAAGAGTCCGGCGATGCCTTCGACGATGTCTACCGTCGCCATGACGTGCATGCGTTTATCGGTCATTGCACCAAGCTCTTTGGCAGCGAGCGCCACGTTCTTGTCGTTGACGAAGAGATAGACGTCGCTGCCCAAGGTCTTGTTAACCGCCAGCAGCAGATCGCGCACGCTCGGATTGCGTTCGCCATTGATGGTGACTTCGGCGCCGAGTTCACGGGCAATCCGCTCGAAGCCGGGTCCAGGAACGATAGCCACGATCGAGCGCGAAACGGTCGGCGGCTCGACGACCAGCAATTGATGCTGGCGCTCCATGTTGTCGACCTTGACTCGCGTAAGCCGCCCGTGGCGTCCGGCAATATCTTGCACGCGATCGGGATTGTCGGTGTGGATATGGACTTTTATCGTCGGTGGCGCCCCGATCACCAGCAACGATTCGCCGCGCGGTTCGAGGAGATGGCGCAGATCGTGCGCGGTGACGGTAGCGTCTTGAAGCAGAAACTCGGTACAGAATTTGTTCTCGCCAACGGTTTGCGCCGGAGTAAAGACACTCTGGCGCACCGGACGGCGCGGGAATGCGGTCGTGCGCGTACGCGACTCGGGAAGAAAGCGCAGGATGCCTTCGACAAAATACACGAAGCCCGCGCCGCCCGAGTCTACCACTTGCGCTTCTTTGAGAACCGGCAATTGATCCGGGGTGCGGTCGAGCGCCTCATTTGCCGCGCGAACGACGCCGACGCCGAGGCGATAAAAGTCGCGTTCATGCAACGCCAGCTTGTAGGCCGCTTCGGCCGCTGCCTCGGCGACCGAGAGAATCGTGCCCTCGACCGGGCGCAAGAGCGCTTGTCGCGCAGCCGCAGCCGCTTCCCGCATGGCCGTCGCCAACACGAAGGTGTCTATCTCGCTGCGATGGCGGACGTGATGCGCGAAGCCTCGCAGCATTTGCGAAATGATCACTCCCGAGTTGCCGCGTGCGCCCATGAGGCTGCCTTGGGCAGCTGCGGCAGCGACCTCGGCCAAATTGGTGGTGTGGAGCTTGCCGGCTTCCAGCATCGCGGAGCGGACCGTCAGGTACATGTTCGTGCCGGTGTCCCCGTCGGGGACCGGGAACACGTTGAGGTCGTTGAGGACCGCTCGGTACTTCCTCAGGAAGTAGGTCCCGGCCGCGAGGAACTTGGCGTAGCCGCGGCCATCGAGACTGGTGACGTCCACGGAGGAGCGGTCTGCGAGCCCCCGGCGCCGGAATCCTTGTCAAGGCCCCGGGCACATGGTATCATCCGTAAGTTCGTGCCCAGGAAAGGACCCGACCCCGATGGCGAAACGCTGCGACGTGTGCTCCAAAGGCCCAATGACGGGTAACAATGTGAGCCACGCGATGAACAAGACCCGACGCCGCTGGCTGCCTAATTTGCAGTCGGTGAAGGTCAATATTGGCGGCACGCATCGGACGGCCCGCGTTTGTGCGAAGTGCCTGCGCTCGAAGAAAGTCACTCGCGCCGTCTGAGGTCCGACGAGCTCTCTGGGGTTCTCCCTCGAAAACCACTCGAAACGCCGCTTCCAGCGGCGTTTCTATTTTTGTCAGTCGGCGGCGGCTCGTTCAAATGCCGCGAGGTCTTGGAGTAGTTTGGTTATTGCTTGGGGTTCGAGGGTGACGAGATACTCGAGCCTTACGTGTGAGGCTTCGATGCTTTTGAGGCCGACTGCACATAGAACCGGTCCTCTTCGCGTGGGTGCGAACGACAGATCGAACAGACCGCCGGCGAAGGCAAAGTTTCCGGCGGGGCCATTGCCCGAGTTGAGCAAGGTACGTGCCGAGTGAGCGCAGCTCGTCGACTCGTATTGAGACAGGAAACGTTGCGTCGACCGGCGGCGCGACCGCGTGCACGAAACAGTCGAGCAGATCCATGCCCTCGGGTTCAGCCACCTCGGGGTGAACGTAACCGGCGATCTGAATCGCCACGTGCGGATCGCCCTCGCCGATGCGAATGGTATAGGAGGTCATCCGTAAATGATTTTATGTTTCGGCGGCGCGAATTTCAGGCGCGGCCCATCTGCCGCCGTCGCTTTGAGCATTTCGCTCTCGACGTTCGAACGCTCGCAGAAACGCATCGTGCGATCGTCGTCGACCTGATAACCAAGCGGATTCCATTTAGCGAGTGCCGCGATCGGATCGACGCTCGCCCCGGCGTAGTTGGTCGTGTTCGCGACGGCACGCGTCGTGAGCGCCGTGCTGAGCAAGGTTGCGGCAAACGGCGATCCGCCGAGCGCCATGAACGCCGCGACCGATGCGGCGAACACGTCGCCTGCGCCGTGTGCCTGATAGCGAGGAAAGAACGGCCCGTTGATGCGGTGGTAAGAATATCCGTTCGAAAAGAGGCTGGTGGTACGGTGCTTCTCCGGATCGCGCTCGAACGAGGTAATGATCACCGCCTGTGGCCCCAGATCGAAGATCCCGTTGAGATAGGCGTGCTCGGTGAGCGTGCGATCGCCGGTTCCGAGCAACACCTCGGCCTCGAAGCGATTCGGCGTGACCACCTGCGCCATCGGCACGAGCATGTCGCGAATCGCACGTGCCGTCTCTTCGGAAACAAAGAGTCCCTTCTTGTACTCGCCGATGACCGGATCGAGAAGGACGACGCCTTTGAACTCATGGAGCGCCGAGGCGACGACGTCGACGTGCATCGGTTTGGGCAAAAAGCCGATGTGCAGAATCGCCGGGCGCGCCCGAATGACAAAATCGACATCACGGCGGAACTGATTCACGTCGGCGATCGTGGTGGTTCGGCCGCTCACGCCGCTGGGAGCGTTCGCGAACTGGGTTTGTGCGTGAACGAGTCGTGCTCCAAGCGCGTTTGCGATCGCGAACGCCGCCTGATTGCCCAAAAAGCCCATTCCGACGCTGTTCTGAATGCTGCCGATGAGCGGAAACGATTGAACGTCGTCTTCGAACAAAGTTGCGTTCCCTATTGCGAAAAGTGATCCCAGCCGGTCCGCGCAATCGGCTCTTCTCGCCCCTGGTTCACCATGACGACGCGCTCGTCCGCCCTCACCGTGCCCAGACGTTCGAGCGCCTGCCCGAACCGTGCGTGGAAGAGCCGCGCCAGCCGCGCAAAGGCGCGGGCCTCGACTGCGACGAGCAACTCAAAGTCCTCGCCGCCGGCCAGCGCATAGGCCATCGGATCCACGCCGAGTGCAGCCGCAGCCGCCGCGGCGGCATCGGCGATCGGCACGCACTCGATCGACGCGCCGACCCGGCTTGCGCGTGCCAAGCGCGCGAGGTCGGTTGAGAGACCGTCGGAACAATCCATCATCGCATGCACGTGCGTGCTGGCACCAAGCCACCGGCCCTGCGCGACGCGCGGCTGCGGTGTCCGATGCGCCGCCAGTGCGGCAGCAGCGAGTGTTGGCTCCAACCGCACGGCGCCTTGCAACAGGTCGAGTCCGGCCCGGCTTGCACCTAGCGCCCCGGTGGTCGCAATAACGTCGCCGGGACGCGCACCGCTGCGCGTCTTGAGATTGCTCGGGCGCACCTCGCCCACAACCGTGATCGCAATCGTGAGCACCGGCGCGCGCACCAGATCGCCGCCGGCGATCTGCAAACCAAATGCTCGTGCGCAACGTGCCATGCCGGCGTAACACTCCAGCAATGCTTGCGGCGTCCATTCGGGTGGAACTCCCAGTGCCACCGTTCCAAGGCGCGGGCGTGCCGCCATCGCGGCGAGATCGCTCACGTTGGCCGCCATCGCGCGCCAACCGATATCGTCGGGCGACATCCAGGCACGTGAAAAATGGACGCCCTCGATCAATGCATCGGTGGAAATGACGCTCCGTTGCGAACGCGCCGGCTGCCAGACAGCCGCATCGTCGCCGATCCCGATCAGCACCCGCGACGTACCGTCCGTGAGCGCGGCGATCGCGGTTACGAGTTCGTCTTCATTCATTCAGTGGCGAGGCGGCGCATCACGCGCACCGTCGCCGCAGGGTCGGTCGTGCCAAAAATACTCGAGCCCATGACAATCGCTCGGGCACCGGCGTCCACGACGCGGCGAACGTTCTCCGTGCCGATGCCGCCGTCCACTTCGAGGATGCATTGCGGATTGCGCGCATCGATCAACGCCCGCGCTTCACGCAGCTTCTCAAACGCGCGTGGAATAAAACGTTGACCGCCAAAGCCCGGATTCACGCTCATTATCAGTACGAGGTCGCAATCGTCGATGATATCTTGCAGCATGGCAACGGGAGTCTGCGGGCAGATCGAAATCCCCGCCTTGGCGCCCAGCGAGCGAATATGCGTGAGCAGGCGCTGCGCGTGCGGCGTCGCCTCGTAATGAAAGGTGATGATGTCGGCGCCGGCCGCTCGGAACTCATCCACGTAGCGTTCGGGTTCGACGATCATCAGATGCGCGTCGAACGGCAATTTCGAAAGTTTGCGCAGGTCGCCGATGATCTTCGGACCCCAGGTGATGTTGGGCACAAACCGGCCATCCATCACGTCGAGGTGAAGAAAGTCGGCGCCACCCGCCTCGACCGCGGCAATTTGGTCGGCGATGTGCGCGAAATCCGCCGAAAGCAGCGACGGCGCAATGACCACCGGCATTTAGAGACCTCCGGGCGAAGGAGAGGGCGTCGGTTTCTCGTCGTAGATGCGAGGCGGTTCGTCGCCGAGGCGGGTCTCGCCCACCAGCGTGTTGTCGACAAAGAGCGAAACCACCGACGTGCCGACCGCCGTAACGGTGAAGTCGAGTTTTTGGCCGGGCTGCGCGAAGGCGCGGTACGCTTCGTACTCGCCGGTCGCGTCTCGCACGCGAAGCACGACCGTGACGGACTGATTGGCCTCGGCATCGCCGCTGATCGGAATCGACGCAAGCACGTGAACCTGCCGGATGATGTAGCCGGACTCGTTCGGTCCGGCGCTGACTTGCAGCGAGACCGGCTCGTATGAAGAGATCTTGGTATTCGGCGGAATCGATTGGCGCGCCACGATGCCGTGCTTGGGCCCATCTTTGCCCAGCGGCGTCCAGACGATTTGTCCAAGCCTCACGCCGCTCTTGCTCGCGAGATTGCGCGCGTCGTCGATCGTCAAGCCGGTCAATGTGGGCACGTGCACGATCGGCGCGCCGCCCTTGCTCAGGACGAGATTGACGCTCTCACCTTCGACGACGTTGACTAGCGGCTGCGGATCTTGATCGACGACGTGCCCGCCCGGAACGAGATCGTTCTTGACGGAGGTAACGCTGCCGAGCACCAGTTTCGCGCGCGAGAGGTCGAGCTGCACCTCGCGCATCGACTGGTAGCGTAGATCGGGCATTACGCGCGTCACGATGCCGTCACTGACCACGAAGTCCACTTGGCGCCCCGCGCGCACCGTCGTTCCCGCATCCGGCCGCTGGCTCATGACTACGCCCTTGGGATAACGATCGCTGGTCGCATGATCGATGACTTGAGCAGCGAGACTCATCTGTTGTGCTGCGGCGGTTGCGTCAGTAGCGGATTGGCCCACGAATGACGGGACGGTAATCGTGTCAGCCGGCGGGAGCAAGAATTCGTAGATTTGATGCCCGAACCACACCAGGATGGCGACGAACGCGGCGAGCACAATCGGAAAGATCCAATCGCGCGGGATGTATTGCTGAACGAAGTCTTTCCAGTCGCGCGTCCTGTTCAGGTGAGCGCCTCCAGCGCTGCCTCACTCACGTCGAGATTACTGAAGACGTGTTGTATGTCTTCGTGATCCTCGAGCACCTCGAGAAAAGCGAGCGCGGCAGCAAGCTCGCTTCCCTCGGGAGCAACGGTCTGTTTGGCTCGAACGCCGAGATACACGTCGGCCACCTTGAGTTCCCCGCGCAGCGCGTCCCGCGCCGCAGCGAGTTGCGTTGGCACCGTATAGATGTACGCGCGCGTCGGCGTGTAGTCGACATCAATGACACCGTCGACCAGCGCAGACTCGGTCAGCGCGTCTTCGCTCGCGCCTTTCGGAGCGACTTCGATCACGCCGACCGCGTCGAACATCCACGCGACCGAACCGGTCTCGCCAAGTTGGCCGCCGTGCTTGGTAAACATGAAGCGGAATTCGCCCGCAGTGCGGTTGCGATTGTCGGTGGCTGCATCGACCACGACCGCCAGCCCCGCGGGGCCGTAGCCCTCAT
>Ga0302180_10000868_pt1 | contig 24454 bp, 20 predicted proteins | sample I_Palsa_E3_2_FD_200575 | JGI IMG/M metagenome (GOLD analysis project Ga0302180, IMG submission 200575) | Peat permafrost microbial communities from Stordalen Mire near Abisko, Sweden - I_Palsa_E3_2 | ecosystem: Environmental > Terrestrial > Soil > Palsa > Peat permafrost | place: Sweden... | reverse complement strand
GCATCGCCAATGAGGACGTCGTTGGGCCATTTAAGCTGCAGCCCAGGCACACCGAGCCTGCTGAGCGCGCGCAGCACACATACGCCGATCGCAAGGCTGAGCGATCCCACGTCGCGTGGCATCTGGGCAAAGGTCCAGCTCAGCGACAGGCACACCGCGCCGCCAGGAGGTGCAAACCACGCCCGTCCCCGGCGGCCGCGCCCCGCGCTCTGAAACTCCGCAAGCGCGATGTCGCATTCGCCGGGCGGCGGCGGCCCGCGCTCGAGCAGCACCGTGTTCGTTGATGTCACGGTCCAGGCAACCTCAATATGCCGCAGTCGCTCACGCAGGCTGCGCGGCAGCGCCTCACGGATGAGCGTCGCATCCAAAGGCTCGCCGGCACCGGCCAATCGATAGCCGCGATTGCGCACGGCGTGCACGGTCGAACCCAACTCGCGCAGCGACTTCGCGGCCTTCCACACCGCGCTGCGGCTCACGCCGAGCCGCTGTGCGAGCTCTTCTCCGGAATGGAAGCCGCCACGTGCGAGCGCGCGGAAGACCCGCTCGACGAGCGCCCGTGCATCGTGCGGCGATGCGCGGATCACGCGCCGAAGACTTCTGCGAGCATGCAGCGTACCCCGCCGCCGCCGAGCTGCTCGATCGTGGGCAGCGGCACGGCGAGAGTCGTGTCGGTGCAGGCGTTCAAGCGGCCGAAAGTCTCGACGGACAGTGCCGCGCGCGCACCCGCCGACATCACGAGCACGTGTGAATCGCCGAGCGCCTCGTCCCACGTGGCAAGCTCCAGCATGTTGCCCGCAAAGCGTTCGACTTCCGAAGGCCGCAGCTCGATGACCTCGCGACCGCTCGCGCCAAGGCTCGCGAGCACGCGCGCGCGGTCGCCGGGCGCGATGGACTGCGTGCCGACGACGATGAGCCGCGCACCAATGCACAGCAGGACGTTGGTGTGATAAAGCGGCGCGCCCTGCGCGTCGCGGGTCTCAAACATCAGCGCTGCGTAGCCCATCTCGCGGGCCCACTCCTCGACCAGCGCTGGATGCGTCCGTGCCGACAATGCGGCGTAGGCGACCCGGTGCACGTGGTCAAGCACGAGACTGCCGGTGCCCTCGAGAAAGCGGCCGGCATTCTCGTGATGCGTCAGGTCCAAGGTTCGCCGCGCTTTGAATCCGAGGCGCCGCAGCGCGGTGGCGACGACTTCGGGCCGGCGCTCCGGGCGGCGGCTCGGTGCCTGCATCGGATACAGGACGAGCGTGCCGTCCTCGTGAAAGCTCACCCAGTTGTTCGGGAACACCGCGTCGGGCTTGGCTGGCGAGGGCGTATCCTCGGCCACGCATACCGCGATGCCTTCGCTTTCCAGCGCGCGCACCAGCGTTGCGAACTCGCTGCACGCGCGCTCGTTCACGGGCACTTCCGCCTCCGCGCCCGGCCTTTGCATATGATTCGTGGCGGCTGTTTCCGCGTTATAGCCAAAGGCCGCCGGCCTCACCATCAGCACGGCGCCTGCACATTGTTGCGGCGGCATGTTCGCAATCCCCTGTCTGCGGATTACATTCTCTCACGTCCGGCCGCGAGCATCGTGAATACGCGCTTCATCGCATTGACGCGCGCGATATAGCCGCGAGCTTCGTGATCCCCGCAGCGCTGTGCGTCGAGGAGGCGCAGACCGCGCTCGGCGTAGGCCTCGCCCGCTCCCGCCCCGCACAGGTGTATCAGCGCGGCCAGATCCTGCTTTTGTTGCAGCGTCGCAAGATTGATATCGTGACGTTCGAGGATGCTCGCCACGTTGTGGTCGAGAAACGCCGCCGTGAGCTCAACGGCGTGCGCAGGCACGACACGCGTATAGAAGCGGTTGAACCAGCACGAGCGCCAATCGTTCCACGGCCCATCCTCGACCACGGCGTGGTGCCGGATGCAATAGCGCCGCGCCTCGGCAAAGGTCCCATCCGTGATTTGATACATGCCCACGGCGCTCGATGCGGGCCGGTACACTTCAAACGGCCATGGGCTCCACGACCACCTCCAGTAGGTTCGCACGATGGGATTACCGGAACCTTCCACCTGCGCAAGCGCCGCAAGAAACTCGGGCGACATGATCTTGGTGGCGTATTTCTCAAAGACCGGCGCGTATTGGCGCCAGGTCTCAGGCGGAGTCTTATAAAGAGTTCCGCTGACAGGAAAGAAGAGCTCGGACGGCTTGCGGATGACCTGGTAACCCCAGTTCACGATCAGCCACATCGTCACCACCAGCGGCAAGCCAATCAACACCTGCTGCAGCCGCGGCGCACGCGCAAACGCGCGCCAGCCGCGGCGGCGCAACGCCGCGCTCGGCCAGAACGCCAAAATCCGTGCACGGTGCTTGGGCTTTCTCGAAGGCCGCCGCACGCCTCTGTGCACGCTTCCCGGGCGGGACATCAGGACGGTTCCGCCGCGCGCCAAAGCCTCACGCACTGACTCAATTGCGCACTCCGCCAGGATGCGAAGCCGCAAAGATAGCAGAGGGCGCGCGCGCGCCGGTGCGCATGCACTGCGCGGTGCCGCACGCCGCCCCTGTTAGATGATTTATCGCAAGAGTTTGCATATTCTCCCGAGAGCCGGCGGCGACCCCGGTGAAGGACTCGAATTCGAAGGGATGTCAACATGAACGAGCACGTATCACCTGTGCCGGCGGATCGTTTCTGCGACCTCGTCATGAAGGGCGGCGTTACGAGCGGTGTCGTTTACCCTCCGGCCATCTGTGAACTCGCCCAGCATTATCATTTCAGGAGCATCGGCGGCACCTCTGCCGGTGCCATTGCAGCGGCGGTGACGGCCGCGGCGGAGTATCAGCGGCGCAAATCCGGCAGCCTGCGCGGCTTCGAGCTCCTCAAAGAACTGCCGACGCGCCTCGCTGCGACCGATGCCGCCGGCCGCTCGCAGCTCCTGCGGCTCTTTCAGCCCGATGTCCCGTGTCGCCGCCTTTTTGCCGTGCTGGTCGCCTCGCTCAACCAGGTCGGCACGTGGCGGCGGCTCGCGGCCATCCTTCGGGGGTGCATCAAGGCGTACTGGATCGCAGCGCTCGTCAGTATCGCAATAGCGCTCCTGATCCTGGTGCTGCACTCCCGGCTCGCGGGCCTCCTCTCGGTATTGGTGCTGGTGCCTGCCGTCATTGGGATCTCTATCTATAGAGACCTCACCCGCAATGTCGTGAAGAACAATTACGGGCTCTGCAAGGGGCTCACCGTGGAAAGTGGCGCGGGCGACGCGCTCACGCCCTGGCTGCATGCCCTCATTCAGGAGGCGGCCGGCCGCACGGCCGCTGATCCGCCACTGACCTTTGGCGACCTGTGGCACGCGCCCGCAGGCCCGCAGGGCGAAAACGTGCGCTCCATCGATCTTGAGATGTTCACCACCAATCTTGCGCACGGCCGCCCGTACATCTTTCCCCACCTGGAGCCGACCGCGCGGCTTTTCTATCGCAGCAACGAGCTGCGCAGCTACCTCCCCGCAAGCGTACTCGACTGGTTCGACGCCCACGCCATCCGCTACCAACCAAGCGCGCAGAGTCCCGAGAGCGACCCGCCGCCCAAACTCGCTGAGATCATGCATTTGCGCGAGGTGCCGCCGGCACAGGACTTTCCGATTCTATTGGCGGCGCGCATGAGCCTGAGCTTCCCCCTGCTCTTTGCCGCAGTGCCGCTATGGGCCATAGATTACGGCTGGCCGCGCACGCAGCGCACGTTCCGGCGCTGCATGTTCGCAGACGGCGGCATTTCGTCCAACTTCCCGATCCATCTGTTCGATGGCCTGCTGCCGCTGTGGCCGACGTTCGGCATCAAACTCGAAGCCAAACTCCCCGGCTACGACAACATGATTTATCTGCCGCAGGATTGCCGCGCGGGTTTCGCCGACACCTGGACACGCTTCGACACCGCCGCGAAATCTGCAAGCCGTCTGGGCGGCTTCCTCGGCAGCATCGTCACGACCATGCAGAACTGGAACGACAATGCGCTCGCGCGCATGCCCGGGGTGCGCGATCGCACCGTACGGCTGCGCTTCCACAAGGATGAAGGGGGCTTCAATCTCAATATGCCGAGCGACATCATAGACAGCATCGCAGCACGGGGACGTGAAGCAGCGCAGGCGCTTATCGATCGCTTCGTGCCGTCGCCTGCCGGCGCGCCGCCAGCGGCCGGGTGGGATCAACAGCGCTGGATACGGCGCGACGTGCTGCTGCGCGCTTTCAATGAACGCATGTCCGGTCTCGCACAGGCATTGGGAGAGAGCACTCCACATGCGAGCTCATATCGGGAGCTGACGATGCGCGCGCGCGAGGAGGCACCGCCCTGCCACGCCGGGCCGCTGACGCCGGATGAGGCGCAGGCGCTCGACGGCCTGACCGATGCGTTGCGCAAGCTTGCGGCCGCCTTCGGCAAGGATGCTTCCCACTACGCAAATGCGCCACTGCCTGAGCCTGAGCTGCGGGTGCGGCCGCCGCTGTAAGCGCGCCCGGCCGGCTGCAGCTTTCGCTTCGGCGCCTCAGGCACGGTTGAGGATTATGTGCGTCGTCACGAGCCCTATAAGCAACGCCATTGTCCAAAAATGCAAACGCCGGATTATGCGTCGCGTGCTGCCCTGGGACCCGCGCAGGCTGATCCCGCAGCCGATCTGGAAAAGCATGATTACGAGCGCTGCGGTCGCGAGGAGCAATCCGGTCTGCTCCAATTGGCGCCCTAGGCCGGCGCCCATGGGCAGCCACGCGTGGACAAATGCAAACGCAGGAATGAGGAGGCCCATTGTGTAGTGCAGGCGAAAGCGCGCCGGCCGCTCCTGCGCGACCCCTTGAGTCGCCCTGATGAGGTACGGCGAGCATGCATTCGCGCCCAGGAGGAGCGCTGCGAGCCAGCCGCTCAGCGCCGTCAAGACGAAGGACGCCACCTACTTGCGGCCGGGATCGACGCGCACGTATCCGCTCAGGATCACAACTTGTCGCGCATGCAATGCATGCGTCGCGTCCGTCATGCCTGATACTTGCAGCACGGCGCCAGGCTTGATGTCGTCGGCAGCTCCCATGATGACGGTGGTATCGGCGGCCACCGAGACGCGCACCCGCTCTGGCGTTTCCCGGTAGTCCGCGCCGCCGCTACTTTCGAGAAGCACAGCCGTATAGATGCCGGGTCCGGTGCTGTTCGCGATGCGCACCACTGCCTTGATCCCCTCGCCCGGCGTTGCCGCGAGAATCGCGGCGGTGGCGGTAGTGGCGGCGCGCATCCCAGCCGCGCGGCGGTAGACGTCGAAGCCGATCGCGGCGACAGCAGCGACGCCGGCGAGCGTTACCGCCATCGCTATGCTCCGGCGCTGCGGCGCGGCAATTCCTCTAGTTTGCATGGGCTCAAGGTGTGGCGGCGTGACCTAAGAGCCTGCACCCTGTACCTAGGTATAAGGTCAAGTCACCTGCATGCCGCTCACCGGGCAGACTGGCTTGTAGTGCCCACTGAGCGTTGACACCAGCGTTGCCATGCCTTGCTTCATCTGCGTCAGGGTCTGGATCTTCGCGTCGATTGATGCGAGGCGCCGGTCCGCCGCGGCCAGGAGCCTCGCCTGCGCCTTGGGCTTCATGCTCTCGGCACGCTCCGAAGCCAGTACTCGGTGCAACTCCAAAATCTCCCTCACTTCCTTTAGCGTGAAGCCGATTTCCTGACACGAGCGGATGAATTTGATGCGCTCCGCATCGCGACGCGCGTATGCACGGTAGCCAGATGCAAGCCTTGGCGGCTTTGCAAGGAGCCCCTGGCGTTCGTAGAAGCGCAGCGTTTGAACATTGACACCCGCGTTTTTTGCAAGTTCACCGATACGCATTGGACCCCCTGGCAAAGTAAGGCCGTGACTCCATTGACACGAGACATTGGGCATTGGTCGTCGCCGGCCACCCGTAACGCTGCGCGCGGCGCTCGCGCGCAGGCCGCTCCGGCGGTGTTGCAATTGCAGGCCGCCGACCCGAAGATCATCGCACCTCGCACACGCCTCCTGCGCGACCCTCGCAGCCCACTCGTGAACTCTAATTCCGAATCCCTCGTTACTGTCACGAGTCGCGGCCTGTACTGCGCGCCCGGTGACTTCTTCATTGACCCCGCGCAGCCGGTGCAGACGGCCGTCATCACGCATGCGCATGGCGATCATCTGCGCGACGGCAGCGCCCACTACATCGTCGCGCGGCCCGGCGAGTCCCTCGCGCGCCATCGTCTGGGATCCGGCCACACCATCACAAGCCTCGACTATGGTGTGCCCCGCTCGTTCGGCGCAACCCGCGTCTCCCTGCATCCGGCCGGGCACATCCTCGGCTCCGCACAGGTACGCATCGAGCACGCGGGGCGCGTATGGGTCGTCTCCGGCGACTACAAGCTGCAGCCCGATCCCACCTGCAGCGCATTTGAGCCACTGGCGTGCAATTTTTTCGTGAGCGAAGCCACCTTTGCGCTGCCGGTCTACCGTTGGCCGGCAACCGCGGATGTTGCCGCCGACATCATGCGGTGGTGGGAAGCGAACCGGGAGCGCGGGCTCGCGTCGATTCTTTTCTGTTATGCACTCGGCAAGGCGCAACGCGTGCTCGCAGAATTAGCGGCCTTCACCCAGGAGCCGGTGTATGTCCACGGCGCAGTCGGCGCAATGGCGGACCTCTACCGCAAATGCGGGATCGCGATGCTGCCGACTCTTGCGGCCACGACCGAGCGGGCGCGTGACTATCGCGGCGCGCTCATCATCGCGCCTCCCGGCGCGGCCGCAACCCCGTGGATACGGCGCTTTGGCGAACATGCGAGCGGCTTCTGCTCGGGATGGATGCGGGTGCGCGGCGATCGGCGCCGTCGCGGCTACGATCGCGGATTTGTCCTCTCGGACCACGCGGATTGGCCTGCCCTCGTTGCCAGCTGTGCCGCGACCGGCGCACCGCGCGTGCTGCTGACGCACGGGCGCAGTGACGCACTCGCGCGCTATCTCAATGAGCACGGCGTCGAAGCCCGTGCGCTGCAAACAGCCTATGGAGCGGATGAGTAGCCCGGGCGAGCGCCCACGTCAGCAGCCGAGCGCGACCGCACGGCTGCATCCGCGGAGATTTTTCCCGCCCCGGGGATTTCGCCAGCCGGTTTCTCCAGATACGCTAACGCGCGGGGAGAGTCCCGCAAAGCCTGCCGATGGTAAATCCGATGAAAAACTGCACGCTCCTGGCTGCTTTGAGTCTCTTCGCGCTGCCCATCCACGCCGACACGGTGGTCGTAACTGCCGACCATATGGTGGATGTGATCGCCGGGCGCGTTGTGGACCGGCCGCAGATCACGATTACCGATGGACGCATCAGCAGCGTAGCTGCGCAGGGTACGCCTGTGCCGCAAAACGCGCGCCGCATCGACCTTGCGGGAATGACCCTGCTGCCGGGCCTCATCGACATGCACGTGCATCTGACTTCCGACCCGCGCTTCAGCGGCTACCGCCGCCTGGAGTTCACTGACAACTTCTGGACCGTCGTCGGAGTGGCCAATGCCAAGCGCACGCTCGAAGCCGGCTTCACGACAGTCCGTAATGTTGGGTCGGAAAACTTCGACGATGTTGCCCTCAAACAGGGTATCGAGCGGGGCTACATCACGGGGCCGCGCATCGTGCCGGCGACATATGCGATCGGCGCGACCGGCGGACATTGCGACTGGACCGGATATCCGCCTTCGATCAAGACGCCGGCGGATGCAGTGGCGGACGGCCCGGAGCAGCTGCGCGCCATGGTGCGCAAGCTGCGCAAGTACGGCGCCGAGGTCATCAAATTCTGCGGTACCGGAGGAGTGCTGTCCAAGACGGACGCGGTAGGCGCGCAGCAGTATGACCTTACGGAGATGAAGGCCATCGTCGATGAAGCCCACATGCTGGGGCTCAAGGTTGCCGTGCATGCCCACGGCACGTCCGGCATCAAGGATGCGATCCGCGCAGGCGTCGATACCATCGAACACGCGAGCCTCGCCGACGCCGAAGCCTTTGCGCTCGCGAAGCAGCACGGCGCCTACTTTTCGATGGACGTCTATGATGATGATTACATTCTTGCCGAGGGCGAGAAGAACGGCGCTTTCAAGGAGTCTCTGGAGAAAGAACGCTCGATCGGACTCAAGCAGCGCGAGACGTTTCGCGCCGCCGTCAAGGCCGGCGTGAAGATGATCTTCGGTACCGACGGCGGCGTTTATCCGAACGGGGATAATGCCAAGCAGTTCGTAACCATGGTGACCTGGGGCATGACGCCCATGCAGGCGATCCAGGCGGCGACCGTCACGGCTGCCGAGGCGCTCGGCCGCTCGGCTGACGTGGGCGCGATTGCGGCCGGACGCTTCGGCGATCTCGTTGCGGTCGCCGGCGATCCGCTTGCGGATATCAGCATCCTGCAGTCAGTGCCCTTCGTGATGAAGGGCGGCGATGTGGTGAAGCAGAGCACGCAGCGCTGAATGCGGGAGGCGTGCACACGCATCCGGTACAGGTGCGTGTACCGCTGTGCGTGCCAAGGCGCCCGCCAAGGGATAGCCGCAGCTGCCGGCGCTACATCCAAGTTGCAACCGGAAATGTAAACGGGCACTGTGGTGCACGGAAAGCTGGAGATTCGACCGTGAAAGCTCTGTTGCTCTTTGTCGCCTGGTGCATTCTCTTTGTACTGTGTTGGCCGCTGGCACTTCTGGCGCTCATTCTGTTTCCGTTCGTATGGTTGCTGTCGCTGCCGCTGCGACTGGTGGGCCTCACGGTGGGCGCTGTATTTGCTCTTCTGAAGGCGCTGCTCTTTCTGCCGGCGCGCGTGCTTGGGCACCGCGGCTAAAGTCACAACCCCGCGCCTCAGTGCGGATGGTATTCCTGCTCGGTGTGGCCGCTGAGCTGCGCGGGGTAGAAGTAGACTTTCCTTAGCGCCCCGGTCGCGTAGCGCATGGCTTGGTCGTCAAAGTGCGCCGCTGCGGGATCACCGCTCGCACCGCCCGTCGATATGGCGCGCGCGGAGACTTGGTCGCCGAACTCAACGACGGCGACGAAACTGTTGCCGCTCGTACCGTAGTACTTCTTCGTGCCGTCATGGCGGCGCGCGCCGAAGGAAGCCAACGATCCCCACCGCGCCGACGGGAATCCCACCGGCACGCTTGGCCCCGCATCCGTAAAGACCGGGGCGCTTTCGCCCGTCAGGCGCTGAAAGCGATTGATCTCGCCCCAGGCGACGCGCCAGGCGCCGAAGTCATGCTCGAGCCGCTCGGAAACGGCGGCCAGAGCGGCGAGCTTCTGTTGTGCAGGCGTGCGTTCGATCATGTAGTCGTAGGGCGACATCTTGGCGGCTTTGGCTGCCTGTTCCACCTCGCCCCACAGCACATCGCCCCACAGGCAGGCAAGCGATGTCGCCACCGACTGCACGGACCAGCGGTAATCCCACTGCCGCAGCACTGCGATCTGTCCGGCGAGCCGCGCCTTCAGCGGGTTGGCGGCGGAGGCCGCATCGTAGGCGCTCACGAGGGAAGGTATGAGCCGCGCAAATGCCGGCAGATAGGTATCGTAAGCCGCTGCATCGAGCGCGGCGAGCGTGAAGTCTTTCCTGTCCTGCAATAGCAGCGTGGCGTGAATGCCGCGCGGATTCTCGCCGGCCGTATCCATGTAGCGCGGGTAGTCCTCCTGTCTTGGGCTGTGCGCGCCGGCGGCCGAATAAGGCCAGTCGTTGGTATTCATGAGCCAGCCGTTCGGGGGATTCAACAGGTGCGGCGCCTCCTCAAGCGCATGCAGTCCCTGCCAATCGGTCGCAGGATCGGAGCCGTCTACCGGCTGCGTATAGTCGAAACGGTCGTCGCGGCGCGGGATGAACTGGGGATGCAGATAGGCGATATCGCCGTCGGCGTCGGCAAAGATGGTGTTGTTCGAGGAATTGGCGCGCAGCTCCATGACTTTCATGAAGGACGCGTAGTCATGCGACTTGGTGAGCTCGAAGGATTGGCTGAGCGCCTCCACCGGCTTCTGCATCAGGCTGATCGCGATCCATTTGCCATTGCGCTCCGAGATTATCGGCCCGTGGTGCGTGCGGTATACGGTGAAGATCGTACGGCGCATGCGGCCGTCGCCGCCGCGATAGGGCACGGTGATGCGCGCTGTGGCAACCGGGCGCAGCTCCGCGCCATATTTATAATAGAGTCGCCCGCCCTTCTTGATGATCGTCTCTGCGAAAAAATCCACGGCGTCCACGCCGCTCGAGGTGTGCATCCACCCGACGCGCTCGTTGAAGCCCTGATAGACGAAGAACTGGCCCCACGTAACGGCGCCATAGACATTGAGGCCTTCATCGCTCGTCGCCTGCAGCTCGGAGCGAAAGAAGAACGTGGTGTGAGGATTGATCAGGAGCAAAGCGTGATGGTTCAGAGTGTTCGCGGGAGCAATGGCAATGCCGTTTGAGCCCGTCGGCTCCTGCAGGCGGTCGCTGAGATCGGCCACCGCGGTAGTGCCTTGACCCTGGCCATAAAAGGCCTGCAGCGCACCCAGCGGCACTCGTTCGATATCTTCGCCGATGCTGCCCTCGCTGAAACTGAGGGCCATCCACGGCTCGAAGCGCCGGATCACGCGCGGCGTGACGGCAGGATGAGTATGCAGGTAATAATTCAGCCCATCCGCCCAGGCGATCATCAGGTCCTTGAGCCAGGGCGGACTTTGCGCATAGCGCACCCGCAGCTCCGCCGGGCTGATGAACAGCTTCATGCGCAAATCCTGATAGAGCGCCTTGTCGCCTGCGGCCTCGGAGAGCCGGCCCAAAGCATTGATGTAGTTGGTCTCGATGCGCGGGAAGTCATCTTCGGCCTGCGCGTAGATCATGCCAAAGACCGCATCGCGATCGCTCTTGCCATGGATGTGGGCAATTCCCCAGTCGTCGCGCACTATGGTGGTGTTCTGCGCCTCGATCCGCCAGCGCTCGACTGCGCCGCCGGAGCCGGATGCAGACGGCGCTGCAGACACGCAGGCCTGCAAGGCAAGTACTGCCGCCGAGAGCGTGCAGGCGCGTATCAACATTCTCATCAAATACTTCCGTGGTTTTGCTGCGCGGTGCGCAGGCGCGCCGGCAGACGTGGCTCTCATTCGGCAGCAGCCATTGTCACCACGATGTTGCCGACGTGGTTTTTGGCCATGAAGGCCTCCTCAGCCATGGCAAGGTCGCGCAGTGCAAAGGTTCGTGCCAGCACGGGCCGCAGGCAGCACTCTTCGATGAGCCGGACAATGCGCTGCATCGTCCCCGGTGGCACGATGGTGGCGCCGGTCAACTGCAGGTCCTTGTAGATCATTTGACGCAGGTCAAACTGCGCGATGGGTCCGGAGATAGCGCCGGATGCGCTGTAGCGTCCGCCCTGGCGCAGCGCATTGATGAGATGCATGAATGTGTGGGCTCCGACGACATCGAGAGCGACGTCGACCGCACCGCCCGCCGCCGCGCGAATCGCGGCCTCAAGATTCTCGGTGCCGCGGTCGATCACGCTTTGCGCGCCAAGCTCTTTGAGCGCGCGCGCCTTGGATGCGGCCGCAATCGCGATGACGCGCGCACCGCGCAGCCGGCACAGCTGGATTGCCGCGGTACCGACGCCACCCGAGGCTCCCGCGACGACTACCGTCTCGCCGGGCCGCAGGCCGGTGCGGGAGATGAGGTTCTCGGCCCTGGTATAGGCGCACGGAAACGTCGCCAATTCTGCATCGGCAAGCGAGGAATTGACTGCAATGGCGTTCTCGCTGCGCACCGTTGTGAAGTCGGCGAATCCGCCATCACACTCGGAGCCGAAGTACTCCGAGCTGCGCGCATCCATCCACTCACCAGGGCCTAACAGCCATGGATCCACCATGACCCGCTCGCCGATGCGCGTGCGTTCCACTCCGTCCCCGACAGCGACGATCATTCCGGCAACGTCCGCCCCCTGAATCCGCGGAAACTGCTGTGTTCGCTCGCCCCAGGATCCGCGTGCCACAGCGGCGCCTGCCGCCGCATGCGTCGCGCTCTCTTCCGTGCCGCTGGTGACGGCTTTGGCATACCAGCCGGTACGCGTATTGATGTCGGTGTTGTTGAGCCCGCAGGCGCGCACCTGGATCAGGACTTCGCCCGCTCTTGCCTCGGGTCGTGGCCAGTCTTCGCGATAGCGCAGCATGTCGAGGCCGCCGTGGCCGACAAGCACGACGGCCCGCATGGAACTCGGCAAAGACTGCATTTGTCCGCACCCCTATTTCATCGGCAAAGGACGCGGCCAGCACTCAGCGCCGCCCCGCCCGACCGTCATCGAGAACTCACCGCACCCCGCCATGAGCTGCCGCACGCGAGCTGTTTGTCCCTGCGCCGCGCGCACGGCACTGGCTCCGCTCCCGTGGTTCTGCCGGAAAATTGCCTTTGCCGGCTAGCTCTGCGGATGCTGCTTTGCATACGCCTGGGATTCTGCCGCGGCCTTCAGGTCGCGAACGCCCGCCTCGAAATGCTTTCCCAACATTCGATCCATGCTGATGAACACGCTCATGAGCTTGGCCGCATAGACATTGGTCCCGTGCATCGCCCACGTCACCCTGGTCCCGGTAGCTTCCGGTTCAAATCTGAATTCATTGCTGTTATGCGCTGCGAACGGCTTAACGAAATCCACGCGAACGGTGATGCTGGTCGGCGCCGATGCTGCGGTGATCTGCATGCGCCCCTTACCCGCCGCGCCGCGGCTGTCCCACTCGGAAACTGCGCCGCTGCCGTCGCTCGCCCCGCTGTAGCTGCGTTTCATCGTCGGGTCCATCCGGTCCTGCGGAGCCCAGAGGTACCAGCGGTGAAAATCGCTTACCAGTGCAAAGACCGTTTCCGGTTGGGCCCTGATGTGCGCTTCGCGCTGAATGGACAAGGTGTCGGGCTTCAGAGCTGCGAGAGCGAGGATGATCGCCACAACCAGCACGACAATTGCAATTGCAATGGCCATCGTCCGTCCGCCGCCGCGTCGCATACCGTGATCGTACGCCAGCGCGCCGCTCCGAACCAGCCGGCCGCTGCACCCCGGTCAATGCCACGGTGCGCCGGGCTCGCGCCGCCGCAGCCGGCGGAAGCGAACTGCGGCTCATGCCCGGCTTGCACACGATTGCCGCGCGCGCCTGCAACGGCACCGCCCGCGAGCGGCCGCAGACCGGATGCGGCCGTGCTAAATTAGTCGCGTCGCGCGTAGACAAGAGCCGCCCTGGGTGGCATCGAGCATTAGAACGCGCCGGGCACAACTTCAGGCGTGCAGCGCACACACGGCGCGCCGCACATGAGGAGGAGTGAAGGATGAAAACGATGCCGGTATTTTCGGCCGCGCTGCTGCTCGCGAGCGCGGCGGTCAACGCGGTTGACCCGCCTGTCATGAAAGAGGGGCTCTGGTCGATCCGCAATCAAAGCGTCAACAACCCCGGCGACAAGAGAGCCGATCATACGTCGACAGTGTGCCGCAGCCATGCCTATGACCAGCATGCATTGCAGGAAGAGAAGTCCATGAAGGGCTGCAAGACCATCAGCGAGAGCCTGCAGGGAAACGAGTATTCCGTCCACACGCACTGTGTTGTCGGCGGCACGCAGATCGATAGCAAGTCGACCGTGACCTTTAAGGGTGACAGCGTCGCGCACTCCGAGAGTCATGCCACCTACAGCCCTGCCATGAGCGGTATCAGTGAGATGACGCTGATTCAGGATCAGTCGTACGTGGGCAGTTGCCCGGCGGGAGTCCAGCCGGGCGATATCACGGAGCCGGATGGCACCGTGCTGCACACGTGGAAACATTGAGATCAGCCGTCCGCGCGGGCGGCAGCTAGTCCGTCAACACGTTTACGTCGCCCGCATTGACGGACACCACGCCGTCGATGCTGGCAAGCTTCGCAGCCAGCCTCGATACCGAGCCGATTCCCTGAATTTCCAATAGCACGGTCACGACGTTCTGCGCGGTGCCCTGCACAGGTGTTTTTTCGGCGTCGGCCGAACGCGGCAGCGCCAAATCATCGGCGCTCAGCGGTTCCGCCGCGCCCGTGATGCGCGTTGCATGACGCGCATCACCGCCTTTCGGCGAGCGCTCCACCTGCAGGCGACTGACGGCAAAATGGTGTTGCGTGCACGTTATCAGCACGTCACGCAGGATTTCCCGCCCGTCCTCATAGGACACCTGCAGGAGCGAAGGGGTCCAGCGCGACTTGGGCAGCCGCGCGGCAATGAACGGAAATCCGAGCACGATGATGAAATGACCGCCCGTCACCGCAAGCGCAAGGATCGGCAAGCCCGCGCCGCATGCCATGCCAACCGCCGCCGTCAGCCAGACAACGGCGGCCGTCGTCAGGCCCCGTACACTGCCGCGGCGCACGAATATCAGGCCGCCACCAATAAAGCCAATGCCAGTGACGATTTGAGCGGCAATTCGCGAGGGATCGAGGACGACGCGATTGAACTCGAGGACATTCGCAAAGCCGTACTTCGAAACCAACATGATCAATGCCGCCGAGAATCCGACCAGCGTGTAGGTGCGCAGGCCCGCGCTCTTCTGACGAATCTCGCGCTCAATGCCTATGAGCGCCGACAGCATGAAGGCAAGGCCGAGCTCGCTAAGCTGCAGCCATCCCTGCCCCGGTATTGCTCCAACCCACATCCGACGCCTCCGCGCGCCCGCTGCGCTCACTTTCAGACTATACCACCGCTCATCGGCGTTCCAATCTCGGCCGCTGCGCCATTTAAGCCTGCAAAGAGTCGCTGCGCGGACTCTGAAAGAGTGACGCGCGCACTCGGGATGAGTGCATGTGGCAGGACCCTACTTGCCGGATGCCGCACGGCAATTTAAGCTTTTTTCGTGAAGCGAATGCGCGCCGCAGGACGCCATCCGGTTGCACACCGAAGAATCCGCGATGCTGCAACTTCGTGTGCGCTGAATCGAGTTCAGCGCCGCACGCAAGCCGCACCTGGTACTCGCCGACAGTTGTTATTGACACCACATGACTGCACCATTGCGACACGCGCTCGTTACAATGATCATCAGCGCCTCGGCGTTGCATGCGATCGCGAGCAATGCGCAGAATCGCGACGCCCTGCGCCAAGTCGTCCAGGACCGCTGCCTGCCGCACTGGCTGCATGACGCTGATCCCGCGCCATGCGCGCAGCTGTATCTCGCCGACTGGCCGCACCTGCCGGACGGCTATGCCGTGCTTGCAGATGCCAAGGGAGGCGCGCACTTCCTGCTGATCCCCACCGGGCGCGTTGCCGGAATCGAAACTCCCGATATTCTGCAGCCGCAGGCGCCGAACTATTTCGCGGCCGCCTGGCAGGCGCGCGACCGGATAGCTGCGTTCCTCGGGCACGCCGTGCGCCGCGGCGACGTCGGACTAGCCGTGAACTCCCAGCAGCACCGCTCCCAGGATCAGCTGCACATCCACATCGAATGCCTGGGAGCGCAAGTTTACCGGGCACTGCAAGATGCAGCCGGCCGCCTGAGCGACCGTTGGAGCACCGTCAACCTTGGGCGCTGGCAGTACCAGGGCATGCGCGTGCTGGGCGAGGATCTGCAGCAATCCAATCCCTTCGCGCTCTTGGCGCAGCGCCTGCCCGGCGCCAGCGACAACATGGGCGCCTACACGCTGATGGTTGCCGGCATGCAATTCAAGGACGGCCCCGGATTTGCGCTGCTCGCGGGCAAGGATGCGCCTGGCACCGAGGTCTTATTGGACTCGACCTGCGCAATCGCCAGTCACTGACAGCGTGCCGGCGGCCATGCGCGTTTTTCGGGAAAGGCCAGGTTTGAAATCGCAGGCCTGCGGCCCAATGGGCGCTAGCCTCCTGTAAATTGCGGCTGCTAAAGGATCGGACGAGAAGTGCAGGCGTTCAGCGAACTCTTCGAAGAGCTCGATACCACGACGGCGACCAGCGCGAAGGTCGCAGCGATGGTGCGGTATTTTCGCACGGCGGCTCCGGCTGATTGCGCGTGGGCGGCCTACATCCTCTCCGGCCGCCGCCTCAAGCGGTTCCTAGGTCCGACGCTGCTGTACCGCTGGCTGATCGAGGCGGCCGCGCTGCCCGAATGGCTCATTGAAGAGTGCGTCGCCGCCGTCGGCGATATGGCCGAGACGATTGCGCTCCTCATGGAGGACGCAGCGAACGGCGCTGCCGCCTCCGACGTCGCGCTCGCCGAGTGGATCGATGGACGCCTGCTGCCGCTGCGCGACGCTCCCATCGACAAGCAGCGCGCGGCGATCGTCAATTGGTGGCGCACGCTGCCGTATCGCGAGTGCTTCATCCTGAACAAGCTTCTGACGGGCGAGTTGCGCGTCGGCGTCTCGGCGCTCCTCGTCACGCGCGCGATCGCCGAAGCTCTCGACGTTCCACGGCCCGACATCACACGGCGTCTCATGGGCGAATGGCAGCCGAGCCAGGTGTTTTGGGAGGGACTCTCCTCTCACGACGCCTCCGGCAGTGCTGCCTCGACGCCCTATCCCTTCTTCCTCGCCTCAGCGCTCGAGGGCGGCCCCGGCGCACTCGGAGAACCTGCGAGCTGGCAGATCGAATGGAAGTGGGACGGCATCCGTGCGCAGCTCATCAGGCGCGACGGTGCCTGTTTCATCTGGTCGCGCGGGGAGGATCTCATCACGGAGCGTTTTCCGGAAGTTGCGGCGGCGGCCGCGGCAGTCCCCGACGGCACGGTGCTCGATGGCGAACTCGTTGCCTGGAAGGATGGCGCGGTGCAGCCGTTCGCGCTGCTGCAACAACGCATCGGCCGCAAGAAATTGAGTGCGGCCATTCTGCGCGACGTTCCGCTGCGCTTTCTCGCCTACGATCTTCTCGAGGAGGGGCACCGCGACCTGCGCAGCGTGAGGCTGAGCGAGCGGCGCGCACGGCTAGAGGCCTTGCTCGCGGGCGCGCCGCAGGCCTTGAGCCTCTCGCCGCTCATCCGCGCCGCGGGGACCTGGGAGGATATCGCAGCACTGCGCGCGCAATCGCGCGCGCGCGGCGTTGAAGGCCTGATGCTAAAGGCGCTCGACTCGAGCTACGGGACGGGGCGCGAGCGCGGCGCGTGGTGGAAATGGAAGATCGATCCCTACACCTTCGACGCCGTCATGCTCTATGCACATCCGGGCCATGGGCGGCGCTCCAATCTGTACACCGATTACACTTTTGGGGTGTGGCGCGGCGTGGAGCTCGTCCCCGTCGCCAAGGCCTATTCGGGCCTGAGCAATGCGGAGATTGCCGAAGTTGACCGCTGGATCCGCGCGCACACGCTCGAGAAATTCGGGCCGAACCGCGCAGTGGAGCAAACCGAGGTGTTCGAACTCGCCTACGAGGGCATCGCCGCATCCAGCCGCCATAAGTCAGGGATCGCGCTGCGCTTCCCGCGCATCCTGCGGCGGCGTCCCGACAAGCCGGCAGCCGCAGCCGACACGCTGGCCGCCTTGCAGCGCGTGCTCGAGGCGCATCGCGGCGACATCAATCCCCCGCCAGCGTGACGCACTCGTCGCCGCGGCTGAGGCTCAAACCACTGCCTGCAGAAATCACGGCGTTTTCGCCAAAAGTCACCCCCAGAAGCGCGCGGTCGAAGCGGAACTTGCGCAGCACCGGTAGTGGATTTGTCGAGCGCTCGCCGGTGCGCTGATCCGTCGCGGTGATGATGCAGCGTGTGCACGGCTTGACGAGCCGCAAAGTAATCGCCCCGATCTTAAGCGTCTCAATGCGGTCTTCCTCGAATGCCGCAAGACCCGAGAGCACGACGTTGGGCCGGAAGCGCTCCATCGGGATCGGTGCGGGCATCCGTGCGTTCAAGTCAGCGAGAGATGCCTGATTACATACGAGAATGGGAAAGCCGTCCGCGAACGCCAGCTGTGCGGGGTTGGGCCCTGCAAACTGTGGCTTGGCGAGCCGATCCGGCAACGGCGCCCGGCGCACGAGCCGCAGCACATCTCCGACCGCGGCACTGACCCATGCGGCCGCGTCATCGCCCTGGTCAAGTCCGGCGCAGCGGTCATCCCATACCTTCACGGTGACCATCTCACCGACAGGCTCGAGCGGTAACTCGAGGGGCTGCAGCTCCGGCGCGCTCAGGATGAATGCATCGCCCGCGATTGCAGGCACGATCTGCGCAAGTCGGGGATGCGTGCGCTGCGAGACGAAGGTGCCGAGCGCATCGACCGCCATCCACTGGCGATCCCACTCCAGTCCAGTTCGGGCAAGCCGCGCCGTGGTGCGCGCAATGCCGCGCGCCGACTTCATCGGATAGACGAAGAGCTCCTGTACGACGGCCATACGCTCCTCCTTAAGGCGCGCGGGCGAGTCCAACCCGGCACACGTGTCGCCCGCCTGAGGTATTTGCAGCACCCGATCGCGCACTCCCGCGGGAGCGCTGCATTCTCATGCTGGCGCGCAGCCAGCTGCGGGGCCTCCTTGCGCTAAAACGTCCTCGCGGGCTGTGCTCAGCGCTTCATGCGCCGGCTTTCCTCGGGGCCTCGCGCGCGATCCAGTCATCGACCACCTTGTCGAGCACCGTGAGCGGCAGTGCGCCATTCTCCAGGATAACCGCGTGAAAGTCCTTGATCGAGAACTTGTCGCCGAACGCCGCCTGCGCTCGGCCGCGCAGTTCCAGGATCTTAAGCTCGCCTACCTTGTACGCGCAGGCTTGGCCGGGCAGCGCCATGTAGCGCTCGATCTCGGTTGTGACCTCGGTGTCTGACATGCCTGTGTCTTCGATCATGTATTGAATCGCCTGTTCGCGTGTCCAGCCCTTGGCGTGGATGCCGGTGTCGACCACCAGGCGTGCGGCGCGAAAAATTTCCCCCTGCAAGCGCCCGAGATCGCCCAAGGGATCATCCTTGTACATGCCGATCTCCGCGGCGAAATGCTCTGCATAGAGCGCCCATCCTTCCGCGTAGGCCGTATAGAGCCCTATCTGCCGTATGAGCGGCAGGTCCTTGAGCCCCTGCGCGATGGTGATTTGGAAATGGTGCCCGGGAATGCCCTCGTGATAGGCGAGGGTCTTCATGCCCCACGTCGGCGTCTCGTTCAAATCGCGTTCGTTAACCTCAAAAATGCCGGGCCGCGAACCATCCATCGCCGCGCTCTGGTACTGCGCACCGGCGCTGCCCTTCTCGAGCGACTCGGGCATGCGCTCAACCGAGGGCATCTCTTTCGGCACGATCCGAAAGTACTCCGGCATGCGCGCACTCACTTCGACCAGCAACTGCCGATAGCGCGCCAGAAATTGCGCGCGCCCCTCCGCGGTGTTGGGCATGTGATAGCGCGGATCGTCCTGCAGCTGCTTCACGCGCGCGGCGATCGTGCCCTGCTTGACTCCCTGTGCATCAAGAATGACCTGCATTTCCTGGGTAATGCGTGCGACCTCGGACAGCCCCAGAGCATGCAGTTGCTCGGCGGTGTAATTCGAGGTCGTCTGTTGCTGCAGCATCAGGTCGTAATAGGCCGCGCCGTCCGGCAGACGGCTGACACCCGCGCTCTGCGTGGCAGCTGCGGGCCGCAGCGCGATCAGCGCCTCACGCATGCGCCCGTAGGCCGGATAGACCTGATTCTTTACGGCGCCGACGGCCTCGGCCTGCAGTTCGCTCTTGCGCTTTGCATCGAGACCCTTGACCGCGTCCATACGCGTAACAAAGCTCGTGACGAGTCCGTTCTGCGCCGGCGGGGGCTCGACGGTTGCATCGATAACGGCGATCGATTTTTCCAACAGACTTGCGGGGAGCACGACGCCCTCCTTCGCCTGGTGCTGCATATCGGCCGTCAGGGCATCAAGCTTCGGGCCCATGGCGATGAGGCGGGCCACGTAATTGCGCGCGGTCTTGTCATTTTTCACCACATGCGTGGTTTCCATGAAACTCAACAGCTGTGCCTCGGTGCCGAACATCGGACTCACCGGATAAAGACCTTCGGATGAGAGCCAGTCGAATTTGCGCATGGCGAGCTGCGAGCCGTAGAAGTCGATCAGCACGTCGTAGGTAATCTGGTCCTGGCCTTTGAGACTCGCCCGGTCGAACTTGCGCACCTCGTCGAGGTACTTTTGCAGTACGTCGTAATCGTGATCGCGCTTGGCGTCGCCGACGGCGGCCAATTTGCCCGAGTGATGATCGAAGATTGATCCTTCGGCGACGCCCACCGACGTGAAGAGCTCGGGGTTATCCATCAAGAAAAACAGCGATTGCCGGTTCGAGAGCTCATTGATCGTGAAGGGGTGCCCCCAGATGAGGCGGTAGCCCGCGTACGCGACCACGATGAGCAATACCAGCCCGGTCCATTTGGCCACCTTCCACACTTTTTTCATGATGTTCCCCGGGATTTATGCAGTTTGTATGCGGCGGTCTGCCGCCCGGGCCGTAGGCTAGAATTACCGCCCGTTCTTCGGGCGATACATACCATGAATTTCCACCAATTACTCTCCACGGCAGGCCTCGCTGCGATCAGCTGTGGTGTGAGCGCGATCAACGCCGCAAGGCCGGAGAATCCTCTGGCGACCGTCGCCGAGCGCACCGCCTACACGCGCACCGGCCGCTATGAGGAGGTCGAGCGGCTCTGCCGAGCCTACGCAGCGCAGTGGCCGCAGGCGGTACGGTGCTTTGAATTCGGACGCACTCCCGAGGGACGTCCCATGATGGCGCTCGTTGCCTCGCGCGCACCGGGCCTGACGCCTGCAGATGCCAGCGCGCACGACCTGCCCGTGGTTCTCATCCAAGGCGGCATTCACGCCGGCGAGATCGACGGCAAGGACGCAGGCTTTCTCGCGCTGCGCGAGATTCTTGAGAACAAGATCGCCCCGGGGGTTCTGGAGCGGATCGCGCTCGTCTTCGTGCCGGTTTTCAACGTGGATGGCCACGAGCGCTTTGGCCGCTGGAATCGTCCGAATCAGGTGGGCCCGGAGGAGATGGGCTGGCGCGTCACGGCGCAGAACCTCAATCTCAATCGCGACTACATGAAGGCGGCCGCGCCGGAGATGGAGGCGATGCTGCGCCTGCTCAACGCCTGGGATCCCATCCTCTACGTCGATCTGCACGTCACCGACGGCGCGCAGTTCGAGTATGACGTCGCCAATCTCGTCGAGCCCTTCCTGGGAGGCGACCCGGCGCTGCAGCCGCTCGGACGTGCGCTCATGGACGACACCAACGCGCGCGTTGCCGCTGGCGGTGGCCTGCCATTGCCGTTCTATTTCTATCCGTCGCTGCGTGATGGCAACAACCCGGCGTCCGGTTTTGCATTCGATGCCTACCCGCCGCGGTTCTCCACGGGTTATTGGGCGCTGCATAACCGCTTCGCGATGCTGGTAGAAACCCATTCCTGGAAGAACTACCGCACGCGTGTCCGGGTGACTCACGACATTTTCGTGGCCGTTGCCGAGCTCACCGCACGTGATGGGCACGCCTGGTTGCAGGCGGCGCATGAGAGCGATCAAAAAGCGCGCGCACTGGGCGGGACTACCGTGCCGCTTGCCTTCAAGACGACTGACCGGCATCACATGATCGACTTCAGAGGCTACGCCTACACGCGCGAGCCCTCGGCCGCATCCGGCACGCTCGCGCTGCGCTACGACCCGAAGAAGCCGCAGATCTGGCACATCCCGCTCTACGATGAGATGGTGGCGTCCGTCGAAGAAAGCGCGCCAACAGGCGGGTACATCGTGCCCGCGGCGCATGCCGCCTGGCTCGCCGAGCGCCTCGCACTGCACGGGATCGAATCGCACCTCATCGAGAAGGATTTGGGAGTGAAGAACGTCGAGGAATTCCGCGCGGATAAAATTGAATTCAGCACGCAGCCCTTTGAGGGTCGCATGATGGCCACGCTCAGCGGGAAATGGACTTCTGAAGAGCGCACCATTTCGCACGGCTCGCTGTTCGTTCCGATCGCGCAACCCAAGGCGCGGCTCGTCATGAGCCTCCTCGAGCCGCGCGCCCCGGATTCCTACGCCTCATGGGGATACTTCAATGCGCACTTCGAACAGAAGGAGTACATGGAAGACTATGTGACCGAAGAGGCCGCGCAGGAAATGCTCGCTACCCGCCCGGAAGTCGTCGCCGAGTTTGACGAGCGCCTGGCCAAGGACCCGCAGTTCGCCAAGGATCGCGCGGCGCGGCTCGAGTTCTTCCGGCGCCATCATCCCTCCTGGGATGATCGATTCAACGTCTACCCCGTGACCAGGGTCGCGCGCGGCGTCGTCGACTAGGACTAACCGCGCGCCGGCGCTTGCGCGAGCTGCGTCAGCAATGTCGTCAGACGATCGAAGTCGAGCGGCTTGACGAGGTGCACATCGCAGCCGGCCTCTTTGGAGCGCTTGCGGTCGGCATCCTGGCCCCAGCCCGTCAGCGCAACGATCACCGGGCTTGCACCCCATTCCATCGAGCGAATCCGCGTGGCCGCCTGCAGCCCATCGAGCGTCGGCATGCCCACATCCATCAGAATGAGGTCCGGACGAAACTGCTCGGCTTGCTCGACCGCCTGTGCACCGTCGTGAGCTGCGCGTACCTCGTGTCCCATCATGGTCAGAAGCATCGCCAAGGATTCGGCAGCGTCGAGATTATCGTCTGCAACCAGTACCCGGCGCCGCACGACGGCGGCAGGAGCGGCCTGCGCAGCGACGGCTGCATTCTCGATCTCGGGAGCGCGCAGTATCGGCAGGCGCACGGCGAACGAGCTGCCTTTCCCCAAGCCGTCGCTCGCGGCCGTAACTGTGCCGCCGTGCATTTCCGTAAGGACATGCACCAGCGCCAGTCCGATGCCGAGGCCCGGAGCGAGGCCGCGGGCGCGGTTGGCCTGTGTGAACATCTCGAAAATGTTAGGCAAAGCCTCGGCGGTAATGCCGACGCCCGTGTCGTGTACTTCGATCACTGCCTCACCGTTCAACGCGCTTGCGGTCAACGTGATGCGCCCGCCCGGTGGAGTGTATTTGGCGGCATTGTTCAGAAGGTTCGAGAAGATCTGCGCAAGACGCGTCAGATCCCCGAGCACGTACACCGGCGTCTGCGGCATGTTGACAGTCAGGTTGTGGCGCGCCGCTTCGATGAGCGGGCGACTGGTCTCAAGAGCCGCCTGTAGGACAGCTTCCAGCGCAAGCTCTGCGCGCCGCAGTTCAAGCTTGCCGCGGGTGATCCGGCTGACGTCCATCAAATCGTCGACGAGGTGCACGAGGTGCGCGAGCTGACGCTCCATGACCGCACGGGAATGCTCGATGACGTCGGGGTTGCCGCGCGCCATGCGCATGACTTCCAGCTCATTGCGAATCGGCGCCAGCGGGTTTCTGATCTCGTGGGCAAGGGTGGCAAGAAATTCGTCCTTGCGCCGATCGGCCTCGCGCAGCGCCTCGAGCGTGCGCACCCGCTCGGTGACGTCGCGGTCCGCTTCGACGACCGTGCGTTCGGCGCCGTCCTGGATGAGCCGCATGCGGCTTTCCACGCGCACGTCGCGGCCGTCGGAAGTGCGGTGAGTAAGCTCGCCGGACCATTGCCCGGTACGCAGCAAGGTCGTCTTGACGTCCTCGAATACCGCCCGATTCTTGGCACCGAGAAGCGGATGGGTGGTCGCGCGCACCGCCGCAGCTTCATCAAAGCCATAAAGCTCGTCCGCGCCGCGGTTCCAGTAGAGGACCGGGCCCTCGAGCTGCCAGGCGAAAATGGCGTCATGCGCCTCCTCGCAAAAGCGCGCCTGACGCAGCGCCTCGCGCCGATAACGATGCAGGGCTTCCAAGAGCACGCTGATCATCACGCCGAGGAGGGCAAAAAAGAACAGGGTAAGAGCGCCGCGCCGCAGGGGATAGCCGGTCCCGACGCGCTCATGAACGCCGAGAAACACCACGGCGCTTCCGACAGCGGTGGCCAGGAGCCCAGGATGTATCCCACCGGCGCCGGCGGCGAGCACGATGGCCATTACGAACGGCAGTGCCGGCAGCGGCGGACCTACCCAGATATCGCTGGCTAGCGACAAGGTCCAAGCCAGAATGCAGACCAACACGGCGAACATGTAACCCTGCAGTCGCGGCAGAGGCAGCGACGGCACGGCGGCTGTCAGGCGGCGGGGGAGCATGCGCGGTGGGTGAGATATTCCGTGCGGTTACAGCAACAAGATCATTATGCGCGCCACAAGTTCTTTCGGCGCTTGAAATACCAGCCGATGCTTGCTCTTGACCTTGGGCGCCTGTGGATGCCGGAATCAAAAAGGCCCCTAAAGACCTTTCGATCTTAAGGGGCCTCTACATTTGAGAGCCTGGCAGTGACCTACTCTGGCATGGCTTGCGGCCACACTACCATCGGCGCAGGGCGTTTTCACTTCCGAGTTCGGAATGGGATCGGGTGGTTCCCGCTCGCTATGGCCGCCAGGCAAACTGTTTCGATGAATGGGCCGCCAAATGCCGACGGCCCGTCACCGCAATCCGGAATTTCTCGTTTCGACGCTGTCGCGTTCGCGATGAATCACTCCATCGCTTGCATCAGCTCAAGCCAAACTGCTTGAGGTTATATG
>Ga0302180_10000865_pt1 | contig 24492 bp, 18 predicted proteins | sample I_Palsa_E3_2_FD_200575 | JGI IMG/M metagenome (GOLD analysis project Ga0302180, IMG submission 200575) | Peat permafrost microbial communities from Stordalen Mire near Abisko, Sweden - I_Palsa_E3_2 | ecosystem: Environmental > Terrestrial > Soil > Palsa > Peat permafrost | place: Sweden... | reverse complement strand
TGCACGGCCTCGGGCAGCTGGAGCGGGACGCTCGCCATCAGCGGCACGCAAACACTTAAGCCGACCGCGGCCGGCACCCTCACCTATACGCTCACTTGCGCGAATTCGGCCGGCGCATCTACTGCGAGCACGGCCACTTTGATTGTCACCACGCCGGGGGTTCCCGCAGCGCCCATGCTGACCCTGGCGGCGACGTCGGTGGCCGTCGGAAGCTCCACCACGATCAGCTGGACATCCGCCAATGCGGCCAGCTGCAGCGCCTCGGGCAGCTGGAGCGGCACGCTCGCCGCGAGCGGCATGCAAACAATTACTCCGACCGCGGCCGGCACTCTCACCTATTCGCTGACGTGCGCCAACTCAAGCGGCACGTCGAAGGCAAGCACGGCCTCTCTGATCGTCACAGCGGGATTGGTCGGCGCGGGCCCATCCGGCGGCGGCGGCGGCGGAGACCTGGATGGCGTGACGCTACTAGGACTTGCAGCGCTCGCCTTTGCGCGCCTCGGTCGCGCAAGAATTCCGCTGCGTCGAAACACATCAATGCAGAAGATCCGGTAATAGACCGCCGCTCCGGGCTTAGCTCGGCGCCCTTCCGCAACCGTCATCGAATCGCACTGACGCCTGCCGCATGGAGGCGTCCCTTGGCGAGCTTGATGGCTTCTTGACATAACAACCGCCGCAAACGGAGCCGTCACCCAGGCCTTGTAAATGCTAATGCGAATGATTAGCATTTAGAAACACACCAGGGCGCGCGTCGATGGCATACATGAAGGCGGGGTTTCCGGCGCTCGCACTGCTCTGCTGCGTAATCGCGTCGAGCGGCCTCGCCGGCTGTGGCGGGGGAAGCGCTGGGACCGGCAGCAGCACCGGAGCTGCGCCGCCTGCGGCACTCTCAGCCGCTGCGCAATTGGGCGACCAGCTCTTCGGCGACACGAAACTGTCAGCCTCCGGCCGGCAGGCCTGCGCTACCTGCCACGTCCCCACGAACGCCTATGCGGCCACCGATGGCCTCTCGGTACCGCTCGGCGGGCCCGACATGAACCTGCCCGGCCTGCGCAACGCGCCATCGCTCAGATATGCCTCATTTACGCCGCCTTTCAGCATCGTCGCGGGTAGCGCCACCGGAGGGTTCTTTCGCGACGGCCGCGCCTCGAGCCTCGCGGCGCAGGCTGCGCAGCCCTTCGTCACAGCCTTTGAGATGGCCAATCAGAATGCCGCCGAGGTCATCTTGCGACTGCAGGCTTCGCCCACGTCGCTTGCGCAATTCATTGCCGTGTACGGCGCGGACGCGCTCAATGACCCCGAGGTCGCGCTTGAGGACATGGCTCAGGCAATTGCAGCCTACGAAACCGAAGACCCCTCGTTTCATCCCTTCAGCAGCAAGTTCGACTTCTGGCTTGCGGGCGAGGCGCAGCTGAGCAGCGCCGAACAGCGCGGCTTTGCGCTCTTCAACGATCCAACCCACGGCAACTGCACCGCCTGCCATCCGAGCCAGCGCCAGGGCTATAACGAGCATCCCCTGTTCACCGATTTTACCTACGACAACATCGGCATACCGCGCAACTGGAAGATCGCGGCCAACCTGCCGCATCCGGTGAGTCCGGTGGACGGCGTAGCACTTACTTATATTCCCATCGCCAGCAACATTCCCGCCGACTCCGAATACACCTACTACGATCTTGGCCTGTGCGGGCCCCTCGCGCCGGCGTCCACCGACCCGCACCCGCGGCCAGTATTCTCCGACACGACGTCGCTGTGCGGACAGTTCAAAGTTCCGACACTGCGCAATATCGCCCTCACAGCGCCCTACTTTCACAACGGCGTGTTCGACACGCTGAAAGAGGTGCTCGAGTGGTACGTCACGCGCGATATCAACAATAACGTCGGCAACAATCCGAACCCCGTCGCCGCAGGTCCCGGCGGCAACCCCTACGTGGCCGCGGGCAGCTTTTATCTGGCGGCCGACGGCAGCCCGGACCTATTCGAATACAACGACCTGCCGGTCGACTTCGACGCAAACGTGAACGTCGGCGAAGTGCCCTACACGCCGCCTTCTTTCGCAGGCGGTCAGGCTCCCACCCTCACCGCCGACGACATCAACGCGATCATCACCTTTCTGTGCACGCTCACGGACGGCTACAACCCCGATGATCCTGACGCCTATGCGCTGCCGGCGCAGTGCCAGGCGGCAGCTGCTGCAGCTTCCCAATCTTCTAGGGCCGAGTAATCATGAAAACTCCAATGAATCTTTCCCTGCGCGCGCTCCTGGCACTCGCCGTCCTCAGCGCTGCCGGCGCCGCGCAGGCGGATCCGGTGACCTCCGATGCCGATGCTCGCGAGCAGAAGCTGGAACGCCACGTCGAAGAGCTCGCGCGGCAACTGCAGGCGGTGCAGGCCGAGCTGCAGGCGCTCAAGGCGCAAAATCAGGCGGCCGCATCGGCACGTGCGGCGCCTGCGTCCCCTGCACCGCAAGCACCACAGCAACCGGTGCAGACCGCGGCGATCGCCGCAGCACCCACACCACCCGCAGCACCCGCGGCGCCCGCGTCCTCACCCTTTGAGAATCTAAGCCTCTGGGGCTATGGCGAGGTCTACTACACTCACCCCACCCACGATTCCAAGCGCACGGAGTTTGACCTGGCGCGCGCGGTATTCGGGATCGGCTACAAGTTCGATGATCGTACGCTGTTCAATTCCGAATACGAGGTTGAGCACGCCGTTTCTTCCGCCGACGATGTCGGCGAATTCGAGGTCGAGCAGTTCTACATCGATCGGCTGCTGAGCGACCAGGTAGGCGTACGGGCAGGCCTCATTCTGATGCCGTTCGGACTTCTCAACGAATACCACGAGCCGACCAATTTCTACGGCGTGCAGCGCAATTTCGTTGAGACCCTGATCATCCCCAGCACCTGGCGCGAGGGCGGCGCCGCGTTGCACGGCGAGACCGAATTCGGGCTAGCGTGGAACGCGGGCATCACCAGCGACCAGGACCTCTCGAAGTGGAACTTCGCTCCCGAGTTCCCGCAATACGTCACCGCTCTCGACCTGGAGGACAATGACGTCGCACCCCTGCAGGCCACTCATCAGGAACTCGCGCTCGCGAAGGGCCAGCACCTCGCGCAGTACCTCGCGCTCAATTACAACGGCGTGCCGGGGCTTAAGGTGGGCGCGAGCATCTTCAACGGCAAGCTTGCCACCGTTCCCGCCCCGCCCAATGCCCCGGTACCGGACGATCAGCATCTGACTTTGTGGGAAGCGCATGCCCGCTGGATGCCCGGCAACTTCGATATCTCGGCGCTGTACGCGCACGGCGCCATTAGCAATCTTGCCGCAATCAACGCTGAGAACCCAGGCTCTCCCAATCCGATTCCGTCATCATTCCTGGGATACTATGGCCAGGTCGCCTACACGGCCTGGCAGAGCGGCGGCTATCGATTCGCGCCCTTCGTGCGCTGGGAACACTACGATATGGGTGCAAGCTATGAAGGTGTGAGCGGACCTGTGGTACCGAGCGGCCTCGTGCCCGTCTCCGCGGCGCCCGGCGACTACGGCTACTGGCCGCGCGGCTTCGATCGCGTCTGGACTTTCGGCGCCAATTACTACCTGGGGCCGCACGTGGTGTTGAAGGCCGACTATCAATCCTTTCGGGTCAACACCGACTTCAGCCGCTACGATCTCGGCCTGGGCCTGAATTTTTAATTACATGAAGGCACGGCTGTTGTTGATTCCGCTCTCGCCGCTGGCGCTCGTCGCGCCTGCCTATGCAGTGACGTACCTCACGGTGGAGCAGGCGCAGACGCTCATGTTCGAGGGCAGCGTGCTGACGCGCGATTTTCGCGTACTGACGCCGGAGCAGATACAGGCCATCGAGAGTGATTCGGGGGTCAAGGTCGCCAACCCGCAGTTGAATGCCTGGCGCGATGGCGCCGGAGGGTGGTTTGTGCTCGATCAGGTGATCGGCAAGCACGAGTTCATCAACTATGCAGTGGCGCTCGATGCGAATGGCGCCGTGCGGCAGCTGGAGATTCTCGACTATCACGAAAGCTACGGTGGCGAGGTGCACCTGCCGGCTTGGCGGCGCCAGTTCGTCGGCAAGCACCACGGCTCGCAGCTGCAGCTGAACGGCGACATCAAGAATATCTCCGGCGCAACGCTCTCCTGCGGCCACGTCACTGACGGCGTGCGCCGCCTGCTCTCAACCTATGCTCTCGTGCTCGCCGCTGCCGAGCATTGAGCGGGCGCGACCGCTCCTCGGCACCGTAGTTGCCGTGCGGGTGCGCGGCGCAGCGCCGCGCGCGGCTCACTGCGCCATCGAGCGGGCCTTCGCCGCCATCTCCGAGATTCACCAGCTGATGAGCTTTCAGGAAAATACGAGCGACGTCAGCCGCATGAACCGCGAAGCCGCGCACGCGCCCGTCACCGTCCATCCCCACACCTTTCGCGTACTCGCGTGGGCTGCGCGCCTGGCGCAGCTCTCCGAAGGGCTATTTGATGCCAGCATCGGCAGCAAACTCGTCGAGTGGGGAGTACTCGCCGCGCCGCACGCGGATGCGCTCCCCGATCCGAGCGTCAGCTTCCGCGACATTGAGCTCGGAAGCGCACGACAGGTCTTCTTCAAGCGCCCCCTGTGGGTGGATCTTGGCGGCATCGCCAAAGGCTATGCCGTGGACCGCGCGGTCGCGGCACTGCACGCCTGCGGCATCCGTTCGGCCTGCGTCAACGCGGGAGGCGACCTGCGCACTATCGGCGCAGAGGCTGAGCGGATCGCGCTCCGCGCGGCCGAGGCTCCGCGCGATGTCCTGCCAACGCTGGAGATTCAAGGCCGCGCATTGGCGACGAGCTGCGGCGCGAGCGCAAGCCGCTTCCACGCCGGCAATCGGGTCGGCTGTCACGTCAGCGGCCGGACGCGCCAGGCTCTCGACACGCACACCACGGTTTCCGTGCTCGCCGCGCGCTGTGTCATTGCCGACGCCCTCACCAAAGTCGTGCTGGCCGACGAGGCAGCGGCGCTGCCACTGCTGCATCGCTTCCATGCCGTCGCCCACGTGCATCATCCTGACCGCCCCGGACACGGATGGCGCGAGCTAGGCGCGCGGCAGTGATCAGGCATCGCTATCTGGTCTGGCCGATTGTCCTTGGCGTGTGGCTCTCCGGCGTACTGTGGCTGGTGTTTCACGACTTCCTGATGCGCCCGGGGGAATTTGGCCTCACGGCGCATCCGTTGGAGCAATGGTGGCTGCGCGCTCACGGCGCCTTTGCCTTCGCCTCACTGTGGCTCCTCGGATTCCTGTCGGTGGCACACGTAGGTGGGCGCTGGGCGTGGCGGCGGCAGCGTCGCTCGGGACTGGTGCTGCTGGGGGTCTACATCTGGCTCGTGCTCACCGGCTACCTCCTCTACTACGCCGGTGGAGATGAATTTCGTGCCGCGGTGTCGCTCGGCCACTGGACGGTTGGCCTGGCGGCTCTCATCTTCCTGCTGCTGCACCGCCGGATCCGCCGCAGCGCCGGCGGCCGCGATTAGGAAACGCCCATCTCGATGGACAGGCGCACGAGATCGGCCGTACGCGTGACGCCGAGTTTTGCTTTGATCTGCGTGCAGATGTTCGCGACGGTCTTGTAGCTGACGCCGATCGCTGCGGCGATCTGCGCAAGACTGCGCCCTTCGCTCAGGAGCCGCAGAATTTCCAGGTCGCGCTCGGTCAGCCGGTTCCACGGATCGGCGTCGACCGGACCATGCACGGCGAGCTCCTGTGCGATCTCCCGCTCTACATAGCGACCGCCGTCAATTACGCGTTTGAGCGCGATCTGCAGCTCCTCGGGGCTCGCATTCTTGCTGACATAGCCGCGCGCGCCGGCCTGCAGCGCGCGCGCCGCATACATGGTCTCAGCGTGCATGCTGAACACCAGGATGCGGACATTGGGGCTCATGCTGATGAGTCGCCGCAAGAGCTCGACGCCGCCGATCCCCGGCAGATGCAGATCGAGCAGGATCAAATCGGGCTGCTGCCGTTGCACGAAGGACAGAGCCTCGCGCCCCGTCGCCGCATCGAAAATCTCGACGTTCGGCAGCGTCATGAGCAGGCGGCGCAGGCCGTCGCGCACCACGGCGTGATCATCCACCACCAGAACCTTCACGATTCGGCTTCCGCTTCTGGCGCGGCCACCGGTGCCTGACGCGGCAGCCGAGCCGTAATGCTCGCACCTTTGCCATCGACGTGATTGCGCACGCTCAAGGATCCGCCCAGGGCACTGATTCGCTCCTTCATCCCCGCAAGGCCGAGTCCCGTTCGCTCCGTGGACGTGGCAAGGCCCACGCCGTCGTCAGATACCTGCAGAACTATATCGCCGCGATCCTGCGTCTCGATGCTCACCTTGATCGTGCGCGGCCGTCCGTGCCGAATTGCGTTCGTCAGACTCTCCTGAATCAGACGGTACAGCGTCGCATCGGTCACGTCTCCAAAACTCACATTCGGTGCTCCCACGTCTAACTCGATCGAGATCTCGGGGTGACGGCGGCGCCAGAACACGCCGAGATTTTCCACCGCCTGGGAAAGCCCTATTTCACTGACACCGGTTGGCCGCAGTCGGCCGAGGATAGACTTCACATGCTTCTGCATGTGGCTGACCGCTTCGCGGATCGAGCGACCGCGTTCCAATATCTCGACGTTGCCATGATCCTCGGCAAGGCGCGTGATGCTCGCAACGTCAATATTTACGGCAAACAGGAACGGCCCCACATCATCGTGCAGATCGCGCGCTAGATCCGCGCGTTCCTCCTCCTGGATCGTCAATAGCTGCGTATGCAGCCGTTGATTGCGTTCTTCCAGCGCTCCCAAACGCTCGGCCATGAGATTGAATGCGCGCGCCAGATGCTCAACTTCCGGAGTACCGCGCTCCGCCACTCGAGTCCCATAATCTCCCGTGCCGATGGTGCGAAAACCCGCGGATAAAGTCTCAAGCGGACGCAGGCTGCGCCCCGCGGTCCAATAGATGATCGCGAAGCTCAAGACGCAGAATACGATTACGATGATCATGCCGTCACGAAACTCAGTCCACGCTTCGCTCACCTCATTGTGCGGATCCGTTTCAAGCGCGACGGCTTCCTCGGCGACAGTAGGGCCGATCGATATCACTCTGCCGGAAGCGCGTACGCCCAAGAGATCAAAAAACCAATCCGGAGTCGGATTGGGCGTCGTGGCGAGGACGGACTGCGCCACGCTTTTGCCGTGTGCGTTCAGGAGCGCGGCGCGTACATGCCGATCGCCATTAAACGTTGCGATCAGATGCCGCAGGTCGCCCTCGCGATCCGAGACCTCTGGAAGATATTCGATCGAATCGCGCACCCGATGCTCGCCTGACAGAAGCGCTGACTGCATTTCCGCGCGCGCAGATTGCGCGGCGTGCCACAGCGCCAGCATCCCCCCCAGTAGCACGCTGACGACAAGCACGATCGCGACGAGAACGATCAAACGCACCCGCAACGTCATGTCCAGCACCTCCTCAAACTGGCGCCTGCGCCACAAGCCTTTACTTAATAGGAGCGGGAAGTCTTCCTGAAAGCGTGCGCGCATGCTGCCACCCGATTGGATACCGAAGCGCGAGGCAGCTGGCGCAGAAATTTACGAAAACATCCGAAGTGAGAGGGGTAACGCGCGCGAATTATAGCCCGAGAGCGCGCATCGCGCTGCTTGCAGTCGCCGTTTGATGACCCTAGCGCAGGACGCGGCAAATATTCTGGACCGCGACACCCACCGATCGGGAAAAATGCCCCTGGTCCCACGGTTTGGGCGTATGTCACCATACCCTCCTGCGCGGACGGACGTGCAAGCGGCGTCTGGGGAGAGAGCGGCACCGGGCTTTTCGCGTTGTGTCCCGGCAGTCGCAACGCTCGCATGGCATCGCCAAGTGCCTTGCGGTAGAGGTACGCACGGGCATGACGTTTGCGGCGCATGCAAGCGTGATCTTCCGGTCCGTGCCGCGCAGCTTGCTTCTCGCGACGTGAATCCTCCCCCCTGTCGATCCTTGAGCTCGCCGCCAACTCCCAGCGAGGTCACGGCGATGCGTCAGCCGCGCAGCGCGCCCGCGATGCAACATCGGGACCATTCCGGCATAGTATTGTGCACCGGGGCGGCGCGCGCATTCCCACGATGCCCGTTCATCGCCGGACGATGCTCACTCTGCTCGGATGCATGCTGCGCTTTTCACAAAGGCTGACAATTGAAGACCCGGGTGCTTAAAAGCTGTGATCGGTGCGCGCGGATTCGCGCTTCCATGGCAGGGATTGCCTCCGCAATAGTCGCTTTCATGCTCATCGCTTTTGTGCTCGGCACCGCGCAAGCCGTTCGAGCGCAAACCAAGGCTCAGCCGATCCCGTACGGCCTTAACGTCCGCAGTGCGCCAGCTGCCTATCTGCACATGCCGCGCCTCGCGAGCGGCAGGTTCCCGCCGCTGCTGTCGCAAACCGGCGCCTTCAACGACACGCGCAAGCTCGTCCCCAGCGCAGGTCTGATTCCGTATGAGCTCGTGGTCGCCTTCTGGTCAGATGGAGCCGTCAAATCGCGCTGGGCTGCAGTGCCAAGCGGGCAGATAAAATTTGCACCTACGGGCGAATGGAAATTTCCGCAGGGCACGATATTCGTGAAGACATTTGCGTTGCCCACCGACGCAAGAGATCCCAGCATTACACGCCGGCTCGAGACGCGTCTGTTGGTGTGTGACAGCGCCGGTGGCGTGTATGGGGTCGTGTACAAGTGGAGGGCGGACAACAGCGATGCGGACCTCCTGAATTCGAGTCTGACCGAAGCGATCCCGATCAGGACGGCGACGGGGCAAGTGCGCCAGCAGACCTGGTATTACCCGAGCCGCAAGGACTGTCTGGAATGTCACAACGGGCGGGCCGGCGGCGTGCTCGGCGTGAAAACTCGGCAACTGAACCGTCCTTTCACGTACCCATCAGGAGTCACGGACAACGAGCTGCGAGCGTGGAATCATATCGGGCTCTTCGCGCCGAGCTTTGCAGATGAGGATGTGGCGCGGTTTCCAAAGCTTGCAGCTGCTGAGGATGCCACTCGCACTCTGGTCGATCGGGCGCGCTCGTATCTGGATGCGAATTGTGCCCAGTGTCACCGTCCGGGCGGCACGGTTGCGTATTTCGACGCCCGCTATGACACGCCCCTGGACAAACAAGAGCTCATCGACGGTCCGGTGTTGATTGATCAGGGAATTGACAGGCCACGCATTATTTCACCGCACGACGTGTGGCGCTCGATCGTAGTTATGCGTATGAATACCGTGGGCGACATCAAGATGCCCCCGTTGGCGCGCGAAACGATCGATCAAAAGGGCGTGGCGCTACTGCGGGAGTGGATTACAAGCATGCCGGGACGCTCTGTCCTGGATCCGCCCGCCATCTCGCCGCTGGGCGGCACTTATGACGGACCGCTAGAGATCACATTGCGGGAAAACGAATCCAACGCTGACATTCGCTACACCCTGGACGGAAGTGCGCCCGGCCCGGCCGACAAGCGCTACGAAAAACCGATCAAGCTCACCGGCCCTGCAGTGGTGCGCGCCAGAGCGTACAAAGACGGCTTCACGCGCAGCATCACTGCGCAGGAGGCCTATGCCATCGGAAAATGACCGAGTGCAGGCTGCTTTATCCGGCAGCGGCGCCGTTCAGCCTCTGCCATTGCTCAATGTGCATTCGGCACAACGACAATTCCCCATGGGCTGGCACCAGCTTTGACGCGCGTAATTTCCTTGCCTGCCGCAAGATCTACCACGGAGACGTCATTGGACGGTCCGTTAGCCGAGAAAAGATACTTGCCATCCGGCGATATCACAATTCCCCAGGGACGAGTTCCCACTTTGATAGAGTTGAGCAGCCTGTAGGTATGACTGTCGAGCACGGAGACTGTTCCAGCGCGTCCATTGCTGACGTAGACCTTGCGACCATCCGGCGCCACCCTGACGCGCTCGGGCCTGGATCCTTCGGGCAACGCAATGATCTTCAGGACTTTGAAATTGACAGTATCGATGACATTCAACTGCGCGAACGACTCTGACGGGATAAACCCAATGCCGGCGCCCGGCAAGAAATCCACGCTGCGCGGGCGAACATTGACTTTGAATTGCCCAACGGTCTTGTAGCTGGCGACATCGACGACAAAAATCTCGCCTCCGGCTTCGCAGGTTACGTAAAACTGCTTTCCGTCAGGCGTCGTGGCAACCCCCTCGGGCTCCTGCCCCACCAGAATTATATGTTCGACTTTGCCCGTGGCGATGCTAATCACGCTGGCTGTCTTTACATCTTCATTTGAAACGTAAAGTCGGGTGCCGTCTTTGCTGAGGGAAAACTCCTCCGGATCCGAGCCTGCGGATATCTTGCCCGTCAGCTTTTTTTGCGCCACATCCACCACGCCGATTCCATCGGCGGATTTGTCGGCGTTTGAATTATCATCGTCGTCGTCGCCGCCCCTGTGGAAAATCGGATTGCCATGGGCATCGAGCTGCGGCGGCGCCGCAATGGGAGTGCCGCTCAATGCAACATAGACCGTCTTGCCGTCGGGACTCGTCTGAATACCGCGTGGACGCTTGCCGACGGGAATGGTCGCAGCCACCTTGAAGTCACCACCGCTGATCACAGTGATGTCCCCTGATCTTTCGTTGGAGACAAAGATCTGGTAAGGGCTGCTTTGTGCGCGTGCCACGAAGGGTGACGCTGCAATCAGCACCGCTCCCAACAAGCGGGTGCTACAGGACCAAGCAAAACGGTTGCGCGCAGTCATTGCCAACACCCCTTAAGGTCAATGCATCACTGCGATTATAAGCGGGCTTGGTGCGGAATCCACCCGCCGAGAGAATTGTTGCTTGAAAACCGGCGCGCTTGCCGTGGCGTGCAGGTCTGAGACGTTCGCGCGACGCTTGAAATGACGCGACACCAGGAGCCGGAGCCGCCCCGGCTTCCTGAGCGTAGGCATGGGATCACCGTACTGCTTTAGCCTCAAGATCAAATTTTCGCTGGGGTCTCTCGAGCGCACACGGCGCAGTGCCGCGGCAGATTGCGCGGCGTGCCAGCGGTTCGGCATTGGCCGACACCAGGCGCAGCGGCAGAGCTGATCGCGGTTTGGCGCAACCGCACGTTGCGCTATCAAGTTTTTACTCATCAGAAGCGGGAAATTTTCCCGAGAACATTCAGGTATCTTGCCTCACTCGTGATCCGCGAGTGCGGATCAAGCGCGGCAGAAATACACAAGAACACTGATGAATTGAGGTGAGCCATGCGCGCAAATCTTAGCCTTTGGACGGGAATGGCGCTGCTGGCCGCCATTTCGGGAGCCGCCTGCGCACAATCCGCGTTCCAGAGTGCGAGCAGCGCGGGGCCGCTCGGGCAGAACGGCAATCAGGCGCAAGTCATCGTCATCGGCACGTCGCCGTTGCCCGGTACCAACATCGATATCGACAAGGTTCCCGGCAATGTGCAGACCCTGAGTGCCGCCGATTTAGCCAAAGATGGCACGCCCAATCTCCTGGGTTCGATGGAAACTCAGCTCTCGAGCGTCAACATCAACGACACCATGGCAGATCCGTATCAGCCGGACCTTCTGGTGCGCGGTTTTGAGGCCTCCCCAGTGCTCGGGACGCCGCAGGGACTTGCGGTGTACCAGAACGGCGTACGCATCAACGAAGCCTTCGGTGACGCCGTCAACTGGGATTTCTTCCCGGACGTTGCCATCGACCGTCTCGACGTCGTCAGCGCCAATCCCGTGTACGGCTTGAACGCGCTCGGCGGCGCCGTCTCGATCACCATGAAGAACGGCTTTACCTACCAGGGCGGGGATGCCGAGTACGGGGGCGGTTCATTCGCTCAACGCTATGGTGAGGCGCAAGTCGGCGCCAGCAACGACAATTTCGGAATCTTTGTCGCGGCGCGCGATCTCAACATGAACGGCTGGCGCGACTTCGCCGCGGATAAGCTACGGCAGTTTTACGGCGACCTGGGCTATCGTAACGGCGGCTGGAGCTTCGATGTCTCCTACACCCACGCGGATAATCGGCTTTTCGGGCAGGGAGCCGCGCCGATTCAATCACTGGAAATCACGACTGAGAACGTCTTCACCGGACCGCAGGATAACTACAACCGGCTGGACTTCGTCACGGTGAACGGGTCGTATGCCGCGACCGATACGCTCTCCGTGCAGAGCGTTTTGTACTATCGCCACTACACGCAAACCGTCGCCAACGGCGATAACTCGGATTATGAGGAGTGCATGCCTCCTCAAGACACGACAATTCTGTGCCAAGGGGACGGCCTGACGCCCATCACCCAGGCAAACGGCCAGCACATACCCGACCTTACCCAAGGTGGCGCATTCATTATCGGCCAGAACGATGCCGAGCTGATCGGTTCCCAGACTGTGGGCGGCTCATTGCAGATGAGCGACATCGCAGCCCTCTTCGGCCACGGCAATGAATTCACGGCCGGCGCGAGCGCCGATATCGGGCACGTCAATTTCCTGAGCACTACCCAGATCGGAGTCATCAACGCAGCGCTCACCGTGTTGCCGTCGCCCTATTACGTCTTCACGCCGGAAAGCTCGCCGTTCGGCGGCGTTCCGACCAGCTTGACGGCGGACAACACCTATTACGGGTTCTATGCGACCGATACCTTTGATGCGACCCCTGAACTTGCAATCACCGCAAGCGGACGATACAACGTCGCGATATTGGATCTGTTCGACAATCTCGGCACCAATCTCGATGGTGAAAACCGCTATACGCATTTCAATCCGGCGCTCGGGGCGACCTACAAAATAACCCCTGCGGTGACCGCTTATGGCGGATATTCCCAGACCAATCGCGCGCCGGATGCGAGTGAAATCGAGTGCTCGGATCCGCTTCTGCCGTGCCTGTTGCCGACCAATCTTGCCGGCGACCCGCCGACCCTGAAGCAGGTGATCGCGCATACCTTCGAGGCCGGCGTGCGCGGCAGGTTCGCATTGCCGAGTGATCCGTCCGGGCGGTTCAGCTGGAACGCAAGCGCCTTCCGGACCATTCTCGATGACGATATTTACGGCATCGCGACCTCGGTCTCGACCGGATTCTTTCAGAATATCGGCCAGACGCGCCGCGAGGGATTTGAGGCCAATCTCAATTATCAGGCGCCACGATGGTCGGCCTACGTCAACTACAGCTACATCAACGCGACATTTCAATCGGCGCTGCTGCTGAATTCGCCGGCAAATCCCTTTCAGGACGCCAATGGCAACATTCAGGTCGAGCCTGGCGATCACCTGCCGCTCATACCGCAGAATCGCCTCAAGCTCGGAGCCGACTTTGCAGTGCTGCCGAACTGGACGGTGGGCGGATCGCTCGTCTTCGTGAGCGACTCGTTCTACAAGGGCGATGAATCGAACCAGAACCCGGAGCTACCGGGCTATAGCGTGTTCAACCTGCACACCACGCTGCACGTCACTAAAAGATTCGACGTATTTGCCACCATTGATAACGTCTTCAATAAGCGCTATGCGACGTTTGGCTTGTACAGCGATCCGACCGGCGTCAATGCGCCTGGCGTACCTCCCGACGCGGACTCCAACGGCCCGGGAGTCGACAATCGGTTTCAAAGCCCGGCCATGCCCTTTGCGGTGTTCGGCGGCGTGCGCCTGAACTTCTGATCAGACGAACTTCAGAATCACGGCGCGCTCAATGGCCGGCGCCTGCCGGAACTGCGGCGCGTTTGCCGCGCGGGGCAATCCAGATGGCGGCGGCGGCGAGCACGAAGACGAACGAAGTGATAAAGAACACGCGGTCGGTTGCGAGCATGACCGCTTGCGTCTGCACCAGCGCATCCAGCTGACGCAGCGCCTGGCCGGCGGTGGCGCCCGCACGCATCAGCGTATCAAGCAGCGACTGGCTACCGTTCAGAGCCCCGGTGACATCGCCGCGGCGTGCGGTCGCGATGTTTTCCCAATTCGTGGTGGTAATGGAAGTTGCGAAGGCCGCGGCGGTTGAGCGCATGAAGGTGAGGAGCCCGGCGGCGGAAGTCGTCTCACGCGGCAGCACCGCGCCCAGCGCCACCGACATCAGCGGAATGAAGAAGAACGGTATGGCGAAGCCCTGCGCGAGCTGCGGCCACACGATCCGCATGAAGTCGATGTCCGTAGTAAAGGTGCTGCGCCACAGGGTGCTCACGCCGAAGACCAGCATGCCGATCGATACCAGGTAGCGCGAATCCCGCGTCACGGTCATGCGCGCGACGATGGGGGACATGACGACGGCGAATATCCCGGTAAAGGCCGTGGCGCGGCCGGCCCACGTCGCGGTGTAGCCGAGATTGATCTGCAGCCACAGCGGCACGAGCACGACGGTTGAGAAGAAGGCGCCGTAGGCGATCGACATCACCAGGGCAGATGCGGCAAAGCCGCGATGCCGAAATACCCGCAGGTCGACGATCGGGTGCGCATCCGTGAGCTCCCAGATCAGGAAGGAGATGAACCCGATGACTGCGATCACGGCGAGCGCCACGATGTAGGGTGAGTCGAACCAGTCAAGATCCTTGCCCTTGTCGAGCATGATCTGCAGCGCGCCGACCCAGGTAATGAGCAATGCGAGGCCCGTGAAGTCGACCGGTATGCGCTGGGTCGCCGTCTCGTGCTTGGCGAGCCGGCGCCAAACGAGGACGGCGACCACAATCGCCACCGGCACGTTGATGAAGAAGATCCACGGCCACCCGATGCCGTCGACGAGTGCGCCGCCTAAGAGCGGCCCCGCTATTGGGGCAACCACTGTCGTCATCGCCCACAGCCCCAGCGCCGCGCTCTGCTGCCGTGGAGGAAAGATTCGCCGCAGCAAGGTCTGCGAGAGCGGCATCATCGGGCCACCGCAGATTCCCTGCATGACGCGAAACAGCACCAGAAACCCCAGGGACGGGGCAAGCCCGCACAGCGCCGAGCAGATGCCAAAGCCGAGCATGGCGGTGACGAAGAGCCGCACCGCGCCGAAGCGCTGCGCGAGCCAGCCGCTCAAGGGCACCATGATGGCCTCGGCGACTGCGTAGGAAGTGATGACCCAGGTGCCCTGACTCGGCGATACCGCAAGGCCGCCGGCAATGTTCGGCACCGACACATTGGTGATCGTCATATCGAGCACGACCACGAAATTCGAGAGGGCGAGCAGGCCGCCCGCTATCCATAGAGGCGTGCCACTCATGGGCGAGAAGTCGCTCGCTTGCGTGTGGGCTCCGATTCGAGCAGGCGCTGCCATGGTGATCGCTTGTCCGCCTAGCGTCGCGACACGTTGATATCGGCGTTCATTGACAATCCCACGCGCAGCGGATGGGCGCGCAGCTCGGCAGGATCGAGCGCGATTCGCACGGGCAGCCGCTGCACCACCTTGATCCAGTTGCCGGTCGCATTCTGCGCGGGAATGAGCGCGAAGGCGGCGCCGGTTCCGCCACCGATGCCGACCACCTTGCCGTGATATTTGACGGACCCGCCGTAAAGATCTGAGGTCAGCACTGCCGGCTGTCCCAGGTGCACTTGGCGCAGCTGCGCCTCTTTGTAGTTAGCATTCACGTACACCGCCTCAATGGGCACGATGGTCATCAGCGTCTGTCCGGGCTGCACTTGCTGGCCCACCTGAACGGAATACCTGGCGATGACTCCATCGATCGGCGCCGTGATGCGCGTGCGCGCAAGATTAAGCTCCGCCTGTGCAACCTTGGCACGCTCCGCGGCGACCTCGGGATTATCCTCAGCGCTTGCGCCCTCGATGAGTGCGCTGTTGACCGAGCGCTGGCCGATCGCCGCCGTTTTCTGCGCGACCGCCTGCGCGCGCGCCGCCTTGGCCCCAGCAAGCGCCGCCTCGGCGCTTGCGAATGCGTTTTGCGCCTGAGTCAGCTCATCTCCCGACACGGCACCGGAGGCGCTCAGGGCCTGGCGCCGCGACAATTCCACGCGCGCGCGGGTGAAATCCGCCTCGGCGCTTGCAAGCTGGGCAGCGGCATGAGCGATGTCGGCATCGCGCGAACTGACCTGACCAACAAGCGCCGCATCGTTCGCAAAATAACCCAGCACCCGGCGCTGCACCTGCCCGAGCTGCGCCTGCGCCTGCGCGAGCGCAAGTTTGGCGTCGGCGCTGTCGAGCACCACCAAGAGCTGGCCCTTCTTCACAATGTCCGTGTTGCTGACGTACGCCGCGGCGACCGGGCCGCCATATAAAGGCGTGACTTGGGCGACGTCGGCATCGACGTAGGCATTGTCGGTCGTCACCTGCCCTGCAGTAATCCAGAACCACGTCAGCGTGGCGAGCGCCGCCACCACGATGACCGCGGCGAGAATCAAGAAGAGACGCTTGCGCGTCTGCGCCGGCGCCCTGCCGTCAGCGACTGCAGCACGCTCTGCCTGCGCAGGTGCGGCGACCGGCTCGGCCGCAGGTGCGCTGTCGAGGAGTTTCACGGGTGAATTACGAGCAGTGTTGGAGTTGGACATGGAAGGATCCTAGGAATAAGGGGTGCGTGTCAGCTCTCGACGTAGCCGCCGCCGAGGGCCTGCACGAGTTGCACGTCGAGAGTAAAGGCGCGTGCGTCGAGGTCGGCGACGATGACGCGCGCTTGCAGCACCGCGTCTTCGGCCAGGAGCACCGACTGATAATTTGCAAGGCCGCCCTCGTAGCGCAGACGGATAAGCTTGTAGGCCTCCTCATCTGCCGCCAGCGCCGCCCTGCTCTCGCTCAGCCTCACGCCCAGAGCGCGCTCGCTTGCAGCCGCATCCGCAAGCTCCTGCAACGCCTGCACGAGGCTCGTGTCGTAGCTTGCCACTGCATCCTCGTAGTCCGAGCGCGCGCCGCGATACTGCTCACGCAGACGGCCGCCCTCAAAAATCGGCAGAGTGATGGCCGGCCCGACGCTGCCGATCTGCGAGCTACTCCTGAAGAGCAGATTGGCAACGAGCGCCTGCTGGCCGATGTAGGCGGACAGGTTGATATTGGGATAGAACTGCGCGCGCGCGACATGGATGCGCTTGGCGGCGGCCTCGGCCCGCCAGCGCGCTGCGACTATGTCCGGGCGGCGGCCGAGGAGCTGCGCCTGCAGCTCCCCTGGCAGGCCAAATGCCTTGATGTGCAATGCTGCGGGACGTTCGATGCCGATGCCGCGATCCGGGCCCGCACCCATCAGAGCCGCGATGCGGCTGCGCGTCTGCGCGATCTCTTCATCCACGGCGGCCAGCTGCGCGCGTGCCGCGGGCGCACCGGCCTCGGCCTCCTTCAGTTCCGCGCGAGTATCAACACCGTTTTCCACCCGTCGTAGGACGAGGCCCGCGGTCTCCTCTTTGTTCTTTACGGAGCGCTCTGCGACATCGCGCTCGGCAAACAAGCGCCCAAGATCCGCGTACCCAAGGGCGATACCGGTTGACAGCGCGAGCCGCGCTTCGGCGGCGTCCGCCTGTGCCGCGTGCAGTTCGGAAGTAGCGGCAGCGATCGCGGCGCGATTCTTGCCCCAGAAATCGAATTCATAGCCAAACTTCAATGCCAAATAGCCCGAGGAGTGATAGCCGCGCGGCAGGTATTGCGCGAACTCGGGGGGGAAGCCCTGATTGAGGCTTTGTTTGACCTCGGCGTACGAGCCATCGCCCTCGAGCGTCGGCAACTCGGCCGATCGTGCTTCCCCGGCTGCCGCTGCCGCCTTCATGACGCGCGCTTGGGCCTGCGCCATGCTGGGTGATCCTGCAAGCGCGCTGTCGATCAAACTCGTGAGCTGGGGATCCCCGTAGGCAATCCACCACCCATCGGATGGCCATTCACCCGCGGGCGCGGCAAAGCTTTGCTCGGCCGCATAAGTGGCAACCGGCTTTGTGTGCGGCGCGCCGCCCAAATCTGGCAGACTGGCGCAGGACGCAAGAGCAACCGCTGCTACGGCCAAGGCCCAGGTGTTTTTAGACTTAAGGTGTGGCATCGGCATATAAGACATGTACTTATAACTGACCGTACCGTACGGTCAGAATGGTGATACTATGAGCCACCACCCGGACAGCGTCAAGGATAACCGTACCGTACGGTCAGGATCATGACAGCATCACCAGCACCGCGAGCCCCCACCCGCGACGAGCGCCGCGAGGCCATCCTGAAAGTCGCGCGCGAAGTGTTTTTCGAGCAGGGCTATACGGCGGCGTCCATGTCGACCATCGCCGCGCGGCTCGGCGGATCGAAGGGCACTCTTTATAACTACTTCAAGAGCAAGGAGGAGTTATTCGAGGCGCAGGTTCGCGAACGGTGCGGTGCGGCCGCGGATCGCATATCGGAGGTGGCGGCAGACGGGGAGCCTCAGGAGGTGCTCACGCGCCTCGGCGAACAGTACCTTGAACACCTCTACTCCGAAGAGACCGTGCAGATGTTCCGTATCCTGGTCGCTGAAGCGCAGCGCAGCCCGGAACTTGCGCGCGTGTTCTACGAAGTAGGTCCCGCCCGCGGCCAGCAGGGACTGGAGAATTACCTCATGGCAGCCAAGGCGCGCGGCGCGCTCGACGTGGCCGATTGCGCACTTGCCGCAGAGCAGTTCCTGAGTCTGTGCAAGGGCCGCTCGCACCTGCAGTTCCTGCTGAATCTCATTCCGCCGCTTACGCCTGCGGAAATGCGCCTGCAGATCGCGCAGGCGGTCAGCGCCTTCATGACGCTGTACGGCCCGAAACGCGCGCGCTGACTCGCGCGGCGCGGTTTCCCGTCAGAATCGCTGGCTGAACTTGATCCCGACGGTGCGCGGCGGAACCGGTAGGTCATAGACCGCTATCTGACCGCACTCCTGAATGTCGCATTCCGCATAGCGGCTCAAAATCCCGCGATTGTCGAAGGCATTATTCAGATACAGCTGTGCCGTGATACCGCCCTTTTCAATTGACGCCGTAAAATCCGTAATCTCGTAGGACGGCATTTCACCCAGTTCATTTCGCGCCACGAGGCGCAAATCGGCCCAGCGCGGTCCCACGAAGACTTCCGAGGCCTGCAGGTTCCCCTGATAACCTCCCGCCATTGCAAACGTGTAACGCGCAGTCAGGTCACCTTTGAATTTCGGCGTCGTCGGCAGCTGCGTCCCGGAGGGCGCATATTCCTCGTAGCCGGGTTGACCGCACATGCTCGGGTCTTCGCCCTTGCAGAATTCCTGCGTCAGCCTGGAATCAATCAACGAGAAGCCCCCAGATAGGGTCAGCCCCTCGGTCGCGGCAAACTCCAAATCGGTTTCAAGACCTCTGATTCGCGCCTGGCCTGCGTTGTCGATAATGGTGAGCGCATTTGCACCTAGGTACGAAAACTGAAAATTCTTCCATTCCTCGACGAAAAACGCGCCGTTGAATCGCAAGCGATGATGATCCCACGTAGTCTTCCACCCCAATTCATAGTTCGTCAGGTAATCCGGCAAATAGGGCGGCAATGTGCCACCGCCGTTGCGGTTGACACCGCCGGGACGGAATCCCTTGGACCAAGTTGCGTAGATCAGCCGATCGGGATCGAACTTGTAGGTGAGGTTGATCTTGGGAGAATTTCCTGAGTCTTCGCTCTTGCCGTCGAGATCCACGCACGGAGCTCCACGGAAGGGCTGCGAGCCCGGGAAGCAAGTCGCGTTACCTTCGCTCGCGCCGTAGGCGAAGCCTGAGCCGAATCCATAGAACCCGTACAGCGTATTGTCGTAGGTGTAATGGCGGATGCCTGCCGTGGCGGTCAGCTGTGACGTGAGATCAAATGCCATCTCGCCGAAGACCGCCGCATCACGATCCACGCGTTGTTCATCGGTGAGCCAAACACTCCCGGGCCAGCCGGGAACCGAGAGACTGGGGGCCAGGGGATCGCCGCCGTTGTCGATGACGTAATCCTGCAAAATATCGTGCACCTGCCGCTGCAGGAACACTCCAGCGGTGAATCGGAGCCGATCCTCCTTCGGCGAGGTGACACGCAGTTCGTTGCTGATCTTGGTGTAATGATCGTTGCCTTTGATGTACTGCGCGGGATTGATCAGTTTGCCCGCGTGGTCCATAAAATACGCGCCGGCGCCGGAGTTCTGGTCATAGAACAGTGAATAGTCAGTGTAGTCCTCAAACTCATGCGTGTTGCGAGCCAAATAGCCGCCCGAATATACGATGTCGAAGTTACTGATCTTGCCCTCTACAGTAAGAGCTGACTGCATCCACGAATCGCGCGTGGAGTCATTGAACCACTGCCAGGTATCCAGATCACCCGCTGCCGGGTTGTACGAGAACGGACCCTGTCCCGTGGTCGTGACCTGGCCGATAACAGTCGGCGTGATCGTCCAGCTGTCGTTGATGTCGACCTTGAGTGCCATGCGGCCACCGCGGGTGTCGACATCGTTGGCGTCTTTCTTGACGAACGGCGCGTCGCTGAACGCAATGCCCGAAGTCGGAAACGTGACCGTCTTGGGAACAACGTCTATATAGCCTGCCTTGTGCTCATCCCAGGCCACTAGGCGGATGGCCGCTATGGGAGTCAACGGTATGTTCAGGAATCCTTCTACCGAGTAGCCAACGCCGCCGTGACTGACGTCGTTGGCTCCCAAATCGTAGCCGGCCGCGAAGGCGGTCGGATCCGGTTTGTTCGTGATGATGCGGACCGTCCCGGCTTCCGAGCTTGCTCCGTAGAGCGTGCCCTGGGGACCTTCGAGGGCTTCAACGCGGGCGATGTCATAGATATGAATATCGAGGATCCCGTCGATGGTCGTGACGGGCTGCTCATCGAGGTACACGCCCACCGTCGGCAATGAGCCCGAGTGGTTTTCCAGGACGCTGCTCGAGACGCCGCGCATGTACACGTGCTCAAAGCCGGGGCCGGAGCTAATGAACTCCACGCTGGGGAGAAACATCGCATAGTCGTCGAAGTTCGTAACATGCAACTGCTCGAGTTTCTCGGTCCCAAGCGCTTGAATACTAATCGGAACGTCCTGCAGATTCTCCGTGCGCTTCTGAGCCGTGACGACGATTTCCTCGATACTCAGATTCTCCGCGGTGCGCTCTTGGGCGTATACCGACGGCATGCATGCGAGTAGCGCCGACGCAACAGGCGTCGCCTTGCATATATATCGTCTCGCAGTCTTAGCTTGAATTCGCGCGAGTTTTCGCCGGCGGCTACGCGTCATTATTCAATCCCCCGAGTTGTCTTTACGCCCCTCTGTGCCGCAGGGTATGCCATTCCGGCGGATTCTCAAAATTCCGGTACGGCGGGGTACGCCTCCAGCACCGGGCCCAATACCTCTTTCAGAGGTGCAAGCCATGGTTCGTAATTACGCCAGTGATCGACTGCGTCCCGAAAAATCGGCTGCCGCACTTGTTGCGAGCTTGCCGTGCGCACGGCGCGCTCACTCTCGTAGAAGCGCAGGCAGCCCTCTTCATAAGGCAGTCCGCAGTACGCGAGCAGACGACGCACCTCGTTCTGCGTGTCCGCGACCATCGATTCGTAGAAAACCCTGTGGATCCGCCCCGGCAGCATTGCGTCGAAATGCGCCATGAGCTCGACATAGTCGCGGTAGTAGCGGCCGATGTCTTCCAGGCCATAGGTGAAATTCTGGCCGCGTGCGAAATGCTGCTTGAATCCTGAGAAGCAGCAGGCGAGCGGGTGGCGCCGCGCATCGATGATCTTGGCGTTTGGCAGCGCCAGATGAATAAGACCAATATGCGCGAAATTATTCGGCATCTTGTCGACGAAATGCGGCGCGTCGGTCTTGCGTTGAATGCGCGTCTGGCTCAGGTAGCGCTCGCCGAGCGCTCGGCAGTCCTGCGCGCTGAGGGTAGCGAGCGCTTCAGGATAGTCAGAACCCTGCGATTTGCCGCCAATGCCAGACAGGGTCTTTGCGATCGCAGGGATATCCGGCAGCTCCATCGTGCCCTCGACCTGCGAATGGCTCGACAGGATCTGCTCGAGCAATGTCGATCCCGCACGCGGCAGGCCCACGATGAAGATGGGATCGGACGCGGAGCATCCGTATCCGGCGCGTGCAGCGAAGAACTCTCGCGTCATGAGCGCCTTGCTGCGCCGCACGTGCGTCGTCATCTCTGTGGCAGCATATTTGATGCTATTGCGACGTAGCTGGTTGCCCTGCGCGTAATTCTGGAACGACTCCGCGTAGGATCCCGCATCTTCCAGAGCCTTGCCCATCGCGAAATGCAGGTGAAAGTGATCCTCTTCCGCAAGGCCACCGCGATCGTGCTGCAGGCGCATCGCAGCCAAATCCGCCGGCGTGAAGCGAAACGTCTTGAGATTCGCAAGGCTCCAGTACGCCTCCCCCAGCTCCGGTTGCAATGCGATGCTCTTGCGGTACGCCGCGATGCTGTCGCCCTCGCGTCCTTTGGTCTTCAGGGCATGCCCATAACTCAACCAGATCTTGGGCTGCTGCGGATAGGCGGCAAGGACCGCTTCGTAGATTTCGATCGATTGCTGATACTCACCAATCCGAACCAGGATCGCCGCCTTCAAATTGTTGTAGCCTGGATTATTAGGCTCAAGCGCCAGCAACGCCTCGATCTCGCGCAGCGCCGCGGCCGGCTTGTTCTGCCGATGCAGGACAACGGCATAGTTGTGCCGCGCACCGGTAAAGCTCGGCGCAAGTTCAAGACACCGCAGCAGAAGAGTCTCTGCGTCGCGGAAGCGACGCAGCCGGGCCGCGACTTCCGCCAGCATTCGGATCGCGGCAACGTCGGTCGGGAAATTTCGCAGGTGCGCGCGCAACAGCGCTTCAGCCTCCGGTATCTGGTTCGCGATCAGCGCCGCCGCCGCCTCGAGCAGGCGTGGATCGCGCGTCGAGGTTTTGATATGCCACGCGTAAGCTTCGTCAGCACCCGCCACGTCGGCGGCGCCTGTCAGCTGGTCTGCGAGCGCGAGCCAGCCGTGGGTAAGGTCAGGCTTAAGCTTTACGGCTTGGCGCAACGCCGCGATCGCAGCATCGGAGCGGCCCGCGCTGGCGTGAGCGATTCCGAGCTCATAGTACGCGGCCGCATAGTTCGGCTGTTTGCGCGTGAGAGCTTCGAGGATGGCAACGGCAGAAGCTGCGTTGCCCGAAGCGCGCGCGGCGGAGCCTTGCACAAGCAGCGCCACGGGATGGTCGGGTACGACCTTTAGGATCTCAGCCGCCTGCTCGGCGGCCTTCGGCGGATCAGTTGCGAGAAGACGCAGCGCGTGCGCCAGCGCAACCTCGAGTGTACCGACGGGCTCCGCAGCAGCGCTCATCGCGCTTCCTTCAATTCAGCCTGGGAGTCCTATCATCGTCGGCTTTGGCCGCGCTGACAATTGCGCGGCCGACGGCTCGGTCGGCCTATGCCGCGGCACACACGGCTGATTTGACGAGCTCTTTATAATGACGGCAGCGCCGGCGCGCAACCAGGGAAAAACCGATGCGCGGGTCGCATATGCTCGCGATCCACACCTCGCGACCGCGAAAGCGCACCGCGACCCACTCGCCCCGGCTCAAGAGCGAATCGGACACTCTGGCATCGATGAGCTGTCCGGGCACGTTGCTCGTAATGGTCCAGCGTGCGCCGCGAAAAATCTTCAGGACCGCTCCATAGTTTGTCTGTGCATCGAACCGCGTTGCAAAGCGGACATAGCGCAGATCGTTCAACTGCGCCCGCAGCAGCAGCGCGCCGAGCCCTGCCGTCACGAGCAGCCCGAAAATTCCGGCGCCGGCGATCGCTTCCGGATTGCGCACTTTCACCAGAAAGATCGACGTCAGTATGAGCGCCGTACACAGCGCCGCGAGCCAGGCGAAGAACAGCGCAGGCGCGAAGTAGATCAGGCGGTCCATTTTGGGCAGCTGCAGCCGGTCGATGGCCGCGCCGTCAGTGGTGGTATCCACGTATTCGCTCTGAAGTTGCATGCTCACAGCGAGACTATGCCTAGAGCCCCGCGGAGTCACCCGTAACTGGTTCAAAAAAAATAAGCGCGCGCACAGGGACAGGCTGCCGTCGGCCTGACTTGGTCCACAATCTTGAAGCGTCGCACCTCGATGCGGTTGCTGCCGGGCGGTCCGCGACCGTGTTGTCGGATGCTTGACGAGGATCTGCAGCGAGCGCCGCCTGCCCTGCGAATTGACGCCGCCGCCAGTACTTAAGCTGGCGCGCCCGAAGCGCCCGTGAGCGACGCAGATTTGAAACCCGAAAGCTTGGGAAAGTGCGGAAATTTCCGCCGCCCGCGGCATGGGCAACGACGCTGCTGCGGCGGTGTTCATGCCATCGTCCTTGAGAGTTTTCTTCACGGGCAGGCGCCGGCGTGTTGAGGCCTGCAAGGGCGAAAACGGCGATTGTCGCGCCCGCGGTCAAGTGGCCCTCGAACTGAGACGCGCGTCCCGCCAAAGACCACACCGCGCGGGCAACCTAGCTGGGCGGCGGGTGAGGTTTATATGTCAAGTCCAACGCTGACATGCCGGTTGGCTTGGCAAAAGACCATCGCGCTGTCGGGGCTCTTATTTCTAAACGTGGCCGCTCACGCGGCCCTGCCCGATTGGGA
>Ga0302180_10000864_pt1 | contig 24494 bp, 19 predicted proteins | sample I_Palsa_E3_2_FD_200575 | JGI IMG/M metagenome (GOLD analysis project Ga0302180, IMG submission 200575) | Peat permafrost microbial communities from Stordalen Mire near Abisko, Sweden - I_Palsa_E3_2 | ecosystem: Environmental > Terrestrial > Soil > Palsa > Peat permafrost | place: Sweden... | reverse complement strand
CTATATCGAAGACGGTCAATCTTCCCGAGAACGCATCTGTCGAAGACATCATGGAAGCGTATCTGCAGGCCTGGAAGCTGGGGCTGAAGGCCGTGGCGGTTTATCGCGACGGCTGCAAGAAGTCGCAACCGTTAAGTGCCGCAGGCACAAAAACTGCGGAATCGAATCGCGTAGCGGCGGACGCATTCGTCCGCCCCGAAGAAGACAACCTCAACGCGCCTCCGCGCGCCGTGCGGCACAAGCTGCAGGAAGAGCGGGCGTCGATCACGCACAAGTTCAGGGTTGGAGACCATGAGGGCTACCTCACAGTGGGGCTGTATCCGAACGGTGAACCCGGTGAACTGTTCATCACAATGGCCAAAGAGGGGTCTACGGTCAGCGGACTTATGGACAGCTTTTCCTGCGCCATCTCCCTGTCCCTGCAGCATGGCGTACCGCTGCGCTTGCTTTGCGAAAAATTCTCACACACGCGGTTCGAACCGAGTGGCTGGAGCAAGACGCCGGAGATCGGCTATGCCAAGTCGATCATGGATTACATCTTCCGTTGGCTTAACCTTCGCTTCCTGACCGGGCAGCAGCAGATGTTATTTGAGAACTTGTTGCCAAAGTCTTGGCCAGGGGCTGACGGCCCGGACGAAATCCACGGCTTGATCGGTTCATCAGAAACAACGGAACGACCGGTTGGGAGTTCCAGTCACGCTGCCGATGCCTTGGCAAGGCTTGTTGACCTAGGTGATGCCCCCAGTTGCAGCTTCTGCGGCGCGATCATGACCCGAAACGGGTCCTGTTACCGATGTGGGGAATGCGGAAGTACGAGCGGGTGCTCGTAACTTGCTCCAATTTCTCCTAGTTTCGAGGCCTATTCTGCAAGGCGCGGCATACGCTGCGCCTTGCGCCGTTAAAACAGATCATACGACCTGTCGTACCCCCAGCCACTATATCTCGTAGTGTGCTTGACTTATGGACTGGATCTCGGTATCATGAGATAAGTGGGAGATTTTTAATTCTCGCCACGGATGTGCTGCCGTAAGTCCCCGACTGTATCGCCAGCCGTACTTCAGCAGACTCCCCGGTGCAATTTGCGCAGTGAAGATAGTGCATTAAGAGTCCGTCCTTTCCAGGAGGAGAGGCATGGCGCTTTTAGATATTTTCGACGAGTACGACCGGAAGGCGCGAATACTGCCCGCGGTCATCGTGCTGTCCCCCGGCCTCTGCACATTCCTTATCTTTCTGCCCGAAATCCGTCGGTCGTCGATCTTTCTCCTAGCCTCTGGTGTCGTCTCAGTAGCGCTTGTCTATCTTGCCGCGCATGTTGTGAGGTTTCTTGGTGCCTCAGTAGAGCAATCCCTTTGGAAATCGTGGGGTGGTGCACCGTCAACGCGCCTTGTGAGGTGGCGAGACGAGACGTTAGGTCAGCGGACTAAGGCCCAGCTTCACGCCGACTTGGAGAGTCGTTTTGGGGTGGGATTAAACTCCGAGGGCGTAGAAGCGAAAGACCCGATTGGGGCGGACGCCGTCATAGCAGATGCATTCAGGCATGTTCGGGAATACCTGCGATTGCACGACGCGGAAGGTCTCTGGCAGAAGCACAACGTCGAATACGGCTTCGCAAGGAATCTCTTGGGCGGCCGATGGCTCTTCTCAATGGTGGCACTATCCGGGGCTGGAGCGTGTTACATCTCAGCAGCGCTCACGCACGGGGAGAGATCGACCGAGGGTTTGATGCTGAACCTATTCATGCTTTTGATTTGGCTTCCTTTTGGTTGGCTCGTTCTCCCTCTTATGGTCAAACATGCTGCCGAGCGGTACGCGGAGCGGGCATGGCTCACATTTGGAGAACTGGCGCGAGAGAACCAATCTACCGTTGGAGAGAAAAGATGAAATCGCTGCGCATCCATTTCCTAAACGTGGGCCACGGTGACTGCACAATAATCGAATTTCCAGACCATCTCACCATGGTGGATATAAACAACTCGCGCGCACTGGACGACGAAACGCGGGCTGAGATGGAGGATAAGATCGCGAAACGCCTTGGCCTTGGCATAGACTTGGCCGTGTCGCGCGCTTTCGCTCTCGGGACGCCCCCTCGCATAGCACAGGAGCTGTGCAAGGAAGAGGAAAGGCTTACGGACCCGATCGATTTCTTCATAAGTCTCTATGGCTCGCAGCAGGCTATATTCCGCTACATTCAGAGCCACCCGGACATGGACCACATGTCAGGTCTATATCGGCTACACGAACAGGAAAAAATCTCCATTGTGAATTTTTGGGACACACATCACTCGGTGGAGAAGCCCGAGGATGCTGGCCCTGAGGGTCGCTTCGACATGAGGGATTGGGACACCTACCGGAAACTTCGGAAGAGTGCGGAGTCCCCCAAAGCTCTCTTTTATCATAAAGGACAGGAGAACGAGTATTATACGGCGGACGGAATGAGGGTCTGGGCTCCAGCTACCAACCATCCTGATAATGAGGGGTCCTCCGACATCAACTCACTCAGTTATGTTCTGCGAATCAACTTCGGACAGTGCCGAATTCTGCTTGGCGGGGACGCACCAATCTCCGTTTGGGAGAAGTTTTACGAGGAGTTTTCACAGAAGGCGGATTTCGGCTACGAGTATCCGAAGGTGAATCTCCTAAAGGCGCCTCATCACGGGCGCAAGTCCGCGTATCACTGGCAATCTGTGAAGTCCATGAATCCGGATGTCACTATTGTTTCAGTGGGGGAATGTGCGGCCAAGGACGATGCGTCCGCCAGCTACGAGAAATATTCCAACGCAGGGTGCTTCTCTACATGTGAACATGGAAATTTGACGGCGCATTGTTGGGAAGACGGTGACGTCTGGTTGTACAACCAAGACGGTGACCGAATCGTTTGCAGCATGGAATCTGCAAACGCAGTGGCGAGTTGATCGGATGGACATGCATAAACAAGTAGCCCTTCGGGGCAGAAAAGAGATGAGGGAATGTCGAAGCCAAAGGATTTACCGCCAGGAAGCAGGGCGCCCGCCTCAGGTGAGTATCAGCAGATTGGCCCTAGAGGCGGGAAAGGCAAAGAGGTGACTGTTCCCAAGGGGCACGTCCTTCCTCCAGGGCCTGCCGGGACAACGTACGACTTAGTACGGCCGGCCCATAACAAATCCGGCCGCGGATGAGTTAGTTTCGCCCCTTCGTGATTCGGGCTTGCGGCACGGCTGAAGTCGCGCCCCTCCCGGTCGTGGCGCTGCCGAATCCTCAGAGGGATGGGGCCGTGGAATCCCACGTCTCGCAAAAGACGCGAGACATGGGGCACCCTCGGTCCGTGGCGGCGTCAGCTCACAGCGGGTTCCTCACCGGGCTTTCAGCCCGATTCGGAATGACAAGAGTTTGCACGGCGTATAATAACTGTATGCGGCAACCGATCAAGGTCGACAACAGCCGGCCAGCAACGCCTTTCGATACGGCGCGGATTTTGGGTGTCTCGAAGAAGCGGACCGAGGCGATCATCCGGGAAGTGCGGGGGATGATCCACAGAGATGCCACGACTGGGGAAATCGTGATCCGGACCAATGGACGGGGAAAAACGGCTGGAAGTCATAGCTCCCGCAATGGCACGAAAACCAGGAAAGCAACTTCAGCGCGCCGCAAAACCTCGCGTTAGGGAATCTGTCTTTCTCAACGTTCCCTACGATGCGGAATTTGAAAACCTTCTCCTCGCCTACATCGTCGGCATCAGCGCCTTCGGCTTCACCCCGCGCGCAACCTTGGAAATTCCCTTCGGGCAGCGCCGCCTGGACCGAATCCTCTCGCTCATTCGTCAATCGCGATATTCCATTCACGATCTTTCCCGGGTGCAACTCGATCAAAATGCTCCGCGAACTCCGCGCTTCAACATGCCGTTCGAACTTGGACTCACGGTTGCACTGGAAAGGTCAGAGCATTCCGAACATTCCTGGATTGTTTGCGAGACGGTGCCGCATCGAGTCAAGAAATCATTGAGCGACCTTGACGGCAGTGACGCCTACATTCACGGCGGAACGGTCGCTGGAGTCTTCCGCGAACTGGGCAACGCCTTTGTAGGAAGCAGCCGTCAGCCAACTGTAACCGAGATGTCGCAAATCTACCGCTTGCTGAGGGCACAGTTTCGCAGGATTTTGAAAAAGGCGGGTGCCCGTGATGTATTTAATGCCAGAGTGTTTAAAGAACTCTGCGTGCTAGCGAGCACTGCAGCGGATGAACTGACGAGGGGGAGTCGTTTTTCGATGTGAGAGCTCGGGGTTTTCCACAGAGAAGAGCGCTATCCGTGTGACGCATGACCGTGACTTGGGTAGTAAGGATTGAAAGACTGGGGGGAGATTGCGGGAAAGTGGTGAGGGACGGTAATCGGTGGCGGGTAGGGATCCTTCGGCGACGAAACGGCTCGGGATGACAGGGCATTTTTGGCTGGAATTGGGGAGGGTTGAGCGATGAGGCGGAAGGCGAGTCGGATGGCGGGTGGGAAGTTGCCGGGATGCAAGGAGCGGGGGGAGTGGGCGGAACTCTACTTCATGATGATGGCGGTGGGGCTGGGGATGAAGGTGTTGCGGCTGTTTGGGGAGTCGGGGAGATACGACGTGGGAGTAGAGAATGGGAGCCGGGTGCTGCGGGTGCAGGTGAAGTCGACGATCTACAAGCGGCGGAATGGCGAGTACAGCTTGAACGTGATGGGGCCGCAGCGGAGGAAGTATGAGCCGGGGACGGTGGATTACTTTGCGATTTTGCTGATTCCGATTGACGACTGGTACATTATTCCGTTCGAAGTGATGGGGAGGACGAATTCGAGTTTGCACTTCACGCCGAAGGGCAAGCGGCAGAAGTATGGAGAGTATCGGGAGGCGTGGCATTTGCTGCGGGACACGGGGCTGACGATTCAGGCTTGCTGCGATGAGGAGTGGGCGGAGGATGAGAACCCGGGGTCGTCGCCCCCGGCGTAGGGCCGGCTTTCGAGTCAGGCGAGGCGGGTTTGCAGCGTCTGGCGGTCGAGTTCGTTTTCCCAGCGGGCGACGACGAGCGTGGCGACGCCGTTGCCGATCATGTTGACCAGCGCGCGGAACATGCTCATGAAACGGTCGATGCCGAGGATGAGAGCCATCCCGGCTACGGGAATGGCGGGTATCACCGCACTTGCTAAAGCAACTTCCGGGATGCCTGAAGGCTTGCTCTGATACGAATCGTGCTCGCCCTGTCGCATTGTTAGTTCGCTGGAGCCTGCAGCGCTTTCACCAGCCACGGAATAATGACCTGCTTGAAGATCAGCGGATCGGGCCACACGCCGACTTGCCGGCCCAGATGCCCGCCGTGAGGATTAATCCAGGCTTCTTTGGGCACGTCGCCTTTGCTCAGCAGCAAGTATTCGTCGTCGATGGGAACCTGCGTATCGAGAACTCCGGCGAGAATGAGCATGGGGGCCATCGGCTTGCCCAGCAATCCCTGATGTACCAGCGACATCTTGGGCAGAAAATCGCCCATTTCATCGAGCGTGTGCACGCCTTCCAGAATGTTCATGAGAGCGGGCACCTGATCGAATAAATATTCGCGATTGCCAAGCAGCGAGTTCATCAGAAAATCTTTCTGGAAGAACTTGTCCACCGGCGGAGATTGCGCGCTGCAACCGCGCAGCCGGCTGCGCTCGACGATGGCCATCTTTGTAGCCCAGTATGCTCCCCAGCTGACGCCGTGCATCGCGAGCCGGTTCTTGTCGATCTCGGGCCGCGACTGCGCGTAGTCGATCACTTTTGACAACATGCGGTCCGCCGTCTCGCTCACCTTGATGGGATTTTGCCCCGTGCCTGGGCCGTCGACCGCGAGATAGCCGATTCCGAAAGGAAGAATCGCGCTGAAGCTTTCGGCGAGATCTTCTTTGCGGCTATCGAGGCCGTTGACCGCGATCACCAGCGGTACCGGGCCTTTCGCATTTTTCGGCAGGCGGAGATAGCCGATGATCTCTTTTCCTTCGAAAGGAATGTGCACAACCTCGAGCGGCGGATCGAAGAAACGCGCGTGCGCCAGAAACGCTTCGATGGCTTTTTCATAGGATCGCTGCTTGCCGGCAGATGCCGGAATGGGCCAGCGTCCGAACGAATAAAGCCGCCAGGCGCGGATGTAATCGGCATTGGCTTTGGCGGGATCGGACTTGTCTGTCTCCAGCGACTTTGCTTCGTTGAAGTAGCGATCGGCCACGTGGATGAAGCCCGCGGCCCACTCGTCCTTGTCGCTGGTGTGAATGTTCTCGAAGGCTTCTTTCACGTCGGCGGGATCAAGCCCGATCAGCGGATACTGGCCCACTTCGGCGCGATGAATGGCTTCGGCCCTGATCTCGTCGATGGTGCGCTCGCGGCGTTCTTCTTTCTTGTCCGAAGCTTCTTGCGCAAAGGCGCTGCCGGAAATGAATGCGAACAACACGAAGAGAAGAGCTGCAGAAGAAAGCAGTATTTTTATTTTCATAACTTGGCCTATATCCTGCTGGCTTGCGACTCGCGCGAGCCGTGTACGAAAGAAAGGCCGGACGGAACTGCGTCCGGCCCTGAAAACTGCTGCCGTCAATCGAACTAGAATCCATCGAACTAGAAAATGAACTTCGCCCCCAGCTGCACGGCGCGGCTGCCTCCGGACCCGATCACAGGGTTGGCTGCGGCGACATCTGGTGTGGCGCAGCCGCAACCGAACGGCTGCACCGAAGGATCGTTCAGGCCAAACCCGTTCTGCCCACCGTAGGGATTCGCGAAGTTGGGATGATTGAAAATGTTGAAGAACTCGGCGCGGAACTGGAGGCGCATGGCTTCTCCAAAATGGAAATTCTTGGCCAGAGAGAAATCGAAATTCCTGAAGCCGGTGTCCTGGAACATGTTCCGGCCCATGTTGCCGAATTGACCCAGCGGCGGAGGGATCATGATCGAACTGCCGTTGGCGTAGCAGCCAAAGAACGCCAGCGATTCCGTGGATGCACCGGGACTGCCCCCGTCCAAAGCGAGGGCTTTAGAGTTGCACGCCGCATTGCTGCTCGGGTTGCTCGGACTGTTGTTGCCGCCGAAGTACGGAATCCCAACCCCTTTCTGAGACTTGAAGTCGGAGGTTTTGCCGTAGAAGCTCCAACGAATCGGGGAGTTGGCAGGCGGGCTCACAGGCAGAGGACCAACGCCAGCGGCGTCGGTTCCCTCGTCCATCGGCCCCCAGTATTGCGGGCTTTCCAACGTGATGATCGAATTAAGTTCCCAGCCTTCGCGGGCCTGCCAGAAGCCCTTCCGTCCGGGAATCGCGTAAGTGAGCGAAACCGTCAGCCGATGTCGAATGTCGAAGTCGCTGTTGGCATACTCGCGGCCGACATGGTAGGCGTCCTGCGGCAGACCCGATCCGTAACCGAAATCCCAATTCGCGCCAACATCATCGAGCGCGTGCGAATAGGTGTAGCCCGCCACCATGCTCAGGCCATGATAGTTGCGCGCGTTCAGGGTGACTTGCAGTCCGTTGTAGTTTGATCGGTAGACGTTTCCCATCTGGAAAATGTTGGCCAGGTAGCCGAACTTCGCGTTGAAGGGCCCGACTTCGGACGCGACCTGACAGGGGTCAGTGGGAAGGTTAAGTGTGTCGCCGGTGTCGTACTGCCCGCCGACGAGATTCGCGGTGCATAAGGCGATGTTCGCTGCGGGCCATCCCGAGCCCACCGGCGGCTGGTTAATATCCCGAATCCCCGTTAGATTCGAACCGCGGTTGCCCACGTAGGCGGCTTCGACCGACAGGTTGGGAGTGAAGGCATGCTGCAGATTTAAAGTCCAGTTCCAGACATACGGCGTGGTCAGGTTGCGGTCCACGGTCATGATGGGGCAGGGACTGTTGAAGCAATTGATCGTGCTACTACCGTAAAGCGGCCCGTTGGCCGGGTCCCAGGTAACGCCGGTCAAGAAGTTCTTTACCGTGACGTTACCGGTTGTAATTGTGCCGCCGGAGGTGTCTCCCGCCGCATCGATGGGAGCGCCGGTGGGAACGCTGCCGGGACCAAAGGCGTTATTGAAAGCGATGAACGATTGCCAGTTCACGGTTTCGTAGATCAGCCCGCCGCCCCCGCGCAGCACGGTTTTGCCGTTGCCTCCGATATCCCAAGCGAAGCCGGCGCGCGGACCAAAGTTCGTGTGATCCGGGTTATACAGGCTGCTGATCTGATGGCCCACCTGCACCATGCCCACGTTCGGGTCAAAGTTGCCCAGCAGGTTGTGAGCTTCCTGGGGAACGCTGTTGAACTCGTAGCGAACGCCGAAATTGATCGTCAGATTCTTGGTGGCTCTATAGTCATCCTGGAAAAACGCACCGTACGCCCAGTTGTGCAACTGCAGGGTCGGATTTCCCACCTCCACCGTCGACTTGAAGGGCAACCCGGCAAAAAAGTCCTCGAGCGGCTGCGATGTGCCCGTCAGCACGCCGCCCAGGAAAGTAATGCTGCCTCGAGCGTTGCCGTACGCAGCGTTCCTTACGTCGTTGTAGTGGAGGTCGCCGCCAAACTTCATGGCGTGCTTGCCGGTGGTGTAGGAAACGTGATCCACGAACTGCGTGATGCTGTCGGCCCCCTGGAACTTCGGCCATTTGAAGCCGCCAAGGCCAGGGAAGAAGTAGCCTCCGAAGCCGATGCGCGGCAGGCCGCCGGTCTCCGGTCCGCTAACGCCTGTATCCAAACCGTAGGCGGAGGCTGGGGTGTTGAGATCGCCCGGAAGCGTCGGCTGGTAGAGCCGGTTGTAGCCGAATCGCGCTTCGTTCACCCAGCGTGCGCCGGGAGCAAAGATCCAGCTGCCTCCCGCCACTTGGGCGCGGGTGTGAATGTCAGAGAGCCACTTTTGCTGCAGCTCGGGGAAATCTTCCACCGTCCCGCTGTTGTTTCCCAAAAAGTACATGCCACTGATGCTGTGGTGTTCGCTCAGCCTGTAATCGACTTTGGCGACCAGGTTGTCGACGTGCACAACGTTGTTGAATCCGTTGGAAATGTCGATGCTGGGATTATTGTTTGTGGGAAAGCCCGTGCCGTTGCACACTCCCGCAGCGTTGCAGCCCGCAACCGTCAGGCTCGCCGGACTGACCCCGAACCCCGATGTGTTCAAGGGCGACTCCAGATCGTTGATCACGTCTAGAATGCTATCGGCGCAGTCGCCCACTGCGGGATTGAACGCGCAAGTACCATTCGTCGGCATCGACTTCATCGAGGGACTGGTCACTCCTCCGAACGAGTTGCCCACGTTATAGCGCTGGCCTTCGTAGGCGCCGAAGAAAAACGCCTTGTCCTCGATGATCGCACCGCCAAAGCTGCCGCCGAACTGCTCCAGAGTGCGCGGCAGTTTTGAAGCCGGATCGGCATTGAAATAATTGCGCGCGTCCAGGTGCCCGTCACGGCCAAAGATAAACGCGCTGCCGTGCATGCTGTTGGTACCAGACTTCAAGCCAACATTGACCACCGCCCCTGGTTTCCACCCATATTCTGCCGGCGGATTTTGCTGGAGGTTGAACTCTTGTATGGCGTCAATTGGAAGAATGGTCGCGGAGTCTCCGGCGATGCCCGCTCCGTTCACGATAGCCTGGCCGGAGTAGGGCTCGCTGTTGAACAGGCCCTCGATGTAATAAGCGTTGTCTTCGGCGCGCAGGCCGTTCGCGCTGGTGGTGGAGAATCCGCCGCCGGGGTAACGGATGACGCCGGGGCGCAGTTGCAGCAGATTCTCGTAGTTGCGTCCGTTCAGCGGCAGGTCGTTGATCTCCTCGTTGCTGAGTGTGCCTCCCAGAGTGGAGGAGGTCGTGTTGAGCAGAGGAACCTCTTCGGTAACGGTAACGACTTCGGAAACGTTGCCCGGCGGGAGCGCGAAATCGGCACGGACGTCAGTGGCGACCTCAATGACCACGTTGGGCCGCTCCACGGACTTGAAACCCTTGGCCTCCACATGAATCCTGTAGGTTCCGGGGGGCAGATCGACAGCGACGTACGCTCCAGCGTCGTCTGTGGTCAGGGTTCGCGAAGTGCCGCGCTCCACATCTGCGATCACCACGGTTGCAGCGGAAACGGCGGCGCCGCTCTGATCGGTAACGGTACCTAACACACGTCCGGCGGTGGACTGGGCGAGGGCTGGCAGGCAACTCAGACTCAGGACGAGAATAGGAAGAACAATCCAGGTGGCTACAGTCGTTACGTGACCCGCGGACAGGGCGGCGGTTCGGGATGGCATCGAAACTTCCTCCGTTTTCTGGTCCGACAGCCATACCATTGCTGCACGGCCAAAGTCAAGGAAATTGTCCGCCTGGAGCCTAGTTCGATATATATGCACGGGTCAGTTGACGGAGTCCCCAGGCAGCAGGATTCCATAAATTCGGCTAATGAGAGCGAATGATGGTTGCAATCCGGCTCTGAAGAATGATAGCGTCAGATCGGTCAGACCACCGTACCTAAAGACCGCAATGCCGGCAGCCGCTACCAAATCGACAGAAACAACCCCGCAACTTCTGGGTCTGCGGTATAGTAGTCGGACCATCGCCAGTTCCCCCCAACTGGTTCGTGCGGGAGAAAATCCAGTGTACAAAGTTGTGCGAACCTCGCGTCTGTACGAGCAGATCGTCCAGCAAATCGAAGACTCTGTCCTGAATGGCACGTTGAAGCCCGGCGACCAGCTTCCCGCCGAGCGCGAGTTGGCGCAACGTCTCGGCGTGAGCCGCACCGCCGTGCGCGAGGCGGTCAAAGCGCTTAGTGAAAAAGGCTTGGTGGAGGCGTTCTCAGGACGCGGCACCTTCGTCACCGACGGAACCACGCAAGCGGCGCGGCAATCCTTCGACCTGATGGTGAAGATCGGCCAGCAGGAAGGCTCGCCGCATCTGGCGGAGTTGCGCCTGATCCTGGAGCCGGGCATCGCCGCCCTGGCGGCGGCGCGCATTCAGGAACCCGAACTCGTGGCTATGCGGGAGGCCGTCGCCGTGATGGATCGCACACAGAGAGATCCCGAGGCCTACATCGAAGCCGACCTTGACTTTCATTTAGCGCTGGCGGAAGCGGCCGCGAATCCGCTGATTCTTTCTTTGATCGATTCCATTGTCGGATTGCTGCGCGAGCAACGCATCAGAATTTTTAATGTGGAAGGTGGACCGCAGCGCGGACAGATACATCACAAGCGCATTCTCGAGGCGGTGGAGCGGCACGATCCCGAGATGGCCCGGGGCGCGATGCGCTCCCATCTTGAGCAGGTGCGCGAAGATTCGAAAGCGCCTGCCAGCGTCCGATCTTCGCCGCGCGGAAAGCATGCGCCGGCAGGATCCAAAATCGCCTGGTAGGATTCGCACGGTTCGGATTGCAGGACGGAAGTTCGAGGGAGGGATGGCGAAACTAGGATTTATCGGTTTAGGAGTGATGGGCAGCCAGATGGTCAACCGGCTGCTCGGCAAAGGTCACACGGTGACCGGCTACAACCGCACGCGTGCCAAAGCGGAGTGGCTGGTGGAAAAAGGGATGCGGTGGGCCGACTCGCCGCGCGCGGTGGCGAGCGGTTGCGATTTTGTCTTCGCGATGGTGACCAACACCGCCGCCATCGCTGCCGTTACGGAAGGTCCCGATGGAATGCTGGCGGGCCTAAGCGCAGGCAAAATTTTCGTCGACATGAGCACCATCAGTCCTGCCGTGAGCCTTGCCCTGGCGGCGAAGGTGCGAGACAAAGGCGCAGACATGGTCGATTCGCCAGTCTCTGGTAGCGTGATCACGCTGCAGGAAGGGAAATTGTCGGTGATGGTTGGCGGACGCAGGGAGACTTTCGACAAAATAAAGCCGCTGCTGCTCGACATCGGGCCAAAAGTTACTCACGTTGGCGATAATGGTCTCGCGCTGGCGATGAAGATCGCCATCAACCTGAGTCTTGCGGTGCAGATGCTTGCATTTTCCGAAGGCGTGCTGCTGGCCGAGAAGAGCGGAATCGCGCGCGAAACTGCTGTCGACGTGCTCACGCACAGCGCGGTGGCATCGCCGATGATTCAGTACCGCGGACCCTTCGTGCTCCAGCAGCCGGAGCAGGCGTGGTTCGACGTGAACATGATGCAGAAGGATATGGTCTTGGCGATGGATTTGGGCCGTCAACTTGACGTTCCCCTGCCTGCCACGGCGGTCAGCAACGAAATCTTGACGGCGGCTCGCGGCATGGGCTGGACGAAATACGATTTCGCCTGCATGTTCGACGTGCTGGCCGCGATGTCGGGAGTGACAACGCCAGTCACTGCAGGAGGCAAAAAGAGATGACAACCGCTGTCTCCAGGCCCGAAACTGGCCACGAAACCGAGAGCGACCAAGAAAAATGGCTTCGCACCTACCGCCAGATGGTTAGCATTCGCCTGTTTGAAGAGCAGGTGAACGAGGTCTACACCCGCGCGCTCATGCCCGGACTCGCCCACCTGTACAGCGGTGAAGAAGCTGTGGCGGTGGGGATCTGCGAAGCTCTGCGCATCGACGACTACATCACCAGCACGCACCGCGGCCACGGCCACTGCCTCGCGAAAGGCGCATCGCCTGACCGCATGTTTGCCGAGTTGCTGGGAAAAGAAGCAGGGTACTGCCGCGGCAAAGGCGGATCCATGCACATTGCCGATCCCGCAACCGGCAATCTCGGCGCGAATGCCATCGTCGGCGGCAGCGTGGGCATTGCCACGGGCGCGGCATTCTCCGCCAGGGCGTTGGGCACGGACCGCGTCGCCGTCTGCTTTTTCGGCGAAGGCGCGCTCGGCCAGGGATCGCTCTACGAAGTGATGAACCTGGCGCAGTTGTGGAAGCTGCCCGTAATCTACGTCTGCGAAAACAATCAATACAACGAATACACGCATTACGCCGAGACCACCGCGGGCACCATTCTTGGCCGCGCCACCGCTTTCGGCATCGAAGCCGCGAGTGTGGACGGGCAGGACGTGCGGGCTGTGCATGAAGTCGCGACCCGCCTCGTGAACCGCGCGCGCTCAGGGGCCGGACCTGCATTCCTGCAGTGCGACACGTACCGCTACAGCGGGCATCACGTGGGCGACATCAATCGCGAATACTATCGCTCCAAGCAGGAAGAGCATCTTTGGAAGACCGACCACGATCCCATCAACGTTCTGTCGAAGTGGCTGCTCGAGCAAGGCTACGCGGATGCCGCATCGCTCGATCAAATTGCTTCTGAAGTTCGCACTATCATGGAAGCGGCGGTAAAGTTCGCCATTGCCGCGCCCTACCCCAGCGTGGACGAAGTGGAGAAGCACGTCTATGCCTGAGCGTGAGCTGACATTTGCGCAGGCGGTGCGCGAGGCGCTCGCCGAGGAGATGCGCCGCGACTCGCGCGTCTGCATTATCGGCGAAGATGTCGCCGAGGCCGGCACGCCCTTCAAAGTTCTCTCGGGGTTAGTCGAAGAGTTTGGCGCCAAGCGCGTCGTGGACACTCCAATCTCCGAAGCCGGATTCACTGGAGTGGCTGTGGGTGCGGCGATGACCGGCCTGCGTCCCGTGGTCGATATCATGTTCGGCGATTTCATCACGCTGACCATGGACCAGATGGTTAATCAGGCGGCCAAAGCCCACTATATGTCAGGCGGGCACTGGAAGGTTCCGATGGTGATGCGCACTACGCTGGGCGCGACGCGGCGCTCCGCCGCGCAGCATTCGCAGTCGCTGCACGCTTGGTTCAGCCATGTGCCCGGATTGAAAGTGGTTTTGCCCTCGACGCCCTACGACGCGAAAGGCCTGCTGAAGACGGCCATCCGCGATGAAAACCCAGTGGTCTTCTTCGAAGATAAGATGATGTACAAGCTCAAGGGCCCGGTCCCGGAGGAGGATTACACCATCCCGCTGGGCGTGGCCGATGTGAAGCGCGCGGGCGACGACATCACGCTGGTCGCCACCAGCAGCATGGTGCAAGTTGCGCTGGGCGCGGCGATCTTACTGGAGAAGGAAGGAGTCAGCGCGGAGGTGGTCGATCCGCGAACGACGTGGCCGCTCGACGAAAAGGCGCTGATCGACTCGGCCAAGAAGACCTCGCGGGTAATTGTGCTCGATGAAGGCTACGGCCGCTATGGCGTGACGGCGGAGCTTGCCGCCGTGATCGCCGAAGGCGCATTCTACGATCTGGACGCACCGGTGAAAAGAATGGGCGCGATGCACGTTCCCATTCCTTTTTCCCCGCCGCTTGAGGACGCAACCGTTCCGACGGACCAAACGGTATTCGAAGTGGCCAAGTCGATGTGTAAGCCGGCTTGACATACGCGCAAGTGGTCAGGGTTCAAGCTAGGAGCTAGGAGCTGAATTCATGGCATTAAAAACTCACGGAACCATGGCTGTCGATTGGGAACAGCGCATCGACTTCGATCGCCTCCGCCACGAGCGTCTGGCGAAGGCCAAGGCTCTGCTGGCGAAGTCCGAGATGGGCGCGCTGCTTTGCTTCGACATGAACAACGTGCGCTACCTGACCTCCACGCACATTGGCTCGTGGGCGCAGGACAAATGCAACCGCTTCGCGTTGCTGCCACAGAACGATGAGCCCATCCTGTGGGATTTCGGATCCGCCGCGAAGCACCACCAACTGAATTGCCCGTGGCTCGACGGACGCTCGCGCGCTGGAATTTCGATGCTGCGCGGCGCTATGACGCCGGAGATGGGGCGCGCCGAGGACGTCGCGAAAAAGATTCGCGTCGAGCTCGAAATGCGCGGCCTGCACAAAGAGCCGCTCGGCATCGACATCGTCGAACTGCCGGTCCTGTTCGCCTTGCAGCGCGAAGGAATCAAAGTTGTCGATGGCCAGCAGTTGATGTCGGAAGCGCGCGTGATCAAAACGCAGGATGAAATTTCTCTGCTCAATACTTCGGCCATGATGGTCGACGCCGCTTACGACGAGCTGTACCGCGCCATGAAGCCCGGCCTGCGCGAGAATGAAGCCGTTGGCCTCGTCAGCAAAGTCCTCTACGATCTTGGCTCAGAATATGTTGAAGCCGTAAACGCAATTTCCGGCGAGCGCTGCAACCCGCATCCTCATGTGTTTTCCGATCGCGTGCTGCGGCCGGGCGATCCTGTCTACTACGACATTCTGCACTCCTACATGGGATACCGCACCTGCTATTACCGCTGCTTCACCGTCGGCTACGCTTCGCACGCCATGGTCGATGCCTACAAGCGCTGCCGCGACTATCTCGACGCGGCCATCGAGCTGGTGCGACCGGGACGCACCACCGCGGAGATTGCCGCGGTGTGGCCCAAGGCCGAAGAATTCGGTTTCCCCAACGAAGAATCCTGCTTTGCCCTGCAATACGGCCACGGCATCGGTCTCGCAATCTGGGAGAAGCCGGTGATCAGCCGACTGGTTTCGTTTGAGCATCCGGTCACAATCGAGCCGGGCATGGTATTCGCTCTCGAAACTTTCTGGCCTTCGACCGATGGCTGGAGCGCGGCGCGCATTGAAGAAGAAATCGTGGTGACACCGACGGGGCACGAAGTGATCACGCGCTTCCCGGCAGAAGAACTTCTGGTGGCGGGCGCGCATTATTTCACCGTGAATGGTCCGCTGCCGACGACGAGAGAAACCGAAGTTGCGCCCAGCGAACGCGTGCTGGATATGATCGAGGCCAGCGCGAAAACTGAGCGGGTAGGAGTTTCGGGCTGAAGGCCATAGCGAGCGCCCTTCCCCAACAAAAACTATGGCCTTCAGCGTGGTAATGCCCGCCCTCGAGATGGCGCAGGAAACCGGGAAGCTCATTGCCTGGCGGAAGAAGGAAGGCGACCGCGTCACCAAAGGCGAGCCGCTTCTCGAAATAGAAACCGACAAAGCTGTGATGGAAGTGGAAGCGACTGCCGATGGCATCCTCGCCGGAATCTCCGCGCAAGCGGGAGCCGAAATTCCCGTGGGGCAGACCATCGCCTGGATCGTGGCTCCAGGCGAAAAGCCTCCTACGGAAAATGAGTCAGCCACGAGCATTCCGGCAGCGCGAGGGAAAACGGAGGCACACGCCGCACCGGTTACGACGAGCGTTGCTGAACTCATTGCCGCGCCGGGCGCAAGAATTTCTCCGAAGGCGCGGCGTATGGCGAAAGAATTGGGCGTGGAGATTGCCACGGTGCGCGGCAGTGGTCCCGGCGGAGAGATTCTTGCGTCTGACGTGCAAGCGGCATCGGCGCCGGCTGCATCGAGTGCCGCCGCGGCGCCGGCGAAGTCAGCCAGCATTGAAGTTCCCAGCACCCTCGGTCGCTTGATGGCGGAACGCACCACGCAGAGCTGGACCACCGTGCCTCATTTCTTCGTCACACGCCAGATCGATGCCAGCGCGCTTGACGAATATCGGGAGAAGCTCGTCGCCGGGATCGAGCGCACGCACAGCATCCGCATCACGCATACGGATCTGCTGGTCGCGCTGGTGGCGCGCGTGCTCCTCAAGCATCCGCGCTTGAACTCGAGTTGGACCGCGGAGGGCATTCGTCTTCACGATTACGTCAACATGGGCGTCGCCGTTGCGGTAAACGACGGCGTGGTCGCGGCAGTAATTCCAAACGCACACACTGCAAGCCTGGAGGAAATTGGGCAGCAGCGGCGCGACGTGGCCGAACGTGCGCGGGCAGGAAAATTGCGCCCTGCCGACATTGCCGATGCGACGTTCACCATCAGCAACCTCGGCATGTATCACGTGGACCAGTTCAGCGCGATCATCACGCCGCCGCAAGCGGCCATACTAGCGGTCGGCAGTATCGCCGATCGCGTCATCGCCGTCGACGGCCAACCCGCCGTCAGGCCCATGATGACGCTGACTCTGTGCTGCGATCATCGCGCCGCCGATGGCGCCCGCGGCGCGCTATGCCTGAATGATTTGGCCGAAGCAATCCACGAACCTGGGAAATGGTTGGCGTGACCGCTTCGACTCTTTTGGCTTTAGGCATAAACGGCATTGAGAACGATGAAACGCAGGCGGTATCCTAATGAGTGGCCACGCATTGGCGGGCCAACCCAGTGAAAGCCGCCATCCTCAGAACCGCGAAACAGCCTCTTCATATTGAAGAAACTCCGAAGCCTCAGCTCACAGCGGGGATGGTCCTTCTTCGGGTTCGCGCCTGCGGCGTTTGCCGTACCGATCTACACATTGTGGAGGGCGAGTTGCCGCCGCGAAAAGACGCACTCATTCCCGGCCACCAAATCGTAGGGGATGTTGTCGAGGGCGCCACGGTCGAGTTGCCGCTGGGCGCGCGCGTAGGGGTCTCCTGGATGGGTGGAGTAGACGGGGATTGCCCCTTCTGCCGTCGCGGGTTCGAGAATCTTTGCGATGCACCGGTCTTCACTGGATATACCGTGAATGGCGGCTATGCGGAGTATGCGGTGGCGCGCAGTGATTTCGCCTATAAGCTTCCACAGGAATTGGACGATCTGCACGCCGCGCCTCTGCTGTGTGCCGGCATCATTGGCTTCCGCAGCCTGCGCGTGGCTGGCGTTGAACCGGGCGACCGCGTTGGGCTCTTCGGCTTTGGCGCGTCAGCGCATCTGGCGATCGCCGTTCTGCACTCATGGAACTGCGAAGTATATGTCTCGACCCGCGGCGCTTCGCATCGCAAGTTGGCGGAGTCCTTAGGCGCGAAGTGGGTGGGCTCTGAAACGGACAAGCCGCCCGTCGAACTCGACCGCGCGGTGACCTTTGCGCCCAGCGGAGACGTGGTGATCGCGGCGCTTGCCAGTTTGCGCAAAGGTGGCGTGGTTGCGATCAACGCGATTCATCTCGACCGGATTCCTGAGTTCGATTACGACCGGCTACTCTGGGGCGAGCGTCAAATCCGCAGCGTCGCCAACATGACGCGATCCGACGCGCGAGATTTTCTCAAAATCGCCGCCGACATTCGGTTGCAGCCAAAGGTGACTGTATTTTCTCTCGAACAGGCCAACGAAGCGCTCGCCGCCGTGAAGAATGACGCCGTCGACGGAGCGGCCGTCATCGTTCCCTGAGACTTCCCGGCGATTGAGGCGGGAGAAAATAGGTGAGTAGAGAATTGGTCGGGGCGCGCGGATTTGAACCGCGGACCCCCTGCGCCCAAGGCAGGTGCGCTACCAGGCTGCGCTACGCCCCGACTTTGTCAACGACTCTTCCGAATCAACCGCTGTTGCGATTATAAACGACGGAAGCGCGCTATAATTTTTCTCTGGATATGCAGAGCCTGCGGTATGCGTTGGTCGCGTACGTGAAGAGTCCGGTAGGAGAGTTCGTGCAGAACCTCCGGCGGGAGCTGCATCCCAACCTGCCTCATCTCGCAGCCCATATCACCTTCCTGCCGCCGCGTCCACTGCAAGGAACGGAGAGCGCGGCGCTGGAGGCGCTGGTTGGGATCTGCGGCCGGGCCGAGCCCTTCGAAGTGACCCTGGGCGACATGGAGACGTTTGTTCCCACCACACCCACGGTTTACATCCGCGTGGCCCATGCCGCGTCGCGCCTGCGGGAGCTGCACGGCCAGCTGAACACGCAGGCGCTGGCCTTCGCCGAAGAGTGGCCGTATATTCCCCACCTCACGATTGTGAAAATGGCAACCGCACAAGCGGCGGAACGCGCTCTTGGAATCGCCCGCGAGCGCTGGCAGCAGTATTCAGGAAGCCGCTCGATCCTGCTCGACCGGCTCACCTTCGTGCGGGAAGACGAACAAAACTGCTGGGTCGACCTGGCTCCGATCCTGCTCGGCGGCAGCCTGGTTGCGCCGTAAAAGCCGGCCTGCCGAAATCGCTTCAGCAAGATCGCGGCTGGTCTGATTACCCGCGCGTTACGTTACCCCCGCCCAACGCGCATGGCCTCTGGTACATTTCCCTCCCGTGCGTTGCGAAGGCTCCCGCCGGGCTGTAAACATGAAGAGAGGGAATGGTGTGAATCCCGCGCCGAAAGCCGCTTCGGGCGTGGGTTTCAGGAAGGCCGGAGGCAAGCGAATGCAGATCGGGGTCTATGGATCGGGATACCTAGGGACGGTGATTTCGGCCTGCCTGGCGGATTTTGGCACTCCGGTTTCCTGCTGTCATCCCGACCGGACGCGCATGGTTGAGATGGCCCAGGGCAACATTCCATTTTTCGAGAAGAACCTGAAAGAGATCATCCGGCGAAACGTACGGGCGGGGCGGCTGGCCTATTCCACCGACATCGAATCCTTTGCCCGCAAGACGCAGGTCATTTTCCTGGCGGAAGATGGCGCGGAAAACCTCTCTGACGTGGTGATGCGCATTGCTCGGCTGGCGCCCAAGCCCCCGATTTTGACGATTGTCACTCCGGTGTCAGTGGGCACGGCGTCGGCTCTGGAGAAAAGCCTGCTGGACGCTGGCTTGAAGGGCACCATCGTTTCCCAGCCCATGTTCTTCACCGACGGTTGCGCGGTGGAAGACTTCAACTGGCCGGACCGTTTGATTCTAGGGTCCACGTCCAACGAAGCGGTGCAGATTCTCAAGCAGATTTTTCATCCGCTGGTGATGCGCGGAGTGCCGGTGATTGTAACCAACCAGGCAACGGCTGAACTGGTGCGCGAATCGGCGACGGCGTTCGTGGCGACGAAAATTTCTTTCATTAACGAAGTTGCGGCGCTATGCGAGCGGGTGGGCGCGGACGCGGTCAGCCTGGCGCTGGCTCTCGGGCTCGACAAGAAAATCGCTCCGCGCTGCCTGCAGCCGGGAGCGGGCATGGGCGGCGTGTTCGCGGAGTCAGACATGGATTCGCTGGTTCAGCTTGCTGAATCCAACGGCGTTTCCTTGCGAGTGCTGAGCGCGGCGCGGGACGTGAACCATACTCTCGCGGACCGCCTCGTCGACAAGATTGCCTTGGCCTTGAATTCGGTAGAGAACAAAGATGTGGGGATTCTCGGCCTGGCTTTCAAGCCGAATACGAATTCGGTGGCGGGTTCCTCCGCTGTGCGCCTGGCCGAAACGCTGGTCGCCAAAGGCGCGCGGGTGCGAGCCTATGACCCGGTGGCTAATGCCGAGGCGAAGACGCGCCTGAATGGATCGGTGCGCTATTGCGAGTCGGCGTATGCGGCGGCGGAAGGCATGGATGCGCTGGTGGTGGGCACGGGCTGGCCCGAGTTCCGCGCACTCGATTTCGACCGCATCAAGCACCTGCTCAAGAAGCCGATCATCGTCGACACGAAGAACCTGCTGGATTCCGTACGCCTGCGAGCCATGGGGTTCGAATACGTCGGAGTGGGGCGCGGGTGAGAATGGGCGCCTTCCGCGATATAGACAAGCTCCCACTCAGCACTGCGACGGAAGATTTCTCCAATTCCGCGGCGGGGTCCGAGCCAGGCTCGCTCTATTTCCGTTCTTCCGTTTTTCTCTCTGGAATTCTCGATAGTTTCGCGTTTCTTTTCTTCTGCTTATCCTTTTCCAGCCTCACTCACGTGCTTGGCGCCTTGTGGTACCGCTTTTCAGGTGAGAAGTGATCACTCTCACAACGGACGCCAAACCAGGGCTACCAGGGAAGCCTAATGAAACGCCCGTATCATCACGCTGTGGATTTCAACCCGAAAATAAAGTCTGGGGCTTTGCTGTGGCGGATGTTGGATGGCTCGCTCTGGGCTGAAAATCGGTCGAAAAATCGGTCGATACCCCCCTCCCCCCCATTTTCCAAAATCTTTGGAATCATCGGGTTAGCGGGAAATTCCCCGCAAGATCGGGATTTCAAAGAACTTAGGTACTAAGTTCTTTCAAATTAATGACTTCGGGGCGCGGCGAATTGGCTTGTGTCAACCGTCACGGCCTCAACCATGATCGCGCGATTCGGAATTGGGCGCAAGGTTACATGTCACAGTGGTCCTGTGGAAATTCTCGAGGTGCAGCGAAAACGAGGATGCCGCACTTCGGCAAAGTCAAAATCTTCTCGCTACGGGTACGCCGCGGTGTGAAGGTCCATTCGGTCGACTCCTTCGAAGCAGATTGGTCAGCACCATCAGCTTCTCCGGTCTTGCTCGAATGGACTATTCACTTCTCGGGAACAACGTGTTGAAAGATCACAGCTACCCCGATTTCGACGCCGACCTGCGCCTGCATTTTAGGAGCGGCGACCGTGAGGCAAATTCCAGCAATCGCGGCCAAGGCAAGAGATGTGAATATCTTCATGAATTTTCCTTAGTGTTGTAAGACTGTTCGCGTACGACCCCCACACTATTCAGAGCCTGGAACGGGCGCTGCCCTGAATTGCTCAGCTTTCGAAATCCCCGCTCAGGCGAAGTTTTGAGCAGGGGCGCGGTCAAGTTGGCCATTACTAGTCCCCGGGACATCCGCGCCTTACAGCGCAACTTCTGGTAGTGTCCTAATCCGACAAGGCGACCCCGACCCTGACCATATCAGCACTTCGTTCGTCGAACGGCAGAACTTGACGATGCGGATGCAACTTCGCAGGTTCACACGCCTCACGAACGCTTTCAGTAAAAAGCTGTCGCACCTGAAAGCCGCTGTCGCTTTGCACTTCGCGCACTACAACCTATGCCGCGTCCACGGCTCACTGAGAATCACACCCGCAATGCAATCTGGTATCACGGATCACATCTGGTCAATTGGAGAATTGCTACAATCGGCCTAGCGGGAGTAATATTTCGCAGACAAGAAAACCCGCGTGACGGCGGGTTGCTTGTGTTTCCGATTTGTCGCGTTGGGCAACGCTTCAAAAAGCATATCACTGGAGTTGTGCCCGATGCAACTGTTATCTCCTCCGCAGGTTACCGAGTCGCTCTGTTTTTCGGACGAAAACATGACGTGGCAACAGAACGAAAAAGACATAGCCACAATCAAGGAAACTCTGAAGTGGCACACGAAGGCTTTGTGGGCTTATGCCGTTATCTTCGGGGGGCTGCTGACATGGTATTTGCCAAGAGAACTAGACCGCCAGAAAACGGAGATTATCAACGAAACGAAAGTGGCGATTGGTAAAGTCTTAATTCCGGCGTTGGACAGGATCAGTCTCCCCGATGACAAGATCAAAGCCGTTACGACTGATGAGTTGGAAAATCGCTTCCAACAAACGTCTGGCTTGATTGATGGGGCGCTGTCAGGCACAATTCCCACCGATCCGGGAGGACTCTCGACCATTAAGAAGTTTCTTCGCACCAGTCTGAAAGAAAGAAACGACCTACCTTCTTTGGCGCGAGCGGCAGGCGATTCAGCCTTAATCCACATATACGGGTATGAGCAATTCAGTGAGTCTTTCCTAGGGCATAAATCCCCACAATACCGGCTTATCAACGTTAAAATATCCCAATTTGGCACGCCGATAAGGGTAGAGCCAGACGCGATGGGCCGTGTAGTGGTCTATGGTTCTACTATTGCCGACTCTGGCTCACAAGCACTCGATGGCGTTAAATGGATAAATACAACTCTTAGCCACCTTAAGGTCACGTATGGTGGTGGAGACCTATTTTTGGCGGATGTCCTTTTCAAGGATTGCACGTTTGAATTGGGCGATACCTCGCAAGGCAAAGCGTTGCTGCTTAAGCTGCAAGCGTCACAGGGCCAGAGTACGCCAGCAACCATCCTTTTCAGCAAAGAAGATCAAGGTTTAGGCAACCTCTACGCACTCTTAGAAAAATCAGCAACGCACTATTAGGACACTGCGCAACTTCTTTCAGCCTTGACAGGCTTTGGGATACGGAGCAATATTTCGTGGCTAGCCCCGAACGATGGCGCTTGAAGTCATCTTTTCAGCCAGGGGCCCTGCCGAAGTCTGTTCCGCTGAGGTCCTGTCATGTTGATTGAGAAGCTGCACGGCTCGATAAAAAATCACCTTCCCGGTTGGGCAGCACTTCTGCTGGTTGCGGCCGCGGCCACTCTCGCCTCCGCACAAACCACGTTTACCAGCTTGCTTAGTTTCGAAGGCACGAATGGCGCGAACCCGCATTACGTTTATCTGGTTCAGGGCACCGACGGAAATTTGTACGGGACCACTTATGTGAGCACGGGCTCCGGGGGCACCATCTTTAAGATCACCACGAAGGGTGTGCTGACCACGATCTACACCTTTTGCCCCCACGGTGAGTCGTGCGTGGATGGCGCTCAGCCGGAAGCGGGGTTGGTGCTAGCGACCAACGGAGATTTTTACGGGACCGCCGCAAACGGAGGGGCAAACAGCTTTGGCACGGTGTTCCAAGTCACCAGCGCGGGCAAGCTGACCGCGCTGCATAGTTTTGATTCCACGGACGGCGCCAGTCCGGAGGTTGCGCTGATTCAAGCCACGAACGGGAAATTGTACGGCACAACCTCGATTGGCGGAAGCAGCGATGTGGGGACGATCTTCGATATCACCACGGCGGGCACGTTCACCTCGTTGCTTAATTTTACTGGCACGAACGGCGACTATCCCGACGGCAAACTGGTGCAGGGCACGGACGGAAATTTCTATGGGACAACCGAGGAAGTGAGTTCGGGCAGCGGCACCGTCTTCAAAATGACAGCGGCAGGCAAGCTAACTACGCTGCACAAGTTCACCGGCTCGGGCTCGGACGGCGCCGGGCCGACCAGCGCGCTGATTCAGGCCAGCAATGGGGATTTTTACGGCACCACTCAGGCAGGTGGAACCCACGGCTATGGCACAGTGTTTCAAATTACTTCGGCGGGCAAACTTACCACGCTCTACAGTTTCTGCGCGAAAACAGACTGTACCGATGGAGCGAATCCCTCGGCGGGATTGATTCAAGCCACCGATGGAAGCCTCTACGGCACAACGTTTTCGGGTGGGAGCAACGAGACCTCGTGCAACGCCGGGTGCGGCACGATCTTCCGAATCACCACTGCGGGCGCGTTCACCACTCTTTACAACTTCTGCTCCAAGTCGGGGTGCGTTGACGGTAGCCAGCCCCAGGAGGGGTTGGTTCAACACACCAACGGAACACTTTACGGGACCACCTATTATGGTGGAACCGACGGCCTCGGCACGGTATACAGCCTGTCGGCAGGACTGGGTGCATTTGTCGAGACGCTGCCCACCGCGGGCAAAGTTGGGGCGAAGGTCACCATTTTGGGTACGAGTCTAACCGGGGCGACCAGTGTCTCTTTCGACGGCACGGCGGCAACATTCAAAGTGGTTTCGAGCTCGGAAATCACAACGACGGTTCCTACCGGGGCGAAGACCGGGATCGTGCAGGTCACGACCTCTGGCGGCACGTTGTCGAGTAATGTGGTTTTTGTCGTGACTGACTAAAGGGCTGTCGGGGGCCGTGGCTCCCAGCTTTCGAATTCGCGAAGGGCAAGCTCTTTCGAAAATCGCGAAAGGTGGGGCAGCCTCATTCGTGGTGACGCAAGGGCCAGCCCCCACTTTTCGCAAAGGCGGCGAGAAGTGGGGCACCCGGCGATAAGAACAGGAGGGACGTCAAAACCCCCGCCCAGCGAAGCTTGAGCGGGGCACCCCTTGAGTTTGTTTTAGGCCGGGCCAGCTGTGATCTTTCAACACGTTGTTCCCAAGAAGTGAATAGTCCATTCGAGCAAGACCGGAGAAGCTGATGGTGCTGACCAATCTGCTTCGCGGGAGTCGCACGAATGGAC
>Ga0302180_10000862_pt1 | contig 24509 bp, 21 predicted proteins | sample I_Palsa_E3_2_FD_200575 | JGI IMG/M metagenome (GOLD analysis project Ga0302180, IMG submission 200575) | Peat permafrost microbial communities from Stordalen Mire near Abisko, Sweden - I_Palsa_E3_2 | ecosystem: Environmental > Terrestrial > Soil > Palsa > Peat permafrost | place: Sweden... | reverse complement strand
TCTCTCCGCTAAAGAACTTGCCGAGGTGTATACGCCGAACTTCGTTGAATTGGTGTGGGCCGAAAAGAGAACGCGGGAACCCGCACCGCGCGTGGGCCTTTTGGCATTGCTCAAGATCTTCCAACGACTCGGATACTTTGTGTCGTTGTCGGACGTGCCCGCCTCCTTGCTCGAACACGTAGCCCGATCCGCTGGCTACGATTCAGTTCCATCCGGAATCTTCCGATACGACGCAGGTTCGGTCCGTCGCCGGCACATGCTTTTGATTCGGGATTACGTCGGCGTCAAGGCGTGGGGAGAAGAAGCTCAGGTTGCGATGGAGAAAGCGAGTGAAGAGGCAGCAAGTACGCTCGAAGATATTGCCGACATCATCAATGTGATCCTCGAGCAATTGGTTCGGCAACGGTTTGAACTGCCGGCGTTTTCGGTTCTGCAGCGAGCCGCACAGCACGCTCGTGCCGTGGCCAACCGGGAATACCAAGCACTGGTTTGCGGCCGGCTTGATGCGGCTGCACGGGAGCGGTTGGCCATCCTGCTCACTCGCGTCGATGATGACACCAAGAGCCCATGGCACCGGTTGAAGGAAGAGCCGAAGCAGCCAACGGCCCAGAACAATCGAGAGTTTCTCGGTCATTTGGGCTGGCTGAGGGAGCAGGCCATCGGGCCGTCCACCTTTCGCGATATTCCCGAGGTAAAGCTGAAGCAATTTGCGGCGGAAGCACGATCGCTCGATGTCGCATCGATGAACGATCTGACAGAGCCAAAACGCCTCACTCTTGCCGCTGCCCTGGTATTTGCGCAGACCGGACAAGCCATGGACGACGTCGCGGATATGTATGTGCGTCTCGTGCAGAGACTTCACAATCAGGCCCGCACCGCCCTGCTGGAGTATCAAGCCGAACATGTGGAGCGGACCGATAGTCTGATCGCTACTCTGCACGGCGTGACGTTGGCTTACCGATCCGAAGGATCGGCAGAACAGCGTCTGTCCGCCATCGGCGAGCTGATTGAACCCGAAGCGGACCGTATCTTGGAGCAGTGCGAGGCCCACCAAGCGACGGCGGGAAGAAATTACCTTCCCTTTCTCACGCGGTTTTACTCTCATCACCGCGCGGCCCTCTTCAACTTTATCGAGAGTGTGGAGCTGCTCTCAACGTCCTCGGACAGAAGCATGACAGACGCCATCCGATTTTTGATCACGTACAGGAAGACACGGTTGGACAGGCTACCTGTTAGAGCTGATGGTTCCGGCGAAAACGATGAGGCGCTGACTCTCGATCTCTCTTTTGTGGGTGAGCTTTGGCGGCCCCTTGTGGTGATGGATGCGACGCCCAAGCAGGAATCGGCACAGGTTTCGCGCCGCTGGCTTGAAATTTGCGTCTTCACGGAGGTGATGCGCGAGTTGAAGTCCGGCGATCTTTGTATCTCCGGCAGTGATCGTTACAGCGATTTCCGAGAGCAGTTCGTGAGCGAAGAGGAATGCCGTCAGAGTCTCGAATCCTATGCTGAACGCTCCGGCATCCCCACGGAGCCGAAAGCCTTTGTCGCCGCGCTGCAAGGCAGCCTTGAGGAAGGGTCACGCAAAGCAGATGAAGGATATCCGAAGAATGAGTATCTGCAGATCGACAAAGGGGAAGCGGTCCTGAAGCGTCTGCGGCGTAATCCAGACCCGGCGGGCCTTAGCTCGTTCGAGCGCGTACTGAAGGAGAGGATGACCCCAGTCGGCATTCTGGATGCCCTTTCGGATACAGAGCAATGGCTGAACTGGACGAGGCATTTCGGTCCGATATCAGGCCATGACAGCAAACTGGCCAATCCGACCGAGCGCTATCTTGTGACCGCCTTCTGCTATGGGTTCGACTTCGGTCCGACACAAACATCGCGATCCATCCGTGGTCTCGACCGGCGCCAAGTGGCCTTCGTCAACCAGCGGCACGTCACCGAAGATAAGCTGAACGAAGCGATCACGACCGTCATCAATGGGTACAACCAGTTTTCTTTGCCGAAAATCTGGGGCCTTGGTAAACATGCCTCTGCCGACGGAACTAAGTGGGACCTCCACGCCCAGAATCTCATGTCCGAATACCACCTTCGCTACGGCGGTTATGGCGGGATCGGCTATTACATGGTCTCGGATATGTACATCGCTCTCTTCTCCCGGTTCACCACTTGCGGCTCTTGGGAAGGCCACAACATCCTGGACTATCTCGTCGAAAACGAGTCGGATGTGCAGCCGGACACTATCCACGCCGACACTCAGGGCCAGAGCGCGGCCATCTTCGGGCTCGCGCATTTGCTTGGTATCCAACTCCAGCCGCGAATTCGCAATTGGAAAGGCCTTCACTTCTTCCGCTCCAGACCCGAACTGCGCTACGAACATATCGATCTCCTCTTCTCGAAGACGATCGATTGGAATCTTATTGAGGCTATGCTGCCGGAGATGCTGCGCGTGGCGGTTTCGATCGGTGCCGGCAGAATCAAACCCTCAACCATCCTGCGCCGGCTGGCAACGTACTCGCGAAAGAGCAAGCTTTATTTCGCTTTCCGGGAACTGGGGCATGCAGTCCGTACGGGCTTCCTGCTCCACTACCTCTCAGACATCGAGTTGCGCCGTCTGATCCAGGCAGCGACCAACAAGAGCGAAAGGTTCAATCAGTTTCTACAGTGGGTCTCATTCGGCGGCGGCGCGCTGGCCGCCGAAGGCGTTCGCGACGAGCAGCGCAAGTTCATTAAATACAACCATCTTGTAGCCAATCTCTTGATCTTTCACAACGTCGTGACCATGAGCAAAGCCCTGGAACGACTGATCGCGGAGGGGTATGCGGTTGACTTGGATCTAATCGCTTGCTCCAGCCCATACCTGACCGGGCATCTCAACCGCTTCGGGCGCTACGAGCTCAACCGGGAAAGGGTGCCGGAACCACTCGAAAGCATCCGTGAATTCAGAATGCCGCCACGCGGAGAGACAGACGCCCGGCCCGCCCAGGTCGCAGTATGACTATCGACCGTCTATTTCGGACAAGACACGAGTGTGACAAACCAACACGAATCCTTACCGTGGGTGTATTTCGTCTTCGAATTGAAGGTGGGTGCCTTCCAGCCCGAACATGCCGGCAAACTGGGATTCTACTTGGCTGCGGTGAACGGCACGATGCGAACGCCGGTCGAAGGGCCGAGCATCGGAGTTCTCCTGTGCGAGAGCCGGAGCGGTCCAATCGTTGAATTCACTCTTGAGACCATCAATCAGCCGATCGGCGTCTCGACCTACCACGTGACCCGAGAGCTTCCGGCGCCTATGCAGGAGGAGCTGCCCACCGTTGAGGACCTCCAGGAGGTCGTCAATAAGCTCCGGTCAGAGATCGAGTCTCTGCGGAAAGGAGTGCCCGATGAGGAATAAGGCGTTCCGTATCTTCGGGGGATGGGGGATCGTGAGGTCCTGTCAATTTGGCAATGGCCCATTGCCAAATTGGATCTTGACCACTCATCTATCCCGTAAAACGTTTCGAACTCCGGGGATGAGTCGTCTTCGGGTCATCGCATGAGCACGTCCCTGGCCCTGATCCCTTCGGCGGACGAATCCCAGCTCAACCGCGATGCCGCATTTCGCGAGTTGCGGGAGATGGTGCTGAACTCGGTCGCCTCCGACCATTCCAAACGAAACTATGCCAAAGCGGTCGACGATCTGTTTGCGTTCTGTGCCAGCCGACCTCTCTCGCGTGCGCTCCTGATGGAATATCGTGCAGCCATGCTGGAGAAGAAGTTGAGCGCCTCGACGGTGAACGTCCGGCTCTCTGCAATTCGCAAGTTGGTAGGGGAAGCACAACGGAACGGCATTCTCGATGCGGAGCAAGCCGCGAAGATGACCGACGTACCGAACCTGCGTCAGCAGGGGACACGGTTGGGAAACTGGCTGACGCGTGACCAGGCGAAAGAACTGCTTGCCGTTCCGGATCGATCGAAGCTCAAGGGCAAGCGAGATTACTGTATCCTCGCTCTTTTGGTCGGCTGCGCTCTGCGACGTAAAGAGCTGTCCACGCTAACGCTCGATGATATTCAGCTCCGCGAAGGCCGGTGGGTCATCGTGGACCTCGTTGGCAAAGGCGGCCGGGTGCGGACGGTGGCAATTCCGGTGTGGGTAAGAAACGCGATCATCACCTGGCAAACGGCGGCCAAAATCGAAGACGGCCGGCTCCTGCGTCCGCTCTCGAAAAGCGGACGCATTCTGGGGGAAGAGTTGGGCGATTGGGCAATCTGGAGTGTGGTCGAGGCCTCCGCGAAAGAGATCGGGATCGAGCACTTTGGAGCGCACGATCTGCGGAGGACCTGCGCGAAGCTTTGTCGTAAGAACGGCGGGGATTTGGAACAAATCAAGTTTCTGCTTGGACACAGCTCAATTCAAACGACGGAACGATATCTTGGTTCGGAGCAGGACTTGGCTGTTGCAGTAAACGATAATCTAGGACTGTGAGACAAGTATGCCGAAGCATGATCAATCGATAGCTGGCCTCGAAGCTCTCGCTCGGCTTATCGAGATCGCTCAAAAAGACACCGGCCAATCACGTCGTGTCGCCGACTTCTTATTGGCCTGGCATAACGCAGCCGAAAACGGCGGGTGGGATATCACCGATTTGTGGAACGTGGACCAGAGTATAGCCGACGATATTTTCACTGTCTTGCACCTCATTCGCGCGGAACAGCGATATCCCGACGATCAGGGTTTCAAGGATGAAATGCAGCGCATCTGGCAACAGTGGCGGTCCCACAGGTAGCGGCGGTCGCGTCGTAACCGCATATAGGCAAGCGGGTGACAGATCGCCCTTGGTGACAGCAATGTTGGGTCTACCCCTAGTGCGCTCTTGAAGGAAATAGGAGGGTCGGTGCTGGGCAGGAGACAGGCCCTGCCGCGCTTGAAAAGCGCGGAAGCTATTGAGGGAAGGGAACGGGGCTGCATCGGACGCAGCCCCTCGGCGTTTCGTTAGAGACAGAAGTCGAGACGCGATTGCTCTGCCATTTCGGTAGAGCTGAGGTCTAGCGGAAGAGCAAGCATTTCCGCCCCTTCATGGATTGGGCAGTGTTTGCGTCCGGTGTGTCCAAAAATGACTCGGCAGTAGTCGCATTCGACCGCAGCTACTTCATCGATCTCAGGTCTCCGCAGTGCTCACAACCGCCGTCTACGAACTTGTGGCCGTGCTGCGAGCAATACCATTCCGGCTCCGTGCGCCGCTTCTTCGGGCGGTATTGTTGAGTGTCTTCTCCAAGCCATTTCTTCCGGCCGCCGCAGTCTCGTTGAACGATTCCCATAGGTCCTCGCGCTTCCATTTCAGGTGGACGGTGCCTTTCTTGTAAAAGCGGATTTCGAAATATTGGGACTCGGCTATCCGCTCAGAGATTGAACGATACTTGCGGTCAAAAGCTCGGCTTAGGGCTACGCCTACGGCGTAGCACCTATCGAAGGGCTGGCCGTCCAGAACGCAGGGAATGCGGTCGAGGTCGGTGTAGATCCTGTCTGCGCTGTCATAGCGGAGCCGGAAGGAATTGAAGTCCGCATCGTAACGGCAACCATAAGGGAACCGGAGCAGTCCGAGGTGTGCCTCCAGCGCTTTGGTCCCTTTCCCGTCTTTATTTCTACATTCGTGTTCTTATCCGCAGGATCATAGTTCGAATTGCTTTTGCCACTTGATCTGGCACAGCATTCTGCACCTCGTGCTGCGCGGTCGGGATGAGATTCACTTCACAATGTGCCGATAGTTCGCAAATCCGAGATTGCAAGTTTTCCCAGCGCCGCCTGCTTACTCGTGCAGCCTCGATTGCTTTATGGCCGGAAAGCGGTAAATCATACAACGCGGCTGAATGTTCATCGTCCAGGGACGCTATGCTAGCTGTGAAAACTCGAATCGGGAGAGCGCGCCATCGATGCGGCAATAGCGAAACCTCCCAAGTATCATCATCCACAAGGTAGTGCTGCTCCGCTTCAGACAGGAACGCACGCCAGGTGTCTGGACGGGCAGCGATAACGGCAAGCGCCTTCGAGATTTGCGGCGGCAAATCCTCTAAATCCTTACTATCTAAGCAATAGTCGCCAGGTTTGGCTTTTAAGGGACCGGTCGAATCTTCTGCACGAGCCAGACAAGAACGGATTTGCCGCAGTTGATCGTCGTAATATTTCTGCAAGTCCGGGGATGGCTTTTCCCTTGGTCCGCTGGCTTGTTGCTTGTCGAGCAGGACTGCGGCATCGAGGAATACGAGACCGGCCACCAGCTGCGGAAACGAATCGGAGAAAGCACCGATAATATGGCCGCCGTCCGAGTGGCCGACCAGGATATATGGGCCGCGTTCACCGGAAGCTGCCAAAAGAGCATGAAGATCCATAACGTCATGACGAATGTCTCGCGGCAGGTCATTCCCCAGTTCGCTGAAACCGTATCCCGCACGGTCATAAGAACACGTTCGTGTGAGCTTGGCGAGCCGCGGCTGCAACTCGTGCCAAGCCAGATATGTTCCACCACCAAAGCCAGTCTCCAAAAGGACTGTAGGACTGCCAACACCTTCACAATACATACTGAGCCGGTTGCCTTGCGGCAGTCTCACCATCGTTCCGGGTTGTTCAAAAAGAACATAGGGTTTCGATGGCTCTTGGGCGAGTGGCCTCGCCGGACATAACGACGCACCGCTGGTCCACATGACGAGAAAGCGCAGAATCTGACACATCTTCGATTGTGACGAAAAAACGTATGACACAGCGATTTATTCCTCCCAACTGTTCGCCGGCAAAAGCAAGAACGGCTCTTCCACGGGCGACCAGCAGAATGCGACCGGCCTGGTCTTCGATTCGGGAGTTAAATCAACCGCAGAGCCTCTGTTGGGCGCGTAGACGCTGCGCGGTTTGCTGGAAGCGCCGACGCTAGGAGGGCGATAGCAATCATGATCAGGACACTGACCGTGTATATCGCCGGGTCGAGAGGGCTGACCTCGAAAAGGAAAGATCTGATGAGCCGTGACAACATGAGAGACCCAACTACGCCGAATGTACAGCCGAAAAGGGCAAGTTTCGCTCCGGAAAAGAGAACGAGCCGGGCGATGTGCAAGCGCTGTGCTCCGAGCGCCATGCGAATGGCTATCTCTTGGGTACGCAGCGTGACGGAGAACGCGACAACGGCGTAGATTCCGGTTATGGCGAGTACGAGAGCGCCGACGGTAAAAGCAGTTATGAAGAAAGTGTTGAAACGGCGCGGTGCCTCCACTTTCGAGATAGCCTCGTCCATGGTTTGCACCTCACTGAGTGCGAGCAGCGGGTCGATTGAGCCGACTGCCGAGCGCAACAAATGGATCATCTGTTCGGGAGGCTGTACGGAACGCAACGTGAGGTATCCGCTGGCCGGCAGCGTGCGGGTTCCACCGTCTACAGAACCGTTGAGCGTGGCAGGTTGCTCAGTCGGGACATACCATTGGTCGGCGCTGGGTTGATCGAGAGAATCGGGCTTGGTATCCGCAACAACTCCGACAACCGTCGCCCAAGGATATGGCCGACGCGGGTTGCCGGCATGGAATCGCTTGCCAATGGCGTTTTGTCCGGGCCAGCAATGTTTCGCCATCGACTGGTTGACGATAACGACGGGAGGCGAGTCGGGACCGTCATCCGGGGTAAAGTACCGGCCTTCGATCAGCGGAATACCCATCGCGCGAAAGTAGTCACCATAAATAATTGCGAAGTTGGCGAACTTCAGTTTCCACTTTGAGACGGGCTCTCCCTCAACGGTGTATCCCGATGCAGCGGACCCTCCAGAGGCTGGGAGCGCTGTGGTGATAGCCGCGTCGTTCACTCCAGGCTCATTCCTGAGCCGTTCGATGACCGCGCGGTTGAATATTTCAATGGAGCCATTCGTCGGATATTGGTTGGAAGGCAGTTGATAACCCGCGACCAGGACATGGTCTGACCGGAATCCGGGGTCCACGGCGAGCATCTTCTGGTAGCTGCGCAGGAAGGCTCCCGATGCGGTCAGAAGTACGAGGGCGATGGTGATCTCTGAGGTGACCAATGCTGAGCGCAACCAGGCATGACTCTTGGCTTGGGAGCCAGTTGACGTGCCCTCTTTGAGGCTATCGAGCAGGCTGGTCTGAGCGGCCGCGAAGGCAGGCGCCAGGCTGCAAAAAATGCCGGTGGCCAGCGCGAGGAGTAGCGCGAATAGGGCAACCGTCGCGTTCATGGAGACGGAATCAATCCGCGGCAAGGATTGAGGTAGCAGATGCAGCGCTGTACGGATTGCAATGGCGGCAAACAGTATACCTAGCATCGCGCCGGAGATGCTAAGCAATAGGCCCTCGACGAGGGACTCTCCGAAGATCGCACTGAATCGCGCGCCAAGCGCCAGGCGAACTGCATACTCACGGCGGCGCTGGATGGCCCGAACAAGTAACAGAACGGCCACATTGACGCAAGCAATCAGAAGGACGACGGAAACAGCAAAGAATAGAGCGCGCAGTAAGGGTTGAACACTTGCGACTGTCTGTTCACGCAGCGGCATTACGTCACCGCGGATCTGAATTGCGGAGATGCCCGCAGGGAAGTTGCGCATGATCTGCCGTGCAACGCGGTCGGTGTCCTGCGCTGCCTGGGAGAGGCTGATTCCATCTCTCAGGCGAGCAACCATGTGGTATCCCCAACTGCCGGTCGCTTCGTCGGACAGCTCCTCAGGTGTCAGGCTCACCGGCACCCAAAGCTGCGCTTGTCCGAGATTTCCGGCAAACAAGGGGAATTCAAAACTGCGCGGCATCACTCCGACGATTGAGTAGACCTTGCGATCAAGTTCGATAATGCTGCCTGCGATTCGCGGATCACGGTGATAACGGTTCGTCCACAACGAGTAGCTGATAACAGCGACTGGCTGATGGGCGTCCTCCTCCTGTTGTGTAAAGATGCGGCCAAGAATCGGCTGCACACCAAGAGTTGGAAAAACACCTGCGGTTAGTCGAGCAGCATGTACGACTTCCGGAGTCGCGCCGCCGGAGAGTTCATACGTGCGAGGCGCGTAGCCTCCAAGCGACGAGAACGCACCTGTAGCATCTGAGTACTCGCCAATCTCGCGAGCAGTCACACCGAGATCTAGGCCTTTTCCGAGATGGTCGCCCAGCAAGACCAATTGATCTGGCTGGCTAAAGGGAAGGGGCCGCAAAAGGATGCCATCGATCAGCGAAAACATCGCCGTGGTGGTCCCGATTCCGGCTGCCAATATAAGGACTACGGTGATCGTGAATCCAGGCGATCTGCGAAGTCTGCGAACTGCATAGCGAAGATTTTGAACAGTTTGTTCGAGCCAAAGGATGGAGCGCTCATCGCGGTGCAACTGCTTCGCCTGCTCGACGCCGCCGTATGCGCGTTTGGCGGCAATTCGCGCCTCATCCTCAGACATACCTTTTAGCTTAAAGTCATCCTCAAGAAGTACAAGATGAGAAGCAATTTCTCGCTTCAACTCGCCTTCGACGTGGTTATCCGAGAAGAGCCCGAGAAGCTTAGAAAAAAACCGCCGAAGGTGAGCCACTATGAAGGTTCCTCCCCTAAGAGACGTTCTACTAAACCCGCCATTCTTCTCCAACGTCTTGTTTCTTCATTTAGGGCTTTCTGTCCCGACTTCGTGATTGCGTAGAATTTTGCTTCCCGATTGTTTTCCGTTTGCGCCCATGTACCTTTGATCCATCGATGCTGCTCAAGCCGGACTAGCGCCGGATAAAGCGTACCTTGGTTGAGATTGAGTAGACGATCAGAAATCTGCTGAAGCCTCGTTGCAATCTGATAGGCATGTCGGGGACCCATCGTGGCAAGCGTGCGTAGAATGATGAGATCCAGAGTGCCCTGCAGAAGTTGAATCGGCTCAGTATCTCCACTAGACATACAAGTGCACCCGTTTAGACAAATGATGATCTGTGATCATTTGTTTGTCAAGTGACTGTGAAGCGCGACCGGTCGCACATCGCCTGGATTGCCGACGCATCCGTAGATTGGAAAGCACCGCCGCCCCTAGCCGATGCTCGCCGTCGTTTTGTTCTCCACTGCTTTGAGTAGGGAATGGGGACACCTCACGAAACGGAAATTTATGTACGCTAACGAAGGTCTTTGACCGCTGGGGCTTTCATGCGCTCGCCAGCAACTTACCTATTGCCGGACTTTCCGGCACGATACAACAGCAATCCTTGGGAGCAGGATTACAGCTTGGCGGCCTCATCGAGTTTTGCTTGTGCTTCTTTCGGCCGGTTCATACGATTTAGAAGTTCGGCATGAAATTGCAAATCTCGTTTTAGTACACCGGGGGCGCTTCCTTTACGCCCAAAATCCTCAGCTATGGACATATCTTCATCGCCGCCCTTCATGTCGCCGGAATACGCACGAAGCTGGCCACGGATCGAATACGCAGCCTCTCCCCCTGAATTGCCGTCGTGCCCCAGTTTCACAACGTCAACCGCCTTCCCTGCGTAGGTGAGTGCAGTCTGAAGATCGCGTACATTTGCAAATGCGGTGGCCGCGTATACGTAAGCTTCTCGGCGCTCTATATATCGTCGATCCGGTGGAAATTCATCGGCGATGGCAGCCGCTTTCTTACAAGCTCCTGCTACATCCGTGTTGCTCGTGTGAGCAATTACGCCACCCGAACACGTATTCCAAACAGGTTCAAAGCGATTAGCTACCTCCTCATCTGGTTGACCTCGATTATCCGGCGGCGGGAAAGTGACAGTAGTAGACCAACTGCCATTTGCCGTTGATTCGTGAGGGGTATGTACGGCAGGCTTGTCTGCAAGAGTGAATCTGACCAAAACGTCACCTGTTACCGCAATCGCCGCGTCGCCATCGTGAAATGGTTGATACCTCCACTGTTTCAGCGCGTCGGCGGTCGCTTGTCTCAACATGGGCGGCCCACTAACTACCTTCATTGACCTCACAAGACCGTCTGGAGCAAGTTCGACCTTGAAGACAACATCGCCATGCACTTGAGCCGCTTGTGCAATCGCCGGATAGACTGGCGCAACCCAAGTCATCAGGTGGCTGGCGATTTCCTCTTGGCTCCGCACCTCTTGAGCTTGCAGTGCAGTAGTTCCGGCGATCACTCCGCAGATCATTAACAGGTGCAGCGTACGCATACGAACCCCGCTAATCTCATAGACAGTTGCAGGGTCAATTGTCTCAGCCCTTCCCGATTTGAGTCGAACATTGTTCCGGTCTCCTACTGCGCGAAAAACGGCGTTTTCAGTAACTTCGATTTGGCCAACCTTTGGGCAGACCCAAAGTCCAGCGATTCGAACTGCAAAAAGGAATTGCGATTGGCTACCGATCTCCGGCATCACGCCGCAGGTTTGAGTACCGCACGGTACAGGGTTGATCGGGCGATGCCGAAACGGGCTGCGATTTCGGCCACAGGGACATCTGCGGTTTTGAGTAGGGCGCGTATGGTCTTAATCTCTTTAGGAGAGAGCTTCGCCGGGCGACCTCCTTTGCGGTCGCGAGCGCGAGCTGATTTGAGGCCAGCAACCGTTCTTTCGCGGATCAAATTGCGCTCGAATTCTGCTAGGGCCGCGAAGACGTGGAATACCAGGCGGCCAGCTGGAGAATGAGTTTCAATCTTTTCGGTAAGGGATTCAAAATTGATCTTGCGCTGTTCGAGTTCGGCAATAAGCCTGACAAGATCGGCCAAGTTTCTTCCAAGCCGGTCGAGTCTCCACACGACAAGGGTGTCGCCCTCACGAAGGCTCTTGAGACATCCTTCGAGTTGTGGCCGGCCAGTATTTTTCCCGCTGGCCTGTTCTTCATAGATCTCCCGACATTTGGCGCGCTTCAGGGTGTCCTTCTGAAGGTCAAGGGTCTGGTCTTCGGTCGAGACTCGAGCGTAGCCGATGCGCATGTCCCAAATCTTAGCAAGCCAAGGACATTTCGGACACTGATTTCAAGATAAGTTGTGAGACACTTTTGACCAGCGAAATAGGGCATAATCCGGACACGCCCCGGCTGTCCTGAAAACCCTCGTTTTCGCTACACTCCTGAACGATGCCGCGCCGCGAGCTGCTCACCCCTACAGAACGCCTTCAGTTGCTGGCCTTCCCCGAAGACGCGGGAGAGCTGATTCGCGTGCTCACACTGAGCAAGGCCGATATCGCCTTCGTGTGCCAACACCGCGGGGATCACAACCGGTTTGGCATTGCTGTTCTAATGGCCTACCTCCGGTTTCCTGGGCGAACTCTGGCCAAGGATGAGAAGCCCCATGATTCAGTTCTGAACCTGATCGCAGAGCAGCTTCAGATTCCCACCGCCGCGTGGGACCTATACGCAGATCGCGATGAAACCCGCGGGAGCATCTGGCCGAATTGCTTTCTCTGCTGGACATGAAGCAGTTCTCAACCAGGCATTACAGGGCATCATCGGAGTGGCTGCAACCAACAGCATTGCAGACCACGCGAGGAATGGTCCTCGCACAGGTAGTTGTGGAAGAACTACGAAAGCGGCTCATTGTTCTGCCGCCAGTGGCTGTCATCGAACGCCTCTGTGCTGAAGCGGCAACGCGAGCCCAGCGAAAAATCTTAACAATTTTGTCGGAGGGTCTGAGTCCTGAACAGAAGTCGCAGCTCGACGGCTTGCTTGAGATGCGCGAAGGCAGTCCGTACAGCACTCTCGCATGGTTGCGGCTGCCGCCAGGTGCGCCGACTGCCAGAGCAATCTTGGCACATATAGAACGATTGCGCGCCATACGAGAATTACAGATTTCGCCCGAAGCAGGCCGACGGGTGCACCAGAATAGGCTCCTGCAGCTTGCCCGTGAAGCTGGCCAGACAGCCGTTTATCACTTCAAGGACTACGAGCCGGATCGGCGCTACGGAACGTTGGTCGCTTTGATGATTGAAACCGCGGCCACCGTGACGGATGAGATTCTCGATCTGAATGACCGGTTGATCGGGAGCTTCTTCACGAAGGCGAAAAACAAGTACGAGCGCGCTTTTGCGGAGCAGGGCAAGGCGATCAACGATAAGGTTCGACTTTACGCGAAGGTCGGCTCTGCTCTGGTCTCCGCACGTGAGCAGGGACGCGATCCGTACGTAGCGATTGAGGCAATCGTTTCATGGGATGCCTTCTCTCGAAGTGTGACAGTGATCTCAGTTAGGCGCACTTAGGAATTCCGAGGTGTGCCAGAATGAGGGAATTAGTATGGCCCCAAAGATTTCACGCTTCACCGTCTTCGTCTTTCTTCTGCTGACTTATGCTATCAGCAATAAGCCTTATTCGTTGGCGCAGAATCCTGGCGTGCAAACGGCTGCGATTCCACAGGACGCAGGCCCTTTGCAGCCATTGCCCAATCACTCCGGAAAAGGTTGGAGCACTGCAGCCAATCGGTGGCAGCTTACCGCCGTGGATCCAAAATCACAAGTAGATACGGTAAGCCCAAGTGTCAACGTTTGCAGTTCTTGTCGAGTTATCAGAAGGAAGAGATGTCGGTAGCGGACCTGTGTCGCGCGTATGGGATCTCGCGCCCAACGGCCTACCGCTGGATCAATCGATATAACGAGATTGGGCCAGAAGGACTCGTGGATCGCAGTCGGCGTCCGCTTAGCTGTTCCCACGCAACCCTTGAGTCGATCGAGAACGCTATCCTCGTGCTTCGTGCCAAGCATCCGTCCTGGGGCGCGCGGAAACTCAAGGCAAGGCTGGAGATGCTACAGCCAGACGTTGTGTGGCCTGCAGCTAGTACATTCGGCAACATTTTGAACCGTGCGGGCCTAACGAGTCCGCAAAAGAAGAGAAAACGGACCACACCATGCTCAGAGCCATTCTCTCTAGTCACGGGTCCAAATCAGCTGTGGTGCATGGATTTCAAGGGCTATTTCACCACTGGCGATGGCAAACGATGCGATCCGTTCACTATTACGGACGCGCACAGCCGTTATCTGATTCGTTGCCAGATTGTTTCTCGTATAGATCTCAGCCAGGTCCGAGCCATTTGCGAAGCAGCCATGCGCGAATACGGGGTACCTGCACGGATAAGGACAGACAATGGCGCACCGTTTGCCGGCACAGGGCTACTGGGGCTGTCAAAACTCTCTCTTGGCTGGATGAAGCTCGGTATTGTGCACGAACGCATTCAAGCAGGCAGACCGCAACAAAATGGTCGGCACGAGCGAATGCATCGCACCCTGAAGGAGGACACGACTAACCGCCAGCGGCATCGCTACGCGCGCAGCAGAGCCGCTTCGACAACTTTCGCCACGTCTTCAACAACGAGCGCCCGCATGAGGGCCTGAATAACCAAGTCCTAGCGAGTCTCTACCATCCCAGCTCTGTCCGGCTACCACGCAAGTTGCCGGAATTCACGTACCCGAAGGGTCTCCTTCTCCGACGGGTGAATAATAGCGGCGACATCAGCTGGCACAGAAACAGAGTCTTCATCAGCGAGGTATTCCGCTTTGAAGAGTTGGCATTTGAGTTGGTAACGCCAGGATTTTATAGAGTCTTCTTTCGAGACATGGAGATCGGAGAACTCAATGTGGAAGAGCTTCGTTTTAGAGCTGCACGGCGAGTGGTCTGAGTTTGCCGATGAGTGCATTGGGCTGTTGGCAGAAACTGAGACTCTTGTTCTGGTGGATTCCTGGACCTTGGCACACTTGCAGGTATCGATCCTACACCTGACTCGACAGACTTTTCCGCGTTCGCCTTCGAAGGGGATCAAATACGAGCGATTCAGCAAGCTATTTTGATAAACTGGAGTTCCAAGGGTGGCTCAACTAGCAGTCCACCCCGCAGGATCAGCAGCGGCGCAATTACTGGACCTGGATCGCGGTCAGGGTGCCGTTTGCAATAGCTCTCACATCCGATGAGTACTGGCCTCCACCCGCGCCGTTACTCGTGCCGCCGTCAAAGCATACCATGTTGAGCGTCGTCGGAGCCTCGCCCGCCGGCACGACGTAGTAACCGTTGAACGGAAGGGTCGCAGAGGCTCCGCCGGGAGGAATGGTCACGAAAGATTCAAGCTCATTCTCGATAGATCCGGCCCAATTACTTGTAAATTCGCAGGCGATATTCGACAGAACCTTTGGATCGAGATTGATGAATCCTTCCTCTCCCCCAATCACATAGGTCCCGGCGTTGGGAAGGATGATCGAGTTGATGATTGCCGAGTGGGTGTCGCTGGGAAGCGTGACGATATAGGGTTGGGTATTCACCACGAAGGACAACGCTCCTCCTGGCGCTCCCGCAGTCCCTTTGGGCCCCTGCGTCCCGGCGGGTCCCGTTACACCGGCCGGCCCGGTTGCGCCCTGAGGTCCTGGAGCTCCCGCAGTCCCCTGGGGTCCCTGCGGCCCGGTGGCTCCGGTAGCGCCGGCCTGTCCCGCCGGTCCCTGCGTCCCTCGAGCACCTGCGGGTCCTACGGATCCCTGAGGTCCGGTCGCGCCATAGGTCAGGTCAAAGGCCGAGGAACGTCCTTGGCAGTTTGTCACGGTCAGGCGGAAGGTCCCAGCAGGTGTGGCAGCCGGTAGCGTGGCGACGATCTGTGTGTCGGTGGAAGAATCGACCTTCAGCTTAGCTCCGTCGAAGAATACGGCAGGGGTGGTTTTTTCGGGCTGAAAGTCCGAACCGATGAGAGTGACTTGGTTCGACGCGTAATTGATCGTGCCGCTTGTCACAACCGGGTTTGCGCCAATGAGCCCCGCGAAGACCGAGAGCGGCGTGAGGAAAAGAAGAATTGGGAGCATGATCCTGCGCATGATGGTTCTCCTTTCGGGAGATGTGGCCCGTTCCGGCCGGTTGATGAAACGGTTAGAGCTGAAGGCGCAGTGTCGATAACTGCGCCCGCAGCGAAGCGATTGCCAGCAACAGGCGCGCTAAAGGAAAAGCACCGCGTAGATGGCGCCGAAGAGGGCGGAAATAGCCTTCGAGCCAGATGGAGGCGGAGGCGGAGGTGGCGGTGGCGCAGTCGGATTAATTTTGACGTCGGGGCCCTTATGTATAGCTAACGCGCTATACGGGTTTGCGGCCAGTGCCAGCGTGAGCATTGAGAAGGAAAGTGCGAGCGTGATTTTTCTTTTCATGGAAATTCTCCTTTGGATGCGGCGCCTGATCCAAGTGCGCTGGTTGTTCGAGCGAGAAAAGTTAGGAGTGCAGCGGCTCCTAAGACGCCGCGTCGCACCGGGAGTGGATGTTTCTCTTAATGCCCCAGAAATGTGAGCGCAGACTTAGCGAGATCAACCACCATCTCGGCGATCGACATGCCATCGGACTCGCCGGTTACCCGATGAATTATGATGGGAAAACGTAGGCTTGGTTGATTGGGAGGCGTCGGGGTGGTAGTTATGCTGGCTGCGGCAGGGTAGGGAAATGCCGAGAGCGTAAGGCTCAAGATCGAAGCCGCGAGTGTGAGAGTCATTGTCTTCTTCATGTGAGTTCCTCGATTCGATTCGGCGTTTTGACTGAACCGGCTTAACTGGTTCGCGCCGTTGGATGAAATGAGTCTGCGGCACCTCGCATCGCAACTCAATGAGCCGGCTGTGAGTTGAATCTAAGTTCCACGGCTCATACAACTCATCCAAAACTCATCTCTGCGGAACCCGGGCAGTGATAGGTTTTCTTTATGAATGACCACGTAGAAGGACTCTCATCCCAGCAGCTCGCCGGCCTGCGTCACATGCTGAACTGCCCGATCCTCACCGCGAATGACCAGGATTACGACCAGGCTCGCCGCGTATGGAATGGCATGATCGATCGCAAACCTACAGCAATCGTGCGGCCCACCAGCATTGCCGACGTCATGCAGGTAGTCCGCATCGCCCGTGAAGACCAGATCCCAGTTTCCGTGCGTGGAGGCGGCCATAGCGTGGCGGGCAAGTCCGTAGCCAACGGCGCCCTCATGATCGACCTCTCCCTCATGAATGCGATCCAGGTGAATCCGGCCGCGAACAGAGCAGTTGCCCAGGGCGGAACGAAGTGGGGAGACTTCGACCGCGAGTGCGAGCGCTACCAACTGGCGACCACCGGCGGCGTCATCTCATCAACAGGAGTCTGCGGACTGACACTCGGTGGCGGCATCGGTTGGCTGATGGGCAAGCATGGATTGAGCTGCGACAATATAGTCTCCGTCGATTTGATCAGCGCCGACGGCGCTCACGTCTATGTGAGCGCTTCGCAGAATGAAGATCTGTTCTGGGCCATTCGCGGGGGAGGCGGCAATTTTGGTATTGTCACGGCGTTGGAATTCCGTCTGCATACGCTCGAGTCCGTGCAGGCAGGTATGCTGCTCTATCCGCGCAGCAGTGCCTTTGACCTGCTGCGACGCTATCGCGACGTCACGATGAATGCTCCTGACGAACTTACCGCCTATGCGGCCCTGATGATCGCTGACGGGCAGGCAATGGCGGCCATCGCGATGTGCGACAGTGGATCGGAATCCGGCAACGCGAGCGTCAGCGCGCAGTTCTCTCTTGCCGATCCGCCCGTGGCAGACATGACCGGCACGAAAAAGTACACCGAGCTCCAGACAATGCTCGACGTCGCAGCCCCAGCCGGAGTCCACTACTACTTCAAATGCCCATTCCTTCGCGAACTCAGCGACGAAGTCCTGCGCCTCATCGTCGATCACTGCGAAAATCTGCCCACCGAACAAACCCAAGTCGTTCTCGAACACATGCACGGAGCGGCCAGCCGGGTGCCCGTCGGCGACACTGCGTTCGGTCTGCGCCGCGTTCATTACAGCATCAACATCATGGCCGGGTGGAGCGATCCTGCGTTGGCGGAGAAATGCATCGATTGGGCGCGAACTCTTTCGTCAGCGCTCGAAGCCTTCGGCGCCTCGGATGCTTACGTCAACTATTTAGGGGATGAAGGCTCTTCGGCGGTTCGCGCATCTTACGGCGCCAACTATGAGCGGCTGGCACAGCTCAAGAAAAAGTACGATCCCGAGAATTTCTTCCGTTTCAATCAGAATATTGTCCCGGCTTCTTAGAGCATTTTCCGGAATTGTATGGTCCAGGCGATGGTCCGCGAAGTGTGACTTTTCTTGGTGAAAAGCCACGCGGGTCTTTGCGTTTTGGTCTATTCTTTTCCAGAAAATGCTTTAGCTCTTCGCCAACCTCGACAATCCGATCGAATCCAGAAAAGAACGGAACCGAGGGTCGGACCGAAACGGCCGAATGTGCTCGCTCAGCAGGACGATGAAGAGAGGCGTAGCTTTCTTCTCAACCGCATCCTCAAGCCAATCGAACATTTGCGAAGCGTCTCCCAGGCATCCGTAAATATAGGCGATCAGGACGGCCGGTTCCATCCTCCCCTGCGCAGCCTTCAATTGCTTTATAGTGTCGAGTGCGGCCGCCCGGTCACCGAGCGCTGCCTTTGCCCCACCCAGGAATCCGAGGGCATCCAAGATGTGGGGATTGATCGAAAGCGCTTTCTGGTACGCCGCAGCGGCGTCTTCGTAGCGTTCAAGACCATCCAGGGCGATCCCCAGGAACATATACGAACGCGAGAAATGCGGATCCAATTCGATCGCCTGGTTCAGTTGCCGAATTGCGAGATCGAAACGCCCGGCATTTGCCAGAGCCGCGCCCAGATACGTGTTTGTGATTGGCGACAATGGCTCCGCTTCTTTTGCGCGCTGCACGGAAGCGATGGCTTCATCATGTTGCCCAAAAACGCTGAAATACATTGAGCGCCAGACCAGAGCGGTAATGTTCTGAGGATCGAGACTGAGAGCTACCTGAAACTCCCGTTCTGCCCCGTCCCAATCAAACTCGTACCAGCCTTTGATCAATGCCGATGTGCAATGCGCTTCGGCCATCGTGTCATCGAGATCCATCGCGCGTTGCAGGTTTGCCCGCGCCTTGTCGAGCGCGACGAATGGTTTCAACATGCTCAATCTGCTCGATCCCATCTGCGCGTAACAATCCGCAAGCCCTGCATATGCGGGCGCGAATTCAGGGTCGATGGCCAGCGCTTCGTTGAAATAGGCAGTGCTGCTCTTGATCGCGTCCGGCGTCATCTTATGCCAGAAGAAACGGCCTTTCAGGTAAAGATCGTACGCAGTTGACGAGCGGGAATAACGCCGCGATCCGACTGGAGCGCTCGGGAGAAGTTCCAGAGCCAGAGATTGGCTTACCCGTTGGGCAACCTCTTCCTGGACGGCCAGAAGGTCGCTCAAACCGCGATCGTAAGTGTTGGACCAGAGAATGCTCTTGTCGCGAAGATCGTGTAACTGCGCGCTGATGCGTACTCGTTCGGCGGAGCGTCTTACGGTCCCGCGCAACAGGTAATCCAGGTTGAAATGGCGTTGTAGGCGATCCATGGAGTCTGTGGATGTATCTCCACTCTCAAGCTTAGGAACCGAGGTAACACGAAGCCGCTTCTGATCCATGCGAGAGAGCGCCGAAATCATGTCTTCGGTCAGGCCGGCAGCGAAATAGTCCTCCGATTGCCCGGAGATATCCTGGATGGGAACGACGGCGATGCGAACGCAGTTCTCCGCCTCAGAAGGCAAACGGGCCTCACTCTTTTGAATCTGCGCAATAAAACGATAGCCAAGGCGGGGAAGAGTCTCAATGAACCGGGGATGCTCCGTCTGCTCCTCCAAGGCGACGCGTATTTGACGGATGCAGAAGTTGAGATTCTGCTCGAAGTCGACGAATGTATCCTGGCCCCAGATGGCGTCCTGAATCTGCTGGCGCGTCACCGGTTTGCCCTGATGGTTCATCAGAAGCGCCAGAACGCGCGCCGGCTGCTGTTGCACCCGGAGCAGCGTACCGTTCCTGCGCAACTCAAACGTCTGCTCGTCGAGCTCAAATTCTCCAAATCGAATGACAGGCATGGCGAAGGAAGAGAGGTGACCTTAGATTCGCGAAATTATAGCATTTGACTTCTCAGAACCAAGGCGACCTCTGGCGCCATTGATTCCAGCTTGAGTGAAACGGGCCGGAAATGCTCTCATTCGGCCAGGAATTCAGTCGCCGGCGGAACCACACCTGGGCCCACGCTGCAGCGCCCATCACACCGAGGGCCTCGTTCTGTGCTTACACAAAGGCGACATCGGGTCTGTCTGGCAAACCTCGATGTCACGGGAAGAGATTCTCGCTTTAGGTCAAATCGCCAATGCACTCATCGACGAGCGATGAGCACCGATGAGCATTTCGTGGCGAGTGCGGCACATTGCACCGGTTTGGGGCAAGTCGCCTTATCTAGCATTTGCCGCGCGATAAGCAGGCCATGGAAATGACAGAGTATGGAAAGCATGGAAAGCCATGAAGCCGGCTTCCCAGCCTTCCCACACTCTTTGGAAATCCCTTCGGGATTCCCACATTCCCACGGCCTCGACTACTGAATATAAGTCTTCTCGGACTCTTGAACCCGAGCCATTGCCTTCGCAAGGGGCTTGTAACGGATGTCTCAGGTCCACAACGTAACGCCTGTCCCGGCACTCACCCCTGAGCAGGCTTGTTTTCCTTGGCTTTGCGTGGAGCGCATGAATGACTGTTTTTGCATTTACGGAGGGCGTTGCGGGAAGGAAAGTCCGTGCGACTTGGAAGTCGCTTGAATGATTGTTCAACACGAAAGGAGTGAGCTGAACCTGCGGTTCCGTCCGCGGTAGCCTATCGACATCGGCGTGGCTGGTAACGGCCGGGTCGAAAGCTGTCGAGACAACGTACCTCTGTCTTACGACAATGGAGAACACCGTGAGGCGATCTCTGTCACTGCCAGCGTCAAGGCGGTGGGAGGGGCCAGGCTGAGTGATATGTCCAACACAAGTGAACCGCTGAAGGCGCCGTCACTTCCAAAGAGCCAAAGACGCTGACAGGCTCTATCCAAAAGGTAAGCAGCCGGGATGCTCCACCGGTCGTTTGGAGCACACGGACATCAAGGCTGCCGGTGTAGAGGCGGGGACTACGTCACTCGTGTCATTCAAGCGGAACAAGGTAAGCCCGATGCCCTGCCTCCTCGGGGGCAGGCGTTGCCGCAAGGCACGCTGCTGGGGTAGCGGGTACAGGATGCTGGAGAAAGCGAATGCCGTTCTGTAACGGAACGGATAGGGGTTGCGACATCATCCCGCTGCGAAAGCAGGCAGACTTCCAGTTGGTCGTGCTTGACGAAAGGACTTACAGAATCTTCGAAGGAGGAAATCGCAAATGAACGTGGAGCAATCTATGTGTGCAGCCTCCGGCCTAGAGGCTCAATGGGAACAGATTAACTGGTCTCAATGTGAGCAGCAGGTCAGGAGACTGCAAGCGCGTATCGTCAAGGCAACACAGGAAGGCCGTCACGGCAAGGTGAAAGCCTTGCAATGGCTGCTGACCCACTCGTTCTGCGGCCGAGCGTTGGCTGTAAAGCGCGTGACGCACAATCAGGGCAAGAACACGCCGGGAGTGGACGGAGCGATCTGGGGCACCCCGACGTCCAGATACAAGGCCATCGACACACTGCGACGGAACGGGTATCAGCCGCAACCGCTGCGGCGCGTCTATATCCCGAAGGCCAAGACGCCGACACGGAAATGCTGGAGCTGGCCCGTCACAACCAGGCTATCGCAGAGGGCAGGGAAGACGACTACTCCGATACTTGGGGCCTGCTCTTTGACGCTGGCGGCGATGCACGGGTGAACGGCATCCCCTTCGCCGAAGAGAGAACAGCCCCTTGGAAAGAGGGCTGGATCGAAACAGACGTTAATCTCGGGATACATGGATTGGAGTAGCAGTGAAGGCAGGCGTACAGAGGGCACTCTATTGTCGGTGCGGGAATGAGAAGATCCTGGCCCTCGGCCTCTGCGCGACTTGCTACACGCTCAAGCGACAGGATGAGGAATACTTCGGCGGACTGCGCGAAGCGGTTTTAGAACGTGATGGCTATTGCTGCCGCGTATGCGGAGCCTCGGGACGCCGCAAGCGGTCGATTGTCGTCCATCATCGTGTACCGGGTAAGTCGCTTCTCCACCTGATGATCTCGCTATGCCTGCGTTGCCATGCGAAGGTTGGGCGCACCAAGTGCGTGCTCTCAGAGATGCCGCCTCTCTTGCTACAGCTTTGGAGGGAGCAGCATCCTGACGGCCACGAACAGGTCATGATCGACTTCACGGTTAGGGAAATACCTGCTGAGCCTGTGGCGCTCTTTCCTGAAGAAAATCAGGCGTAAGGAATGCTATTTCGCGGCTTTCTTTGCCTTCGCCCAGCGTGCCTTGACTGCTGCTACGATCCTCGCACGTCCCTCGGGCGACATCTTTCGCTTCTTCGTCGCACTCGGAGTTGTGCTCCCCTTCGGTCTGCCAGGCTTGCGCTTCTCGGAGGTCCCGCTCAAGATGCTCTTGGCTAATTGGAGACGGGCTATTTCGGTATCAAGTTCTGCGATTATCTGTTTCGTTCCCATACGGGAAGCTTATCAGCGACCACACAACGAGGGTCGCCGACGCGAGCTGAACACCCCTCTTGCTTTGCAGAGCGAATCACGATCGACCGTTCTCGGCGAGAACAAGTATCTGTTCGGCTTGTCAATCTCAGAAATCATGCGGGTCCGCTTGGTCGAAAACTGATTCCGCACCTTACTTACGTGTTACAGAAGCTTTCTTATCGGACGTAAAGCGTTTATAATCAGTATGTTATGACCATTTTAGATCACTGTACAGAATACTGCAAAACGCCAATGAACGAATGCCATGAGCCCTTTGGGCTTGCTAATCACTTAATGCCAAAATCATTCACAATTAACCGCGAGTCCACTGTTACATGCGGTGAAATCGCGTGATACGCCCAGACATGCACCCAGGCGTTCCCCGTCCGCCATGTCAGAAACGACTTCATCAACCCGGCCGGAATGAACAACAAGTAGACAAACGTCAGCGACATCGCAGCCGCTTCAACCGAGTCGTACCGCGTGCCCGACTCCAAAATATGCATTGTCGGATAACTCACTGCCCCAAGCAGAAAAGCCGTCATCGGCGAGAACAGCTTGAAGTATCTCGGCATCAGGATCGAGTAGATAACAATCATGACCGGCAGATCCGTCCCGAACAGATGCAGCCAAAAGGACATCAGCCCACCGACAAGCTGCTGATGCCGCGTGAGCTGAAAGATATTCGGTCCCATCATGTCCATCCCAGCGCTGAAGGCAAGCACCACCACGATCACCAGCAAATCGCTCTTCAGCTTCGCCGATTTCAAATTGAGTTGCTCGTTTGTGTATCCTCGCATCCGAAACACAACATACGGAATGAGCGCCAGCAGGATTCCGTTGTAAGCCGCCCATGTATAAACCTCAATCGGTGACTGCACGCGCGTCGCTCCGACCAGCGACCCATTCAGATGCAGGGCAATCCCCTCGCCAAACAAGCGCTGCCCGATCAAACGGCCGGCTACCATCACGACCGCGGCATAAGTCCAGATCGCAAGCGTCTCGCGCCGCGCAGTGGAGCATTCCGGAGCACGATGTGCGAGGTCGATCACGGGCCGCTTTCGCGTCAGCAGCGCAACCAAGCCGAACATCAGAACTACCAGCATCAGGTACTCCGACGATCCCGTAACCAAGCCCCTATAGCTCGGCGTATGTCGAGAAAAGAGGAGTCCAACTCCGCACAGAAGCAGCCAAAGAAGGATCGCCACGTAGAAAGCCCTCTGCCGAACCACCCATCCGATTCCGTTGAATCGTTCATTCATGGTCATACTCTACGCTTCAATGAGAGCCTCGGCCTGAAGTCGCCAGTCGGAATCACTTCCGCCTTGCCCGTGATCCGGGAGCAAGAAAACGCCTCGTTGACATACCCTTTCCGAAGAACTTATTGCCTTTTCCCTGTCATTGCGGCCCCGCTCAGGTGAAGAACCAACGTCGAAACGTGATCGGTCGCAGTCGGTATGAATTCGATTTGTGCGTCCATGGCGCGCGTAAAGAACTGTGGGTGACCGTTGATCTATTCATTCAGGGTCCTTTCGTTGCAAGGAAAATACGATGCTCCCCGGCGTAATGAGCGGGGCCTGAGAGGGAAGACCTAGACCCATTCCGCAAGTTTTACTCCATCTCTCACCGAGCCGTCATATTTTGAAACCGCTGAGCGCACAGGAAAACGCGATGAACCGCGATTGGCCGGCCGCACTCCGTGCAGATTGTTTGCCCCCTGAGATAACGCTAGGCTGCATCCACTGCAATACATGGGAATCTCCTGCGGTGATCATAGGATAGGCAGTTTAGGCGCGCTGGGCTCCGTGGGGATGCTCTCCCATAAAGCGAAGAGGCATCATTCCGGGATTTGAGTGCAGCGTGACACCCAGGCCTGAGTGATAATCAGGGATGGTGCTGTAGTGATGCGAACCAATGTTTGGATTGCTTTGGTAGTGGTTTTTGGCGGGCTCGTGCTGTGCGGCTGGCAGTACCAACATCGCCGCGCTTGGCCGACTTCTAAAAAGGATGAATCCATGCGACGCCACATAAACAAAACTTATGACTGAAAGCCAGGTCGCAGTGTGACAATCCAGCACGAATCCTTACCGTAGGTGCTTTAGGTCCTGCAGGAATTCTTGGTAGCCGGAGG
>Ga0302180_10000859_pt1 | contig 24548 bp, 15 predicted proteins | sample I_Palsa_E3_2_FD_200575 | JGI IMG/M metagenome (GOLD analysis project Ga0302180, IMG submission 200575) | Peat permafrost microbial communities from Stordalen Mire near Abisko, Sweden - I_Palsa_E3_2 | ecosystem: Environmental > Terrestrial > Soil > Palsa > Peat permafrost | place: Sweden... | reverse complement strand
TGCCATGACATATGAATTGCTTATGATGCAGATCTGAATTCCTTATGGCTCAGCCACTTCCGTCCGCATATTGATCAGACAGCAACCCATGAGCCGAATCAGACGCAACGTTCTTGCGCTGCGATAGGCTAGTATCTCAAGCGACGCTTGCAGCATTCACAATTCTTGACATTTGAAATGAGAAGTCAGTCGCCCGCGCATGGCGGCGATGCTGCTACGGTATGCGCAGAACATGCGAGGGACCGCGCTATGAGGATGGTCCGTCACAACGCATGTACAGCCATAAACGCTGCCAGGACTTCGACGCGTACGTCGTGGCGCATCAGCGCGCGTACGCCTGGGCTGAGAAAGCGCTCCGTTACCGCGCCGCGGGCAAGTTAGCGCAGGCGAAGGCAGCCGTGGAGAGGGTAAATTATTGGCTGCGCCATCTTGCGATGCTCGTTCCGCAGTCGCGTGCAGCGCAAGTTCCGGCAGACGTCAGGAAAAAGACCAAATAACCTGCACAGGCGCAGCATGACGGATGCGCCATCGAGCAAGCCTCGCGAACCGGCGGAAAAGGCGTCTGGCAGCGGGTGCTGCAGGCAATAAATTGTATTGGTCGTAAAGGCTCTGGGATTCAATGCTCGCGGTTGAGCTGCCAAAGGCGCTCGACGCTCCGCAACTTAGTCGGCTCGCGCTCAAGGCGGGGCTCAGCATCGCTTCCGGTAGAATCTGCTGGAAGCAGCAAACATATCGGAACTGCATGCGCCTCAATTTAAGCCACGCATCGATTGCGCAGCTGCGGCGCGGCGTCAGCATGATCTTAGGGCTCACGTCCGCGAACGCGGCTCCAAGCGGTCAGACGTGATTGCACGATAGGCATCCCGTCGACGGAGATTGACCACCGCAGCGGATAGCTCATCCCCTTGAGCTCCCGGTGTGCGGGCGGGCAGCCTCATCGCAAGGTTGCCGCTTAGAGCTCTTTCACGATCCGCGCAATCCCGATGTCCGGACTTCTCTGGCGACCGTGTTCTATTAATTGCCCGATACACAACCACCGCCAGGAGATACCCATGAATACCCGAACCAAAGTCCTTTTTGCCCTGCTTGCCTCCTTCACCGCCGGTGCGCCGCTTGCCAGCCGCGCCACAGAAGGCAGTGTCACCGTGTCCCGCCAGGTCAGTCTTGCGGGAGTCGATCTGAACACGCCCGCGGGAGCGCGCGCGATGTACGTTCGCCTGAAGAGCGCAGCGCGCTCGCTTTGCAGCACATCCGACCCGCTGTATCGCGCACCCAGCTGGGTCTACAGCGACTGTGTGCAGGATGCGCTGTCACGGGCCATCCGCAATGCCCATCGTCCGCTGATCAACGAGGTGTTCGTCAGCGACTATGGCATCGAGGCCGCGGAGCACTTCGGCATCAAGCTCGCCGCAAAGTGATGCCTTGCGATACGTCCCAAGACGGCAGATGGCCTTAAGTCCATCTGTCGTCTTGGCCGTCGATCGACAAGCAGGCGCTGCAGCGTACCCAAATTCAGCCTGCGCCGTCTGCCGGTCCCTTGCGATGCCAGCTCGTCAATAGTCCAAGCCGCATCGCGGCAAAGGATATGCCGACGATCGCCGTAACCCCCACCACCATGAGAGTTCCAACCGCGTTGATTTGGGGATCGAGGCCCACGCGCAGGCCGGAAAATATCGCCATCGGCAGTGTTGCGGTTTCCGGTCCGGCGAGAAAACTCGACGTGACGACGTCGTCAAACGACAGCGTCATCGCAAGGAGCCACCCCGATAGAATTCCTGGCGCAGCGAGCGGCACGGTGACGGTCGCGAGAACCCGCAGCGGCCGCGCGCCAAGATCGCGCGCCGCATCCTCGAGAGAACGGTCGCGGCCGGATACCCGCGCGAATACTACCGAGGCGACGATGGGCGCGCCGAGCGTCGCGTGGGCGATTACGAGCGTGAGCATGCCTTTTCCCTGTGACCAGCCGGTCACGGCCTCGGCGCTCGCAAACAGCATCAGGAATGAGAATCCGAGCAGAATCTCGGGTGCAAATATGGGTATCGCCAATAATGCGATCATGATCGAGCGCCCGGGAAAATGCTCCAGCTGTGCGAGCCCGATGCCCGCCAGGGTTCCCAGCGGTGCGGCGATGGCTGATGAAAGCAGCGCGAGCACCAGCGAGCGGTAGGCCGCTGCGCCGAGCTCGCTGTTCGCCAGCAGCGCCCGATACCAGTGCAGCGAGAAATGGCTGCCGCTGCCGGGAAGGTCGCCGCTGAATGAGAAGTAGATGATCCAGACGATGGGCGTGTACAGGAACGCAAATCCGAGGATAAGCGCGACGGTTTGCCACGGCCGCTGTTGCACATCGTTCATCAGGAGACCGCAGCGAGCTGTCCCAGCCGCCGTCTTAGCAGCAGCGCGGGCAACATGAGCAGGCCGAATGTCACCAGTGCAATGGCTGCTGCCAGCGGCCAGTCGCGGTTCTGGAAGAACTCTTCCCACAGAATTCCCCCGATCATCATCGTGCTGCTGCTCCCGACGAGCTCCGGGATAACGTATTCACCCACCGCCGGCACGAACACCAGGATGGCCCCGGACACAATTCCAGGCATCGACAGTGGCACGGTCACCGTTCGGAACACGTAGGCGGGTCGCGCGCCGAGGTCCGAGGCTGCCGCCAGGAGATCCGCGGGAAGTTTCTCCAGCACGGCGTACATCGGGAGCACAAAGAACGGCAAATAGGAATAGATCATCACCAGTAGCACGGCGGTCGGCGAATACAGAATGGCGACGGGTTTGGAGATGATGCCGAGGAACAGCAGCAGCGCATTGATCGGTCCGGAATCCCGAATGAGGCCCATCCAGGCGTAGGCACGCAGAAGAAAAGATGTCCAGAATGGCAGGATTGCCAGTAGTACGTACAGGTTGCGCCGCCTTGCAGGCGAGCGTGCGATGGCGAAGGCGATGGGAAAGCCGATCAGAATGCATCCTGCCGTGGTCAGGGCTGCGTTCACCAGCGCGTTGCGAAAAGCCACGAAATAGAGCGGATCTTCGAACACCATCTGAAAGCCGCGCATGCTCACGTGCAGCGCGAGGTGCCCCTGATTGGCCGAGAATAGCGGCGCAACCGGAGGAATTGAGTCGGCGACGACGTGAATCGAAAGGGCCGCCACCGAGATGAGGGGTAGGGCAAGGAATGTCAAAAGCCATGCGAACGGGATGGCTATCGTCAGCCGCTCGACGAGTGTCAGGCTGCTCTTTTTCATGAGGAAAGAACCACGGCGGCCTCAACCGGGAATGCGACGTGCACCGCGTCGCCGAGTTCGAATGTGGATGCACCCGTATGATCGCTGTTCACGACCGTGGCCTCGATCACGCGATGCTGCGAGAGACGAATAGTCGCATGCGAGAGATTGCCGCAATAGGAAAGCTGCTCGATCGTGCCGGCGAAATTATTGGCGCCGTGCGTCGACTCGCGCGAAATCGACACTTTCTCCGGGCGCACGCCCACCGTACGGCGGGTGCCGTCAGCACCGCTCGTCGCGCGGTTTGCGTTGATCTCCAGCCCGTCTTCGGTCACGAGCTGACAGCGTCCCGCGCGCGCCACCAGCGAGCCTGTAAATAGGTTGATGGTACCCAGAAACGAGGCGACGAATGTGGTGCGGGGATACTCGTAGACCTCCCGGGGTGTGCCGAACTGAACAATTTCGCCCTGCTCCATCACCGCGATGTAGTCGGAAATAGCCATCGCCTCGTCTTGATCGTGGGTCACGAGAACGAATGTGGTGCCCACCTTGCGCTGAATTTCGGTCAGCTCCTTCTGCACGTCAGCTCGCAGGCTGCGGTCGAGCGCGGCCATCGGCTCGTCCAGCAGCAATACTGCCGGCTTCATGACCAGGCAGCGTGCCAATGCGACGCGCTGCCGCTGACCGCCGGAGAGTTGCTCGGGGCGGCGCGCGCCAAGACCCTCCAGACGCACGAGCTCAAGAGCCCAGGCCAGCAATCGGTCGCGCTCGATCCGGGGCGCTCCTCGCGCCTTCAGACCGTAAACGATATTTTCCGCGACGCTCAGATGCGGGAATAGCGCATAGCTCTGAAACATCATGTTGACCGGACGCGCGAACGGCGGCACGCCCGTCATGTCGGTGCCGTCAATCACTAGAGTACCGGTATCGGGTTCGTGCAGACCCGCGATCAACTGTAGAAGCGTCGTCTTGCCGGACCCCGAGCGTCCGAGCAGAGATACGATGGAGCCGCGCGGAACGTCGAGATTTATTCCATTTAAAACACGCGTGCCAGCGAAGGATTTCGCCAGCCCCCTGATCTGCAGAATCGGGGATTGGGTGGCAGCCATTTACTGTCCCGTCTTCATGCGCAACCAGGTGCGCGAAAACATCCGCGTCTCCTCCATCGTATAGCCGCGATCCAATGTGAAGCGTTCGCGGATCGCAGCGGGCGGATATACGATGGAGTTGTTGCGCAGTTCAGGGTCGAGGCGCTCTATGGCAGCCGAATTCGCGATCGCGAATCCGGTGGTGCCGCCGATTTCCGCGCCAATGTCAGGCCGTAGGGTGAAGTCAATGAACAGCAAAGCCGCATCGACGTTGCGGGCGCTCGCAGGTATGGCATAGGCATCGATATACACGGGCACCCTTTCAGTCGGCTGGCTGTACTCGATGCGCGTGCCGTTGCCCAGTTCAGCCGCATGCCGTCGCGCCACCATGGCATCCGCGGAATAGCCGATGGAGAGGCACAGCTCGCCGCGGGCGAGCTGGTCGTAATAGCCGGAACTCGTGATTCGCCGCAGCGATGGGCGTATCCGCGCGAAGGCGTTGGCAACGGCGCCGAGGGCACCTGGCGCCGCCGATAGATCCGGCTGCCCCAGATACGCGGAAATGATCGGCAGCATATCTACCCATGAATCGAGAACGCTGATCCCGCAGCTTTTGAATTGGCTCGCAAGGTCGGGGCGCAAGACCATGGCAAGGCTCGTCACTGGAGCGCCCGGCCGGATCGCGGCAATCTTGTCCGGATTGTAGATGAGGCCGGTGGTTCCCCACATGTAGGGAATCGCATAGCGATTGCCCGGGTCAACTCGCGCCAGCATCTGCAGGAGTTTGCCATCCACGTTGGCGAGATTGTGCAGCCGCGACAGGTCGAGCGGGCGCCACAGACCCTTCGGAATCTGGCGTCCGAGGTGTGGCGCTGCGTTCACGGTGACCAGGTCGAATCCGGATTGTCCCGCGGATAAGGTCGTTTCGGCGACGTCATTCGAGTCGAACACCGAATAGTTGACCTTGATCCCGGTCTCTGTTTCGAACTTGGCGATCACGGAATCGGGGAAATACTCAGCCCAGGAGTAAAGGTTCAGGACGCGCTCGTCGGCCGCTGGCGGGCCGCCGGCAGGTCCGCACGCCATCAGCGAGCATGCGATGGCGAGCGCCCCCAGCCACCCCGGTAACCGCACGCAACTCCATTTTTGTGTGCGGCCCGTCACTTCAGATGCTCGAGCGGCCGCCCGTGCGTCCGTCCAGTGTCGCCAGCGCTCCATACAAATCCGGCCGACGATCCCGGAAGCATCCCCAGCTTTCGCGGTAGGCGCGGCACGCATCAAGGTCGAACTGTCTGACCAAAACCGTTTCATCGATTCGATCTGCAGCGGCTGCCAGAGCGCCAAGGTGATCCGCGATGAAGGATGATCCGTAGAATCTCATTGGCACGCCTCCCACCGCTTCGGATCCGATTCGGTTTGCGGCGACGACTGGAACCATGTTGGCGCCCGCGTGTCCGCGCATCACGACCCGCCAGTGCTCCATTGAGTCCAAGTCGGCGTGCATAGGCTCGCTGCCGATGGCCGTCGGGTACATGAGATATTCCGCCCCCTGCAGAACCAGGGACCGAGCCGCCTCCGGAAACCATTGGTCCCAGCACACCGCGATGCCGAGCTTTCCATATGCCGTATCGATCGGCTTGAAGCCAGTGTCGCCGGGGGAGAAGTAATATTTCTCCTCGTAGCCCGGGGCCTGCGGAATGTGACTCTTGCGATAGTGGCCCGCCACGGCTCCGTCGGCGTCGACCACCACGACCGAATTGAACAGCGCCGCGCCGGCGCGCTCGAACACCGACACGGGAATGACGACGCCGAGTTGCGCTGCGACACGGCGGAAGTGTCCAATTGTTGGATGATCGGTGAGCGGACGTGCGAGTTGGAAAAATTCCTGATTCTGGGTCGCGCAGAAGTAAGGTGTCTCGAACAGCTCCGGCAGCAAAATCACGTTCGCCCCCTCGCCGGCCGCCCTGCGCACCAGGCGCTCCGCCGTGGCGACGTTTTCGTCCCGGTTCCAAGTGCAGCTGAATTGAACGGCCGCGAGCGAAACGGTGCGCATTGAGACCCCTCGTTTGTGTTCGATCAGACCTGCAACCTTGCAGGCTCCTGCTGAGTAATGCAGTGAATACCGCCGCCGCCGCGAAACAGGTCCCTGAGCGCGACAGGCACCACGACTCGATCGGGGTATGCGCGCCTCAGCGTCTCGAACGCCGATGCATCCTCGGCAATCCCGTAGGCAGGAGCAATGACCGCGCCGTTGGCGAGATAGAAATTAACATAGGACCGGCAATATCCATCCTGTCCAGGCGGTATTGCCGAACGCGGTGCTTCGACAATGGGGCGTAGATCGAAGCGGCGTCCCCGGGCATCGGTTTCCGTTTCCAGGACCCGGCGATTCTCCGCCATGATGGCGTACCGCGGGTCTGCGCGATCGGCGACCACCTCGCACAGAACGGTGGCAGGTTTAACGTAGGCGACGAACCCGTCGACGTGCCCATCTGTTTCCGTGTCGGTGACGTCGCCGGGTAGCCAGATGACTTTCTGAACCCCGAGCATGGCGCGAAGCTCGGCTTCCGCTTCCGACTTGCTCCAGCCGGGATTGCGATTGGGGTTGAGAACGCAGGTCTCCGAGGTAATGAGGGTTCCTTCACCGTCCGAAAGAAATCCGCCGCCTTCGACGACGAGCTTCGAGCGGTACACTGGAATTCCCAAAAGAGCGGCAACGCGCGCGCCGAGGCTCGCGTCCTGATCGTGCGGTTGGTACTTGCCACCCCAGGCGTTGAATGTGAAAGCTGCGGCCGCAAGCTCGCCTGAGGAATCAATGACGAATGTGGGGCCTGAGTCGCGCAGCCAGGAGTCGTCAATCGGCATGGAAACGATCCTCACCGAGGCGCCGCAGCGCCTGCTCGCGTCGGCTGCATCCTTGGGGTCCGCCAGCAAGGCCACAGGTTCAAACCTGGCAATGGCCTGCGCAACGCGCCGGTAATCCTCGCGCGCCGCCTCGAGATGCTCCTTCCAGAGCTCGACACGTTTCGGCCATGCCATCCAGCAGCTCGCATGCGGCGCCCATTCGGCGGGCATCGACAATCCAACATCGGCTGGCCTCATCTGTGCTCCCGGTTGGGCTGAGGTGGCGTTCACGATCGGATCCCTTGTGCTCATAACTGCGACTGCGATTCCCCGCATCCAGTGGCGGGTGGCTCGCGGCACATGTGTGCAATCTCTTCGGCTGCATTCTGCAATCGACTGAGCATTGCCTGCAGCAGAGCTATAGCAATTGTAGTTGAATGCCGCACGGTCCATTTCTTAACGGATTTCGACTCGCATCGTTATCCCGATCCGGCCAACGGGGCGCGTCAGCGGCGATACGTAGTCGTGATCCCGATGGTTCGAGGGCGCACGGTGTGGTCGTAAAATAGATCCGAGGTGTTGGTGTCGCGTGTATGCGATAGGACCGGGTGCGAATTCGCCAGGTTCTGCGCGAACAACGACACATCGAATCCGCTCCAGCGTAGACCGGTTCGCAACGACAGATTCTGTGTCTGCGGCAATCCGGTATACGTGGGATCGGAGACTCCATTGTTCGGATCCTGAATCGGCTGCAGCGCTGTTTGGACGGTCGTGAATTGATAGTCCAGCCGCAGGTAGGGGCTGCGATTCGCAAACGCCGGCAAGGCGTACTCGGCGGAGGCGAGAAATGTCCACGGAGCACCCGGCAGGCGATCCCCCGCCGTCACTATGGGTTGTGAGGTTGCCGAAGCCCCCGTGCACGCGCTCGTTCCGGCGCACACAGTGCCGGTGTATTTGGCGTCGACGTGGGCCACGGAAAAGTCCAACAGGAGAGAGTCGAGCGGACGCGTCTGCAGCTCGAGTTCCCCGCCTGTGCTATGCACCTTCCCGAGATTCTCTACGAAATTCTGCCCGCAATCCGGAAGATATACGGCTTGCTGGATATTGTTCCACTCGATCAGGAACACACTGGCGTTCAGCTGCATGCGGCCGCCGAGAAAGGAATTCTTGGCGCCCAGTTCATAGCTCCACAGGGAATCGGCGGCATAGATCTCAGGTCCCGCCGTGAGGCCAATCGAGGCAAGATCAGGCCCGCAGATGGAGGATAATTGGCCGTTGATTCCCCCCGGACGGTAACCCTTAGCGGCGCTCGCGTAGAAGAGATTGTCGGGATCAGGCTTATAGCTCAGCACCGCCTTGGGCGTGACCGGGTTCTCGCTGCTCGAACCTGTCACCGCGAGCGGTGTCTGTGGCCCTGCGGTCGGCGCAAGGAACGGTCCGTAGTAGACGAGATCGCCGCTGTACTCGATATGCGAGACCCGCACTCCCGCCGTGAATTTCCAGGCATCGGTCATTCTAAACGTTGCATCGCCAAACAGCGCGTACTGCCGGTCGACAATCCTCGATACAGGTTGCGAGAGGATTTCGCCGTCAGGACAGGGCGCCTGCGGGGTGCATAACGGCACGCCGTACGCAGTTTCGAATTCACTGTTGAGATTCGGATCGAATACGGTTTCGGTCGTGTTTTCATTGAGGTGCGAGTAGAACGCACCGGCGCTCCAGAGTATCGCCGCCGCCGGATCCGCCGATTGCAGCCTGAACTCCTGGTAGAAGTTACGCTGCATATCGGCATCATGCGAGGTACCCAGATCGCCGGGCGCCGGCAACGGGGACAGACCAAACAGGGCTCGATCAAACTGGGTGTAGTCCGAAATCGAATGCTGATTTCGCGAGTAATACGAGGTGTTCGAGGTGAGATGCGCAAACCCTGCGTTCCATTCGATTTTCACCGCGGCCAGTGAGAACGGGTCGGTGCTGGGATTGCGTTGCGCATTGCCATTGTCGAAGTTCGAGGCGCTGGCGTTGGATAGCGATGGCCAGTACGCCGAGGTGTCTCCCAATCGCAACTGTTGGTAGTAGATCGACGGCGTAATTGACACGGTATCCGTGGGCGCCCATTTCAGGGCGCCGCGCACGACGACGGTATCCTGGTAATTGGAATCCGCTTTTGTGACGGCGTGAGTGCTGTAGTTGATGTGATCGACCCAGCCACCGTCTTCGCGATAGGAGGCGCTCAGGCGGAACCCGAGCTTGTCGTCGATGATCGGGCCGCCCATTGCGGCCCCGAGTTCATATGTCGGATCGCCATGCTCGGTGGTCGCAAGCTCCGAGCGCATGTATACCGAGTCGGTATGCAGATCGGGCGAGGGCTGGATGAATCGAACCGTGCCGCCTTCAGAGCCGGCGCCAAACAGCGTTCCCTGCGGACCGCGCAGGACCTCGACGCGTTCGAGGTCAAACAAGGCCGGGAATGCATTGAACGAGGTAAACGAAATGTGGCGGCCTTGAATCGGCGTGTCGTCGATGTAGATTCCCACCGTGGATGTCCCGGCGGTGGAGTCGACCCCCCGGATGTTGATGTCCGAGTCCTCGTCGTTGAAATTTCCAGACGAGGTGGTGGCATTGCGCTGAAACGTGACGCCGGGGGTGAGGCGGGTCAGGTCATCAATGCTGCGCAGTCCTTCGACGTCGAGTTTCTCCTGAGTAAATGCCGTCGCGCTGACGGCAACGTCTTGCAGGCGCTCGGTGCGGCGTGTCGCAGTCACGATGACTTCCGCAAGGCCGCCGTCGGACGCCGAACTGGCATCGGCTGCGCTCGCAGAATTGCTGACAGCGAACGAGCTGAATCCAAGAGCAACACTGAGCGCAATGACCGCTGGCCGTACCACCGGTCCCAGTGCGGCCCGACTCATCGCCGTCATGACTCCCCCCGTGCGTTGTTGTTGTTAGCAAAGCACCGCACGATCGATGACACAAACGACGAATTCTTGACAATTCGGCTAAATTAATTCATCAATGCCGCGTGGCGAGACCTTCCGTAACCTTGAGCACGCTGCGCGGGTTCGAGGCTGCCGCGAGGCGCGCAAGCTTTGCGCTGGCGGCAAACGAGTTGCATCTGTCGCATTCCGCGGTCAGCCATCAGATCAAGCTGCTGGAAGCGGAACTGGGTCAGCCTTTGTTCCGCCGGGTGGGTCGCTCGGTAGTGCTCACCGATGCCGGCAATGACTTTGCGCGAACCGTGCGCGACATTCTCCAACGACTCGAAGACGGCGTGGCCCGACTCGCGCCGTACCAAAAGCCGAGCGGAGTCATTCTCTATACAACCATGGCGTTCGCGCGCGGATTTGCCCTGTCACGAATGGGGCAATTCCGCGCAGAACTCCCTGATGTCGATCTGTGGTTGGATACAAGCGAACGCAAAGTCGACTTCAAAACCGATGAGGTCGATATTCTCATCACGCAGGCCGCCGGCGTGGCCGCCCATGGCACCATCGATTCCCATCTGATTGATGACGAGCGCGTTGCGCTTGCCTCACCCGCCCTTATCGCTCGCCTGGGCAGGCCGACGATGGCGCGTGCGATCGCAGGCTGGCCCCTGTTGCACGACGAGAGCGAAGTCACCTGGCGCGAATGGTTCGTAAAGATAGGTCTGCCGTCGCAGGACACGATCAGCGGATCGAATTTTTCAGATCATGCACTGATGATCGAAGCTGCGGCTGCGGGCCATGGCGTGGCGCTCGGAAGTACGGTGTGCGCGGACCGTTATCTGCGCGCCGGCACGCTCGTCATCCTCGACGGACCCTCCTTCCCGCAACTCGCTTACCGCATTCATTGCGATCTGCGCAGTTACGAGGATGATCAAGTGCGGCGCGTCTACGACTGGTTCATTCGCGAGAGCGCTGCCGGCGCATCCAAGGCCGGCAGGACCGAGGGCTAGAATCGCTCATCGATCCGGTGAATATAAGTCCTTTGATTCCTTGGCCCGCTGCAAAATATTCTAACGTCTGCATTTTTCGCTCACGGCAAAGATACCGCTATGACCGGTTCGCACGCGCGCCCGCTGTCCTCGCAGTCGGATTACGGCGCACTCATGTTGAAAACGCCCGCCGAGGCCGGATTTCGGATGCCGGCCGAATGGGAACGCCACAGCTGCTGCTGGATGTCCTGGCCCAGCCGCGCTGACCAATGGGTTGACGGGCTCGCGGGAGCTCAGAGCACCTACGCCGCGATCGCGCGCGCCATTCGCCGCTTTGAGCCTGTGAGAATGGTCGCGGAACCGCACAGCGCTGCAGAGGCGCGCGCGCACTGCGGAGCGGACATCGAGGTGATACCGCTGCCGATTGACGACCCGTGGATGCGTGACAGCGGCCCCACCTTCCTGAACGGTGGCGACGGGGCCATCGCAGGCACTGCCTGGCGTTTCAATTCCTGGGGTGGCAAATCACCTGAGTACGCCGAGAACGCGCGACTTCCGGGACGCGTGCTCAGTCTTGCAGCAGCCCCGGTGTACCAGTCCAGTCTTTGCCTAGAAGGCGGCGGCATACTCGCCGACGGCGCGGGTACCATCATCACGACGGAATCCGTCGTGCTGAACGCCAATCGAAATCCTGGAATCAGCAAAGCGGCGGCGGAGCTCGAGTTGCGTCACGCGTTAGGCGCAACCCAGATAATCTGGCTGCCCGGTGACCCCGAATCAGTTTTCGTCGACATCACCGACGGGCATGTTGATGGCCTGGTCTCCTTCGTCAGGCCGGGAGTTGTCATTTTTGAAAGCGACCCGAGCGCCACGGGCATAGCGATGCAGCTGGCTGCAGAGAATAGGCGCGCACTGGAAAAGGCCGTCGATGCGGCCGGGCGTCGGCTGCAAATCATCTCCATTGATGACGCGTACGAGGTCCAGACATCGCACAGCATGTTCTGCCGATCGTACGTAAATTTTTACATCGCCAACGGCGGCATCGTGATGCCTCGATTCGGTGTTCCCGGCGACGCTCGGGCACGCGAGCTCATCCAGGCGGCCTTTCCCGAGCGCGAGGTGGCCCAGGTCGACATCACGCAACTGGCGAGCGGCGGCGGCGGGATTCATTGCGTCACGCAGCAGCAGCCGGCGTGAGAGCGGCATCGACAACCTCGGAAAACATATAGCTCTGCTCGTCGGCAAGCAGCCGGCGCGTGCAGAACAAATCGAGCAAGATGGATTGCGCCGCAGCGACGATGAGCCGGTGCGCCGTTCGCCCCAAAGCGCGGCAGCGCAAATTCCTGTCCGGCATCCTCCGTGAGCGTCGTGACGACGGCGCACTCATGCCCGGAGTATTTTCGCGGCGGCAGGGGCGCGCGCCCAGCATGCACAACGCTCAGGGCGGTCAGCTGCTTGATACGAACAAACTCGTCGCACCGGGCGCGAGCCTGATGCGGCCGTGCCATATTTCGTACGCGTTCCAACCATTCGTAGCGTCTTGAACTGGTAGGGCCGCTTCGAAATTCAGTGCTGGCGCAGCTGCAATTTCGCCGTTTGCCGTCACAACCGTCAATGGACCCGCCACGCCCACGTCAAACGGCGTATCCGCCACCTGGCGCAGCGCAAGGATAGCGGTGCGCGCGTCCGGCGCGCTGGGTAGGTGCCCCAAGATTCGGGTTCTGTCGTTTGGCTGCGCAGTCCGGGCTCGCACAGTGGATTCGGGTGGCGTATTCATCGTGACCTTCGGGTCCTGGGTCAACGGTCTTGAGGGCCGCCTGACTGGACATATTGCAGCGATAGTAAGTGCCCAGCAGGAAGCAGTCGGTGCGTTGCCGCACGCATGCGGCGCACGGCGCTTTATGGCATCCGATGAACTCTTCCTTTTTTGGCGGCCGCCATGAAGAAGACGATGCCAAGCAACCGTCCGCTCGCGCCGAGCCTGCAGATCAGCTAATGACTGGTGGCGCCGCTGTCATTACTGACAATGAGGCTCGCTACATTCACAGGCTCGAAGTCCGACAGGGTGAGACTTGTTAGGCAGCTGAGATCGCTATCGTTCCAGCGCGCGTCGGAAGTGCCGATCAAGCCGCCGCTCGACCCGTTGTCAGCCAGGATGATTCCGTAGTCTCGAAACGCCGTGATGATGATCGCCGCCTGTGGACTGGTGGAGGCACACGAGGGAGTCGCCGCTGAAGCCTTGAGGCGGTACATCTCACCAGCAGGCCCTGTCATGCTGCAGCTCGCGGGAGGAGAAGACTGGGAGATCTGGCTTTCCGTCGGGATTACTCCGCCCCCTGCGGCGGTGCAGCTGCCGACACCAGCCGTCTCGGTCGCAGGCCAGACCCAATAGTTCAGCATGTGGTTGAGTGTGAATCGGATGGGATGGAGAACCGCACCATTGGGTGAGCTCGGCGAGCCCGTGCCAATGACTTCGTCGGCATTGACGAGCAGCGGCGCCACCGGGAGTCCTGCCGCATCAGATGTTCCGTTGCCCTGCGGCGTAAGTGCATTGGAGGAGACGTCGGGCCAGAGCGCATTCGAGGAATCCGTCCAGGGACCGCCTTCGTAGATCCCCTGCCACATCTCGTAGAGCGCTGGGCTGTTGCCGCCCCCGGCCTCCAGATAAACGAGAACGTGTCGATCTCCCGTCGAGTTGCTGGTGCCTTCCACCGGTGCATTCGCCGGGATGGGTCCGGACGAAAAGTAGGACTGGTACAAGGTAGTTGTGACCGATACGTCAGCCTGATTGTAAGGAACTTCTATCGCTGGAATTCCGTTCGGAAATGTACCGTCGCTATTACCGAAGAAGGGCTTGATTGTTGCCGACAAATAGCCGCTGTAGATGGCCGCTGCAGGGGAGGTGTCCACGGGAAGGCTCGTTGAGGCCGCATCCACTCGATGGTGAAAAATAGAAGATGCCGGAAAAATGCCTGCCAGGAATAAGCTGTTGCCATTCATTGCAAAGGAGATTTGCTGCATTGCATGAGCGTGCGTGGAGTCAGCCACTAGCAGGAGCGGGCTGTACGTCCCCTGACCGCCAATCCGTGCGCTCGTTATTTGTCCAGTAGCTGCGTTCAGCGACAGACCTTCGGGCAATGGGGGATAGTTGGGACTCGTACTCACGGAAAATGTATACGGCAAAGAGCCGCCGCTGGCAGAAATCGTGCAGCCCGCATACGCCGCACCCTGCGTTCCGCCAGGACACGAGGTGGTCATTATCGTCAATGGACCGCCTGTGTTGGCCGGGCTCACGCTGACGCTTGCCGTCGACGTGGTTGAGCCGGAGGCGTTGATCGCAGTGAGCGTGTAGGTCGTTGTCGATGCCGGACTCATGCTGGTCGAGCCACTCGCGGATGCGGACGTGAACGTCCCCGGCGTAATGGCAATGCTGGCCGCCCCGGCCGTCGCCCAGCTGAGTGTGCTGCTGGCGCCGGACTTGATGCTTGCAGGAACCGCCGTAAACGATGTAACGGTCGGCGCGGAACCTGTTTGAGGCATTGTGGCCCCTGCGTCGGGACTGCTGGATGAACCCCCACAGCTCGCCAGACCAGTAAACACCAGCACAGTTAGAACGACCGCGCCGACGGCCAACGCTGCGGATCTGCGCGCAAAGCGCGCATCACGACCGGCACAGGAAGTCGAAGAACCCAAGCGTCGTCCCTCAGTTGCAACTAGATTCATATTAATTGTCCGTTTGCGCTCGCTGCAGATCGGAATGACGGAGTCGCGCAATGTGTCGCGGATTCTGCAGCTCTATTTGGGTCGCCGTTTCGCGACAGCTGCTGTCGCCGCGCGTGACATCTGGGCAAGCGTGGGCCTGTCAGACGCAGAATTCCTTGAGATCGGACCACAGGTGCCGCGTACGCAAGCTCTAGCGTCGAGCCGCTGCGCCCACTGCGTTCGAATTTTCGCCACTTTCCACTGCTGCCGATGCCGAACTACAATGTTGAACTTCGGCTTTACATAGTTAATCGTCTGGGCATCGGCTCGAACGTGGCGTGGAGCCGGAGCAGTATGCAGGTGCGGCGGGCGCTAACCGGTCCAGTGGAAAAGCCTGCGGTCATCACGACGAGACATGCAGCATGGCCCGGCGAATGGACGGTTGTGTGCGGTGAGGCCGAAGTAAGCTGGGCGGCGGGGCCATGACATATGAATTGCTTATGATGCAGATCTGAATTCCTTATGGCTCAGCCACTTCCGTCCGCATATTGATCAGACAGCAACCCATGAGCCGAATCAGACGCAACGTTCTTGCGCTGCGATAGGCTAGTATCTCAAGCGACGCTTGCAGCATTCACAATTCTTGACATTTGAAATGAGAAGTCAGTCGCCCGCGCATGGCGGCGATGCTGCTACGGTATGCGCAGAACATGCGAGGGACCGCGCTATGAGGATGGTCCGTCACAACGCATGTACAGCCATAAACGCTGCCAGGACTTCGACGCGTACGTCGTGGCGCATCAGCGCGCGTACGCCTGGGCTGAGAAAGCGCTCCGTTACCGCGCCGCGGGCAAGTTAGCGCAGGCGAAGGCAGCCGTGGAGAGGGTAAATTATTGGCTGCGCCATCTTGCGATGCTCGTTCCGCAGTCGCGTGCAGCGCAAGTTCCGGCAGACGTCAGGAAAAAGACCAAATAACCTGCACAGGCGCAGCATGACGGATGCGCCATCGAGCAAGCCTCGCGAACCGGCGGAAAAGGCGTCTGGCAGCGGGTGCTGCAGGCAATAAATTGTATTGGTCGTAAAGGCTCTGGGATTCAATGCTCGCGGTTGAGCTGCCAAAGGCGCTCGACGCTCCGCAACTTAGTCGGCTCGCGCTCAAGGCGGGGCTCAGCATCGCTTCCGGTAGAATCTGCTGGAAGCAGCAAACATATCGGAACTGCATGCGCCTCAATTTAAGCCACGCATCGATTGCGCAGCTGCGGCGCGGCGTCAGCATGATCTTAGGGCTCACGTCCGCGAACGCGGCTCCAAGCGGTCAGACGTGATTGCACGATAGGCATCCCGTCGACGGAGATTGACCACCGCAGCGGATAGCTCATCCCCTTGAGCTCCCGGTGTGCGGGCGGGCAGCCTCATCGCAAGGTTGCCGCTTAGAGCTCTTTCACGATCCGCGCAATCCCGATGTCCGGACTTCTCTGGCGACCGTGTTCTATTAATTGCCCGATACACAACCACCGCCAGGAGATACCCATGAATACCCGAACCAAAGTCCTTTTTGCCCTGCTTGCCTCCTTCACCGCCGGTGCGCCGCTTGCCAGCCGCGCCACAGAAGGCAGTGTCACCGTGTCCCGCCAGGTCAGTCTTGCGGGAGTCGATCTGAACACGCCCGCGGGAGCGCGCGCGATGTACGTTCGCCTGAAGAGCGCAGCGCGCTCGCTTTGCAGCACATCCGACCCGCTGTATCGCGCACCCAGCTGGGTCTACAGCGACTGTGTGCAGGATGCGCTGTCACGGGCCATCCGCAATGCCCATCGTCCGCTGATCAACGAGGTGTTCGTCAGCGACTATGGCATCGAGGCCGCGGAGCACTTCGGCATCAAGCTCGCCGCAAAGTGATGCCTTGCGATACGTCCCAAGACGGCAGATGGCCTTAAGTCCATCTGTCGTCTTGGCCGTCGATCGACAAGCAGGCGCTGCAGCGTACCCAAATTCAGCCTGCGCCGTCTGCCGGTCCCTTGCGATGCCAGCTCGTCAATAGTCCAAGCCGCATCGCGGCAAAGGATATGCCGACGATCGCCGTAACCCCCACCACCATGAGAGTTCCAACCGCGTTGATTTGGGGATCGAGGCCCACGCGCAGGCCGGAAAATATCGCCATCGGCAGTGTTGCGGTTTCCGGTCCGGCGAGAAAACTCGACGTGACGACGTCGTCAAACGACAGCGTCATCGCAAGGAGCCACCCCGATAGAATTCCTGGCGCAGCGAGCGGCACGGTGACGGTCGCGAGAACCCGCAGCGGCCGCGCGCCAAGATCGCGCGCCGCATCCTCGAGAGAACGGTCGCGGCCGGATACCCGCGCGAATACTACCGAGGCGACGATGGGCGCGCCGAGCGTCGCGTGGGCGATTACGAGCGTGAGCATGCCTTTTCCCTGTGACCAGCCGGTCACGGCCTCGGCGCTCGCAAACAGCATCAGGAATGAGAATCCGAGCAGAATCTCGGGTGCAAATATGGGTATCGCCAATAATGCGATCATGATCGAGCGCCCGGGAAAATGCTCCAGCTGTGCGAGCCCGATGCCCGCCAGGGTTCCCAGCGGTGCGGCGATGGCTGATGAAAGCAGCGCGAGCACCAGCGAGCGGTAGGCCGCTGCGCCGAGCTCGCTGTTCGCCAGCAGCGCCCGATACCAGTGCAGCGAGAAATGGCTGCCGCTGCCGGGAAGGTCGCCGCTGAATGAGAAGTAGATGATCCAGACGATGGGCGTGTACAGGAACGCAAATCCGAGGATAAGCGCGACGGTTTGCCACGGCCGCTGTTGCACATCGTTCATCAGGAGACCGCAGCGAGCTGTCCCAGCCGCCGTCTTAGCAGCAGCGCGGGCAACATGAGCAGGCCGAATGTCACCAGTGCAATGGCTGCTGCCAGCGGCCAGTCGCGGTTCTGGAAGAACTCTTCCCACAGAATTCCCCCGATCATCATCGTGCTGCTGCTCCCGACGAGCTCCGGGATAACGTATTCACCCACCGCCGGCACGAACACCAGGATGGCCCCGGACACAATTCCAGGCATCGACAGTGGCACGGTCACCGTTCGGAACACGTAGGCGGGTCGCGCGCCGAGGTCCGAGGCTGCCGCCAGGAGATCCGCGGGAAGTTTCTCCAGCACGGCGTACATCGGGAGCACAAAGAACGGCAAATAGGAATAGATCATCACCAGTAGCACGGCGGTCGGCGAATACAGAATGGCGACGGGTTTGGAGATGATGCCGAGGAACAGCAGCAGCGCATTGATCGGTCCGGAATCCCGAATGAGGCCCATCCAGGCGTAGGCACGCAGAAGAAAAGATGTCCAGAATGGCAGGATTGCCAGTAGTACGTACAGGTTGCGCCGCCTTGCAGGCGAGCGTGCGATGGCGAAGGCGATGGGAAAGCCGATCAGAATGCATCCTGCCGTGGTCAGGGCTGCGTTCACCAGCGCGTTGCGAAAAGCCACGAAATAGAGCGGATCTTCGAACACCATCTGAAAGCCGCGCATGCTCACGTGCAGCGCGAGGTGCCCCTGATTGGCCGAGAATAGCGGCGCAACCGGAGGAATTGAGTCGGCGACGACGTGAATCGAAAGGGCCGCCACCGAGATGAGGGGTAGGGCAAGGAATGTCAAAAGCCATGCGAACGGGATGGCTATCGTCAGCCGCTCGACGAGTGTCAGGCTGCTCTTTTTCATGAGGAAAGAACCACGGCGGCCTCAACCGGGAATGCGACGTGCACCGCGTCGCCGAGTTCGAATGTGGATGCACCCGTATGATCGCTGTTCACGACCGTGGCCTCGATCACGCGATGCTGCGAGAGACGAATAGTCGCATGCGAGAGATTGCCGCAATAGGAAAGCTGCTCGATCGTGCCGGCGAAATTATTGGCGCCGTGCGTCGACTCGCGCGAAATCGACACTTTCTCCGGGCGCACGCCCACCGTACGGCGGGTGCCGTCAGCACCGCTCGTCGCGCGGTTTGCGTTGATCTCCAGCCCGTCTTCGGTCACGAGCTGACAGCGTCCCGCGCGCGCCACCAGCGAGCCTGTAAATAGGTTGATGGTACCCAGAAACGAGGCGACGAATGTGGTGCGGGGATACTCGTAGACCTCCCGGGGTGTGCCGAACTGAACAATTTCGCCCTGCTCCATCACCGCGATGTAGTCGGAAATAGCCATCGCCTCGTCTTGATCGTGGGTCACGAGAACGAATGTGGTGCCCACCTTGCGCTGAATTTCGGTCAGCTCCTTCTGCACGTCAGCTCGCAGGCTGCGGTCGAGCGCGGCCATCGGCTCGTCCAGCAGCAATACTGCCGGCTTCATGACCAGGCAGCGTGCCAATGCGACGCGCTGCCGCTGACCGCCGGAGAGTTGCTCGGGGCGGCGCGCGCCAAGACCCTCCAGACGCACGAGCTCAAGAGCCCAGGCCAGCAATCGGTCGCGCTCGATCCGGGGCGCTCCTCGCGCCTTCAGACCGTAAACGATATTTTCCGCGACGCTCAGATGCGGGAATAGCGCATAGCTCTGAAACATCATGTTGACCGGACGCGCGAACGGCGGCACGCCCGTCATGTCGGTGCCGTCAATCACTAGAGTACCGGTATCGGGTTCGTGCAGACCCGCGATCAACTGTAGAAGCGTCGTCTTGCCGGACCCCGAGCGTCCGAGCAGAGATACGATGGAGCCGCGCGGAACGTCGAGATTTATTCCATTTAAAACACGCGTGCCAGCGAAGGATTTCGCCAGCCCCCTGATCTGCAGAATCGGGGATTGGGTGGCAGCCATTTACTGTCCCGTCTTCATGCGCAACCAGGTGCGCGAAAACATCCGCGTCTCCTCCATCGTATAGCCGCGATCCAATGTGAAGCGTTCGCGGATCGCAGCGGGCGGATATACGATGGAGTTGTTGCGCAGTTCAGGGTCGAGGCGCTCTATGGCAGCCGAATTCGCGATCGCGAATCCGGTGGTGCCGCCGATTTCCGCGCCAATGTCAGGCCGTAGGGTGAAGTCAATGAACAGCAAAGCCGCATCGACGTTGCGGGCGCTCGCAGGTATGGCATAGGCATCGATATACACGGGCACCCTTTCAGTCGGCTGGCTGTACTCGATGCGCGTGCCGTTGCCCAGTTCAGCCGCATGCCGTCGCGCCACCATGGCATCCGCGGAATAGCCGATGGAGAGGCACAGCTCGCCGCGGGCGAGCTGGTCGTAATAGCCGGAACTCGTGATTCGCCGCAGCGATGGGCGTATCCGCGCGAAGGCGTTGGCAACGGCGCCGAGGGCACCTGGCGCCGCCGATAGATCCGGCTGCCCCAGATACGCGGAAATGATCGGCAGCATATCTACCCATGAATCGAGAACGCTGATCCCGCAGCTTTTGAATTGGCTCGCAAGGTCGGGGCGCAAGACCATGGCAAGGCTCGTCACTGGAGCGCCCGGCCGGATCGCGGCAATCTTGTCCGGATTGTAGATGAGGCCGGTGGTTCCCCACATGTAGGGAATCGCATAGCGATTGCCCGGGTCAACTCGCGCCAGCATCTGCAGGAGTTTGCCATCCACGTTGGCGAGATTGTGCAGCCGCGACAGGTCGAGCGGGCGCCACAGACCCTTCGGAATCTGGCGTCCGAGGTGTGGCGCTGCGTTCACGGTGACCAGGTCGAATCCGGATTGTCCCGCGGATAAGGTCGTTTCGGCGACGTCATTCGAGTCGAACACCGAATAGTTGACCTTGATCCCGGTCTCTGTTTCGAACTTGGCGATCACGGAATCGGGGAAATACTCAGCCCAGGAGTAAAGGTTCAGGACGCGCTCGTCGGCCGCTGGCGGGCCGCCGGCAGGTCCGCACGCCATCAGCGAGCATGCGATGGCGAGCGCCCCCAGCCACCCCGGTAACCGCACGCAACTCCATTTTTGTGTGCGGCCCGTCACTTCAGATGCTCGAGCGGCCGCCCGTGCGTCCGTCCAGTGTCGCCAGCGCTCCATACAAATCCGGCCGACGATCCCGGAAGCATCCCCAGCTTTCGCGGTAGGCGCGGCACGCATCAAGGTCGAACTGTCTGACCAAAACCGTTTCATCGATTCGATCTGCAGCGGCTGCCAGAGCGCCAAGGTGATCCGCGATGAAGGATGATCCGTAGAATCTCATTGGCACGCCTCCCACCGCTTCGGATCCGATTCGGTTTGCGGCGACGACTGGAACCATGTTGGCGCCCGCGTGTCCGCGCATCACGACCCGCCAGTGCTCCATTGAGTCCAAGTCGGCGTGCATAGGCTCGCTGCCGATGGCCGTCGGGTACATGAGATATTCCGCCCCCTGCAGAACCAGGGACCGAGCCGCCTCCGGAAACCATTGGTCCCAGCACACCGCGATGCCGAGCTTTCCATATGCCGTATCGATCGGCTTGAAGCCAGTGTCGCCGGGGGAGAAGTAATATTTCTCCTCGTAGCCCGGGGCCTGCGGAATGTGACTCTTGCGATAGTGGCCCGCCACGGCTCCGTCGGCGTCGACCACCACGACCGAATTGAACAGCGCCGCGCCGGCGCGCTCGAACACCGACACGGGAATGACGACGCCGAGTTGCGCTGCGACACGGCGGAAGTGTCCAATTGTTGGATGATCGGTGAGCGGACGTGCGAGTTGGAAAAATTCCTGATTCTGGGTCGCGCAGAAGTAAGGTGTCTCGAACAGCTCCGGCAGCAAAATCACGTTCGCCCCCTCGCCGGCCGCCCTGCGCACCAGGCGCTCCGCCGTGGCGACGTTTTCGTCCCGGTTCCAAGTGCAGCTGAATTGAACGGCCGCGAGCGAAACGGTGCGCATTGAGACCCCTCGTTTGTGTTCGATCAGACCTGCAACCTTGCAGGCTCCTGCTGAGTAATGCAGTGAATACCGCCGCCGCCGCGAAACAGGTCCCTGAGCGCGACAGGCACCACGACTCGATCGGGGTATGCGCGCCTCAGCGTCTCGAACGCCGATGCATCCTCGGCAATCCCGTAGGCAGGAGCAATGACCGCGCCGTTGGCGAGATAGAAATTAACATAGGACCGGCAATATCCATCCTGTCCAGGCGGTATTGCCGAACGCGGTGCTTCGACAATGGGGCGTAGATCGAAGCGGCGTCCCCGGGCATCGGTTTCCGTTTCCAGGACCCGGCGATTCTCCGCCATGATGGCGTACCGCGGGTCTGCGCGATCGGCGACCACCTCGCACAGAACGGTGGCAGGTTTAACGTAGGCGACGAACCCGTCGACGTGCCCATCTGTTTCCGTGTCGGTGACGTCGCCGGGTAGCCAGATGACTTTCTGAACCCCGAGCATGGCGCGAAGCTCGGCTTCCGCTTCCGACTTGCTCCAGCCGGGATTGCGATTGGGGTTGAGAACGCAGGTCTCCGAGGTAATGAGGGTTCCTTCACCGTCCGAAAGAAATCCGCCGCCTTCGACGACGAGCTTCGAGCGGTACACTGGAATTCCCAAAAGAGCGGCAACGCGCGCGCCGAGGCTCGCGTCCTGATCGTGCGGTTGGTACTTGCCACCCCAGGCGTTGAATGTGAAAGCTGCGGCCGCAAGCTCGCCTGAGGAATCAATGACGAATGTGGGGCCTGAGTCGCGCAGCCAGGAGTCGTCAATCGGCATGGAAACGATCCTCACCGAGGCGCCGCAGCGCCTGCTCGCGTCGGCTGCATCCTTGGGGTCCGCCAGCAAGGCCACAGGTTCAAACCTGGCAATGGCCTGCGCAACGCGCCGGTAATCCTCGCGCGCCGCCTCGAGATGCTCCTTCCAGAGCTCGACACGTTTCGGCCATGCCATCCAGCAGCTCGCATGCGGCGCCCATTCGGCGGGCATCGACAATCCAACATCGGCTGGCCTCATCTGTGCTCCCGGTTGGGCTGAGGTGGCGTTCACGATCGGATCCCTTGTGCTCATAACTGCGACTGCGATTCCCCGCATCCAGTGGCGGGTGGCTCGCGGCACATGTGTGCAATCTCTTCGGCTGCATTCTGCAATCGACTGAGCATTGCCTGCAGCAGAGCTATAGCAATTGTAGTTGAATGCCGCACGGTCCATTTCTTAACGGATTTCGACTCGCATCGTTATCCCGATCCGGCCAACGGGGCGCGTCAGCGGCGATACGTAGTCGTGATCCCGATGGTTCGAGGGCGCACGGTGTGGTCGTAAAATAGATCCGAGGTGTTGGTGTCGCGTGTATGCGATAGGACCGGGTGCGAATTCGCCAGGTTCTGCGCGAACAACGACACATCGAATCCGCTCCAGCGTAGACCGGTTCGCAACGACAGATTCTGTGTCTGCGGCAATCCGGTATACGTGGGATCGGAGACTCCATTGTTCGGATCCTGAATCGGCTGCAGCGCTGTTTGGACGGTCGTGAATTGATAGTCCAGCCGCAGGTAGGGGCTGCGATTCGCAAACGCCGGCAAGGCGTACTCGGCGGAGGCGAGAAATGTCCACGGAGCACCCGGCAGGCGATCCCCCGCCGTCACTATGGGTTGTGAGGTTGCCGAAGCCCCCGTGCACGCGCTCGTTCCGGCGCACACAGTGCCGGTGTATTTGGCGTCGACGTGGGCCACGGAAAAGTCCAACAGGAGAGAGTCGAGCGGACGCGTCTGCAGCTCGAGTTCCCCGCCTGTGCTATGCACCTTCCCGAGATTCTCTACGAAATTCTGCCCGCAATCCGGAAGATATACGGCTTGCTGGATATTGTTCCACTCGATCAGGAACACACTGGCGTTCAGCTGCATGCGGCCGCCGAGAAAGGAATTCTTGGCGCCCAGTTCATAGCTCCACAGGGAATCGGCGGCATAGATCTCAGGTCCCGCCGTGAGGCCAATCGAGGCAAGATCAGGCCCGCAGATGGAGGATAATTGGCCGTTGATTCCCCCCGGACGGTAACCCTTAGCGGCGCTCGCGTAGAAGAGATTGTCGGGATCAGGCTTATAGCTCAGCACCGCCTTGGGCGTGACCGGGTTCTCGCTGCTCGAACCTGTCACCGCGAGCGGTGTCTGTGGCCCTGCGGTCGGCGCAAGGAACGGTCCGTAGTAGACGAGATCGCCGCTGTACTCGATATGCGAGACCCGCACTCCCGCCGTGAATTTCCAGGCATCGGTCATTCTAAACGTTGCATCGCCAAACAGCGCGTACTGCCGGTCGACAATCCTCGATACAGGTTGCGAGAGGATTTCGCCGTCAGGACAGGGCGCCTGCGGGGTGCATAACGGCACGCCGTACGCAGTTTCGAATTCACTGTTGAGATTCGGATCGAATACGGTTTCGGTCGTGTTTTCATTGAGGTGCGAGTAGAACGCACCGGCGCTCCAGAGTATCGCCGCCGCCGGATCCGCCGATTGCAGCCTGAACTCCTGGTAGAAGTTACGCTGCATATCGGCATCATGCGAGGTACCCAGATCGCCGGGCGCCGGCAACGGGGACAGACCAAACAGGGCTCGATCAAACTGGGTGTAGTCCGAAATCGAATGCTGATTTCGCGAGTAATACGAGGTGTTCGAGGTGAGATGCGCAAACCCTGCGTTCCATTCGATTTTCACCGCGGCCAGTGAGAACGGGTCGGTGCTGGGATTGCGTTGCGCATTGCCATTGTCGAAGTTCGAGGCGCTGGCGTTGGATAGCGATGGCCAGTACGCCGAGGTGTCTCCCAATCGCAACTGTTGGTAGTAGATCGACGGCGTGATTGACACGGTATCCGTGGGCGCCCATTTCAGGGCGCCGCGCACGACGA
>Ga0302180_10000855_pt1 | contig 24599 bp, 26 predicted proteins | sample I_Palsa_E3_2_FD_200575 | JGI IMG/M metagenome (GOLD analysis project Ga0302180, IMG submission 200575) | Peat permafrost microbial communities from Stordalen Mire near Abisko, Sweden - I_Palsa_E3_2 | ecosystem: Environmental > Terrestrial > Soil > Palsa > Peat permafrost | place: Sweden... | reverse complement strand
GTAATTGAGTTTTTAGGGTCATAACTTTCAATCACTTGCCGCGTGGCGTCCGTTGCATTTGGCACCACTGAGCACAACAAAGCACCACTGAGTCACGCAAAAGTCCCGCAGTCCGATACAGGCTTCACCGATCCGCGATCTCAGGAAATAGCCGCTTCCCGCTGAATGTCATAGGGAGTCGAAGTCTTGCAAGCCTGTATCTGCCTGAGGCGCATTCCTGGCACACCCAATTTGACCTCTACACGTTCCTCGCTCTGCGAGCGATCGGTTTCCCCGGTGTGAGTGTTGCCTCAGCATAGACGTTACAGCCCTGCTGCTAAAGCGTAGTCGCTCTGATAGCGAATTGTTGCCAGACTCAGCTCGATAAGGCCCGGCGTAGCGATCTGCTGAATGATCCGCATTTCCGGACCGAACACCTCAAAGAACTGCCAATTGAGAGTTGGGTGCCAATACTCCGCAATTGCTCGGTCGGGATCGGATTTGGCTTGTAGCTTGGATTCAATGGCGGCGACCAGAGCCATTGCCCCCTTGTGGTATCCGGCAGGGAACTCAACCTCATACACAAACATGGGCTGCCCGGGCGCCTGCCCTTTATAGCCTAGCTCGGCGTCAAGAAACCGGGCGGCGTTTTCGGGCTTCTCACAGGCGAAGAAGCAAGCCGCCCTTGACGGCGAGCCGGCCGGCTTTGCCGCCTCCAGCGCTGCAACGGCGCTGGGGCATACTGTCGCCAGCGGTGCGCTAACCGCTAGCTGCGCAGGAAGGGATTGAGTGGAAGCATGGAAAAGGCGAGCTAGAGGGGTGCACATGACTGGAAAGTCCTCGCCAGCAGGTTTCGCCATCGCATATTTAATGGATTCGGTGCGACCATGCTTCCCGATCTGCGTCCTAAAGTCCGCGGGCTTCCCGATGGGCGGCGGGCACCACGTCTGCGTAGGTGAGTGGAAATCGCGTGTCATTACCAGGTATCTGGTGTATCGCAAAAAAGCTTCTGCGCGATCGGCCAAAGTAATCCATTTCCGAGCGTACTAAGTGCTGTGCCACTTCATCCACGCTGGGAAGGTTGTTGTGTCCCAAATCGCGCCGATTTTGAAGGAGCCTTTCCGCGCGCGCTCGGAGCGGCTCCCCGCTTATGTAGCGCCCAAATACGTTCCGAAACAGGCCTTCAGCGCTAGTGAAGTAATAGGGGAAATCGGGCGTTGCAGCTATTGCTGCCGTAAGCGCGGTATTTACGTCTTGCCCAGTGAGAATCGACCTATAGAACGCCGTGAAGCCGGTTTCCAGAGGCCCCGCGTCAATGCTTTGCGGCGGGCTTAAGCACGCGCAGAACGCGCAGCACTCATCCAAGTCGGTTGTCTCTAGGAAATACGCGCCGTTGCAGCAAGCCAGGACCAGAAAGAGATTAAAGCCGGAGACCAAATTCAGATTACTCAAACGCGGCTTCAGATCCCGCCACGGCACAAAGGAGCCGTCAGCCAAGACCAGTCCAGCTAAATCGTCGCTACCGTGACAATCAAGATGCAGCAGAGTACCTAGACCAGATGCCACCGTCGCGGCATGGATCTCATTGAGGGCTTCGGTGAGCGAGTCGGCGCTATCCACCTCGCGAAACGAAGTCCTGACACGCAGGTTGCGCGCGTTTAGCGTGTCCTGAATCTCCTGGATTAGATGCCATCCTGTGCGCAGTTCCCCCGCCGGCAATGATTCAATAAGACATAGCTGTCCCAATTCGGCCAGCGGACCGCCGATCACGGGGAAATCTTGCACTCGCCTGTTCACAATCAAAGCGGTAGCTGGTTGTCACTCAGAGCCTGTGCCGCTGCCGGTTAGTCCTCCGTGAGCGGATTTTGTCCGCGCGCTCCTAGGTAAACGTGGCTTCCATCTATCAATTGGCGCAGGAACGTTTTCCCAAAAGATGACCGCGAGAACGTCGCCATCTCAGTCGCCTAGCCGATATGGGTCCGGTAAAAAATTTAATAGGCGGCGCGGCAACCTAGCGTTGGGTTCTCGATGAGACGACATCTTCAGAAGCTAGTCTCGCGCGAGCCGCTGCCTTTGCAACCCTCTCCGCCTCTTCCACTTCATTTAGATTCGTGAGCGATATTTGTTTTCTCTCTGGGCTCATGAGGTCATCAGGCAAATCCAAATTCAGGCGGCGTATCAAGTAATACGCGAGTGCGACGCGGGTGGGCAAAATGAGCGAGCCGTTCTCCATGCCAAAGTCCTGCTCAATCGTGGATCGTTGAGCTGCGTTGAGACCGGTATGGGCAGCGATTCTTAAGTCGACAAAGGTATGCCACTCCATGTCATTCGACGGGTCCGCATCTGAGGGACGGGCCTCACCGGATGATCTGATCCTCGTAAGGACAAAGTCGCGAAACTCCCGGTGTTCTGGACACCATGCTCTCGCGTGCCACCTGTGCCCGTCGAAACCCAAGGCATGAGGGGCTATACGTCGAGACCTAGTGTTGGTGAGCGACTGATACACGATCTCGATTTCCTGTCGGCCGCCCATCGCCCTAAGCACGGCGCGCAGCGTGCTGGGTTCAACGCTCCTGACGACGGTTTGCATGACCGCGGCAGATGGCGGACTTCGAAACCATGTATCCGTAGCCGTCACGGCGCCATTGAGGATGGCATTAAGTTGCAGCAGATATCGGTCGGCTGAAAGCCTTAAGAACTTCGGCTGGAACGTATCGGTGGGCACGTATGCCTTTTCCGAGGGGCTGTAAACAATATTGCGCGGCGCGGCTGCTTCGTAGTCGCGCAAATCGATCGACGCCTGCGGCGTCGAAACGCCAAAGCATTCCTCGAGATCACTGCGGTTAACCCGCCCCAGCCAGTACGCGCGCCATTCGATCAACTCAAACCGGCGTGCCATTCCCCAGCGCACATCATCGCGCTCCGCCATTGTCACCTCCCGTATAGAAACTTGACCCGTCGTGTTTCTATGCTAGTATAGAAACCAGATGGGTAGCCCCGGGACGCACGATCCGACTTTTTGCGTGCCAACGCAAGCTCCCCAGTAGGACGACTCGAAGTAAGTATGCCGCGACACGGCGAGGTGACCAAAATGAACGCAGACAATGTGCAGCGCAGCGATGCCGAGGAGAAGGCCCTGCAGGATTTGCGCAAGGCAGAACTCGATCTGCAGCGCGCTGAGGGAGAGGTGAGCGAGGCTGAACACGAGATCGAGGAGGCTCATCGGGATCACGACGTCACGATCAATGTGGATGGGACCGACCATCAAGTGCATCGGGGCAAATGGATTGTGCGCCAGCTGAAGGCGGCAGTGGGGGTCGACCCCGCCAAGGTTCTTGCAGAGATCACGCCTCAGGGCCTGAAGGATCTCACCGACGACCAGGAAATCGAGGTTTACCAAGGTGAGCGTTTCATGACCCATGCTCGATCCGGGGGATCCTCGCAGTGAGCGCCGCGGCGCCGATCCTCTCCACAGGTAGTTCCATCGAGCCTGAGTTGGTGGGGATTGCAATGATCTGTGCCGGAACGGTCCGGTACATGACGGAGCGGGGGCTGCGCTATATCTTCATGGAGGGGCTGCGGTTCCTGGCCCGTGGCGAACAGAAGCAGATGGATGCTCTCCTCTGCCTGAACTATCCGAATGCCTCCTATCCGACCAAGCTGTATCTGCCCACCAATCTGGGCCTCGGCCTAAATTGGAATGAATCGGCCTATATCCTGGCTCGACCCTGGCACTCCTGGTCGTGGAGCGGAGTTCCAGCGAATCAGCCGCCCCTCGCCGTCCTGGCGAGCCATTTGGGAGCGTTCCGGTGAAAATCATCTTCAGGGCCACTGCCCGCTTCGTTAAGGACGTGCGTGAGGACCTCGAAAGATCCCATCGATTCGCAAGCGAGCGCGTGGGTTTCATCTCCATCAAGGCAGCGAGCGCGCCGAACCGATTGCTACTCATTGCAGAGCGTTATCACCCCGTGGACGACGATGACTATCTCGATGACCCGTCAGTCGGTGCCATGATGGGACAGGAGGCCATTCGCAAAGCCCTAAACGTCGCATTACTGCAGCCAGTCGGCATGTTTCACGTACATATGCATGGACACAAAGGCCCCCCTGGTTTCAGTCGGACTGACCTGACCGAGCAGGCCCACTTTGTCCCCGATTTCTTCAAGGTTCGCAAAAACAGGCCGCATGGCGCCATCGTGCTCAGTCACGATCGAGCAACAGGCCGCGTCTGGCTAAATCCCGACAGGGTTCTCGATATATCCGAGTTCAATGTGGTGGGCTGGCGCTACACCTTCTTTGAAGGACTTCGCTCGCGCTTAAGTCGTGCGACGACCCAATGACGTCACCCGGAGACTTCAGTCGCCAGAGCTTTCTCGGGCCGGATTCAGAGCGCACGCTCGCTGAGGCCCGTGTGGCCATCGTTGGACTTGGCGGCGGCGGTTCGCACATAGCGCAGCAGTTGGCGCACGCAGGCGTCGGTCACATCGCCCTAATCGATCCCCAGACCATTGAGGCCAGCAATCTCAATCGTCTGATCGGAGCCACGGATGCGGATGTCATCGCGCAGACCGCCAAAGTGGAGATCGCCCGCCGGCTCATCAATGGGCTACGGCCTTGGATCAACGTTGAGGTGGCGCAGACGGAATGGCAGGCCGCGGATCACCTCCTAAAGACCGCCCATGTGGTAATTGGCTGCCTGGATGGATTCCGGCAGCGAATGTACTTGGAGAGCGCCGCGCGCCGGTTCCTGCTGCCCTATATCGATATTGGAATGGACATCGCCAAAGTAGCTGAAGGACATTACAGCATCGCCGGCCAAATGATTATGACCCTACCTGATGGACCCTGCTTGCGATGTCTCGGTTTCCTGAAGTCAGAGCAATTGGATCAAGAGGAGAATCGATACGGCGCCGCCGGCGTGAACCCTCAGGTGGTCTGGACAAACGGCACGTTGGCGTCGCTAGCAGTGGGGGCAATTGTTCGACTGCTGTGTCCTTGGTATCCAAGTGTGCGCGACTACGAATGGCTGGAACTGGACGGCAACGATCAGACAGTGACTCCCAGTCGCCAACCCGACTATATGCCGCGCGGCGAGTGCGAGCACTATTCCGACGAAGAAGTTGGCGATCCATTCTTTGATTTACCAAGCCCGGAGAAGACGTCGTGAGCAACTACACAGTGCGCGTCGAACTGCATTACGCCGACGAAGAGGACTACGAAACCTTGCACGATGCCATGGCAACTGTAGGTTTTGTTCGATGGATCCAAAACGAGGACGGAAAGAAATACCGCCTGCCCATGGCAGAATACAATCTCGTCAATACATCACTCGATCGGGAGGCCGTCCGTGAGAAAGCAGTTGAAGCTTCCGCTCGGGCCAAGCCGGACCCCGAGCCTTGGGTCCTAGTGACTCAATCCACAGCACGTTGCTGGCACGGATTGAAACTATGGAAAGAGTCGTAATGGTTGAGCAGTGTTCTGAGGCTCTGTGGAACGCGCACGGCGCCAAACCAAAAAAAATGAAATAAGTCGATTGGTGGCAAAGGTGGGACTTGCGCCACGGCCTCGGAATTGTAGGTGAGCCCCAATTTCCAATCACTTGCCGCGTAGTGTCCGTCGCATTTGGCACTAATGAGCACAACGGAGCACCACCGAGTCACGCATAAGTCATGCTTCAGCGGCCGCTCGACTCCGAGCCGGGCATAGCCGTTTTTGCGCCGCTCCATTTGCTGACGACAACGGATTGCCGTTCTCGGCATTCCCTCGGCACGCCCCGGGCCACAGGACGCGCGCGATCGCCAGGGCGACAACAGCCCCAACAGCCTGACCGGCGATGAAACCGGGAACGTCCGCAAGCCGGATCCCGGAAAAAGTACTCGTAAGTGACCGGGCGACAGTGATCGCGGGATTTGCGAACGACGTTGAAGCCGTGAACCGATAGGCAGCGCCGATCCAGGCGGCAACCATCCACGGAGCATCTTCGCTCCGGCGATGCCCCAGGACGACGAGCAATAACCCGCATGTGGCCACTGCTTCAGACAGCCACTGCGAGGCTCCCGCCCGGATGTGGGCTGACGCTTGGATGAGCGGGAGCTGGAACATCGCGTGGGCCAGCAGCGCTCCCGCGCAGCAACCCAGTACTTGAATTGCACAGTAACCCAGTGCAACCCTCGCCGGCAGTCGACCCCGCACGGCTTCGATTGCGGACACTGCGGGATTAAAATGCGCACCGCTGATAGGACCCCGCAGCGCAATCAATGTCGCAAGCACCGCAACGGTAGCGCCGGTATTCGCCAACAATGCCACCGCGTCATTGCCTCGCGCCAATCGCTCGGCCATGACGCCCGAGCCCACCACGGTTGCGGCAAGCAGGAGAGAACCCAGCCCCTCTGCAAGCAGGGGGCCGCTGCAATCCAGTCATTCGCTGGCCCTGCCGATCTCGCGCAGCTTGTTGCTCAAGGTCATCTTGTCCAGCGACGAGATCGGCAGATTCGCGAACAACTCAATGCGTCGGGACAGAAGCCGAAAAGCCTCCTGAAAAGCCAGCGAACGAGCCATCGGATCTTCTATGTGTGCCGCGTCCGGCACACCCCAGTGTGCCGTCATCGGCTTTCCAGGCCAGATGGGGCACATCTCTCTGGCCGCGTTGTCGCAGACAGTGATGATAAAATCCAGCACTTGGGCGCCAGCCTGCGCGAATTCATCCCAGGATTTGCTGCGCAAATCCTGAGTGGGGTACTCAGGTTTTTCGAGGAGTTGGATAGCTCCCGGATTCAACTGGCCTGCTGGATGGCTGGATGCTCCCTACGGCGCCAACGGTGAAACCGGTCTTCGCGGCTTACCGGCAGGTTTAGGGCAAAATGAATGAAAATCACATGCTTCGCAAGTGGACGAATCAACACACGTGGCATCCCATACGCGACCGATGTTGCCGTCCTGGCCTTCCTCGCTAATCAGCGATTCAATTTCGTGAACGACACGATCAAACTCCCCCGTCGCCTGATCAATTGCGGCCGGTGTAGCCTGAACGACACGTACCGCGCGACGCCATCGATATTCCAAACTCAGTAGGCTCTCTGTATCGTTACCCGGTCTCCAACGTTCAAGCCGCGCGCGGTCGTCGGGTGAGATGGGCAATTCGTCTGTCGTACCGTTTTTGATACCCTTCTTCAGATTCACAATATCATCGGTTCCCGGTGACAATTCATTGACATACAGAAGAATACCCGCCGCCACCTTGACCGGCGGATCTCGACGATTTCGAAGCCAGGCGTATGTATGGACTTGCCATGCACCTTGCTTCCAATAGTCGGAATCGATATTCGGACGATGCGCGCCCTTGTAGTCGACCACAACCTCATACTCAGCCGGAAGATCGCGACACGCCTCATGCAGCGCTAAGCGAAACCGATTATCCGGTGGGCACTCATTCACTTTGACGTGCGACAGCACGTCGACGACTCCTGTGAGCTCGTACCGGTCGGCGCGTAATTCATCCGAGCGCGGAATCAATCGTGACCCGTTAATGGGCTCCTCCGCTGAGGTCACGAGCGGAAACAAGTGACGCCCAACTAAGTTAACAGCGACCTCCGCGCGCCGATACGCCGCATCGCGAACCTCCCGGTTACGCGGACGTTTGCCTTGATTAGCTAGTGACAACTCAATGTGCTCCCCCAGCACGCCAATGTCGTGGACGGCTCGGCTAAGATCTGGATTCTTACGATCATCCCAACTCGTCATGTTGCAGGGCCAATCATTCGAGAAATCGGCAGCTCTTTCCGCCCATAGTCGATAGGCTGCCTCCATAACGCCGTGAATGAATTCACCAAACCACAACTGCACGGGTCGCGAGGGCGGCAATGCGCTACCGTTTTGGTATCGATATTGAAGACCGCAGCGCATGTAAGAGAGTAGGTCGCCGGTCAGACTGTAGCTGGGGACGAGCTTCGACTCGCGCCTCACCTCAAGTGCCATCTAGATCTCCACAATCCCGATATTGGCCACGGACGCCGGAGGTCGCTTACCAGGCACCGGCGTATTCGCGCGCCAGGGCCACAAGCCGCCCTGCTGCCAAAAAGTGGCAATGTTTTTAATCTTGCAAGTATACGCGAGCAGATTGGTATGACCCACCAACAGGAGTGCTGTCTGAGGCCGGCTATACGCGACGTAGTACAGGCGGATTAAATCTTCAAATGTTCGATCAATGGCCGTTCGACGGGTGCGCAACGATCCAACTTCCGTGTAGGGGGCGAGGTCGTCCTCCGATCGGGTCACGTTCGAGGGGCTCTCCGGGAATCGCTTGAACCGGGCCTTCGGATAGTCTCCTTTAAAATCGGCACCTACATCAACGATGACCAACGGAAATTCAAGGCCCTTGCTTTGGTGAATGGTCATCATATTCAAATGATTTCTTGGAAGGTGAGTCAGTAGTTCCTCATCGACATCCACTACATTTTGCGCAATCGGCGCAAGAATATCGCGCAAGACGCTTTCTCGACTGCGCTCCGCGTGGGGCGCTTCGCGCATGATGCGCCCCTGATAAGGCGAGAACCCGGTAGCCTGGGTGACACTGCGGGTCACCGCCTCCAGATACACCTGGTATTCTGGAAGGTGCTGAAACTGTGGCATCCACGCAAGGAGCTTGTACAGCAAGTCCAATACAGGCCACTCTCTCGGCCATTTCATGTCGGGAACTTGTGCACGGCCCTTCTGCCACGCGTTGACGAACGAGCCCAAGCCATGCGGCGCGTTTGGCGCTGGCTTAATCGCTATAAATGCCGTGGCATCGGTGCGCCAGGTAGCGATCTGTCGCTTAGTATCGCCGGTTACTCGCAAATTCAGGATTCGATCGCCCGCTGGGTCAATGCAGAGACACACGAGGCCTAATAATTGGCTGACTTCGGGAATGTCTTTCAGCGCGCGCCCACGCGGGTTAAAGACGGGAATGCTGCGACGCCCAAGTTCTTGGCGCAGCAGCCATGGGATGCGCGCCTTGGCAGGATTGCCAAATACTGGCCGTCCAAACTCCGCGACGCTGTGGGCCATAAATACCGCATCAGCGAGATCGCCGCCCTGCGCCGATGCGCGCAGCCGTAGCGTGGTTCCCGGAATGCTCCTGCCATTGCCGCGGAACACATCGTGGAGCAATGCGGCCACATCTCGGCCAAGTTCGTCGGGACTTGAGCGAAACATGCCAAGCACCGGCATGTCTTTATGCCGATTGGCGCCGGATGCGACGATTTCCGGCTTCGGCGGGTCAACCCGGGCCGGCTTGAAATTCGGGTCATTAGCGATAAAGCGATTGCAAAAACCGACAATCGCCTTGGTGGAGCGGTAGTTGTCGATGAGATAGCGTGACTCGACCATGGCCCGGCCGGTATAAGCTGCGAAGCGTTGCCTGAAGTCCCTAAATAACTCAACGGTAGCGCCTCGAAACCGGTACAGCGCTTGGTCATCATCACCTACGATGGTTACAGCGGCCTGACAAGTCTTTGCCAGCAAAAAGTAAATCGCCTCTTGCAGGGGATTCGTGTCTTGATATTCGTCAATCAGCAGAACTTTCGGCAATTCCAATTTGGCGCGCAAAACCGGATCCTCGCACTTCCGCAAGAACTCCGACTCGAGCAGTGCGAAATCCAGTTGCCCCCGTGAGCGCATCAAATCGTGCAACTCGCGCAGTGACTGAGCAATTAATTGGCGCGCGGCAAGATGGGTGCCTTTCGATTGGGCAAAGCGATCGATGTCGGTGCGGTCCTGCACAAGCCGGTCGATGATGCCCTTGGCCACATCCACAGCCTCTCCTTGGGTGAAAGGCGGTTGTTGTTCCCAGGTGTAACGGGCCAGATAGTCATTGAGCACACGCTGGTTTTTCTCATCCTGATATTTCGCGCCGAATACTTGGCGGGAGAAAATTTGCTTGGCAGCGAAGGCTTCCAACATAACTGGCGGGATTTCCCCCTGGCGGCGCATTCGCCCCATCCATTGTTCGCACAGACTGTCGAGTGTGCCCGTGATAAATCCGTTGACGTCGCTAATGCTCAAGTGCCGGGCGAGGACACTATCGTTGCGGCTTGAGGAAAGCTCGCGGAAATATTTAAAGAGGGGAATGCCCCACGTGATCAGTCGACTGCGAATCTCAGCCGCTGCCTTCTTGGTGAAGGTGGTGATCACGATATGTTCTGGCAAGACGCCATCAACAATGACGTGCTTAAGCGCCCGCAGGACCAAGACGGTGGTTTTGCCACTGCCCGGGCCCGCCACGATCATCAAGTCCGGCGCCATGGCGTGGCTGATGCTTTGAATCTGCTGCTCGTTCGGGGGATTACCCGATAAGACAAGCTGAGTCACGCCCGCTATGTAATCATTGCTGCTAACCATGCAAATACCTACTATCCGCCGTAGGCCGTTCCTCTCGATGGGCCTTATGATCACTCAAGGCGATACGATCGTACTCGCCTTGTGCTGTCGTAGGAAATCGCCGTCGAGTGACGCGCGTCGCGATCCCGCTCAATCGTGGTTTCAAATTTCATGGAGCGACAAGAGCGAGACTCAGCGTACCGGGTTTCGAGTGCCTCGGCAGTGGCCTATCTATAAGGGTGACTCAGGTCATAGTCCTGGGCTTTCCACAGTCACCAGGTTGTCGAGCACGCCGAGCATGTGAGGGTCACGAATCTCAACGGTCAATTCCGTATCTCTGGCTGTCTTGCCGGTTTTGAAGCACGCCGGATTCAAGCGGATTTGCGCGTAGAAGACATCCTCGGGTAGGGGTGCATTGCTGATGAACTGCGTGCGCCTGGGTAGTCCAACAAACGGCGGCATTTGTTCGGTTGTAACGTAGTGCGCTTTGCCCGCGTTGCAACTCTGACAAAGCACGCGGTGATTGCGACTTTGATTGTCGCCGTACAATTTGATGGGCCAATGATGGTCCAGTGTAGGAAGTCTATTTTCCACGTTGATCCATTGGGGTTTGAGAGGATCGTTCTTTACTCTCCGCCTTGAACCGAAGGGTGATACAAAGCCCTTCTGAGTAAGTTCTTCGTCGCAAAATGCCAGGCCGCAATGCCAGCAGCGGTAGTCCTGATTCTTGAGTAGCTGCTCGGTCACCCGCTCCTTGCCTCGTTCCACGACGAATTGGGCGTACAGATCCTGCGCCTTTTGGAGCCGCTCTTTGGTGGCATCCACCCGAAGGTGCTTCAGATGTCGTTCCGCTTCGGCGAGGATGTTGGTCGATGAGTTGATGGGGCGCCGCCAAAGCGTCGACGGCAGCGCGATCGGTCGCGCGCGCTCAACCATCAATCGTAGTATCGCGCGCTCTGCAGCGTCCGACTTCAATTTGAACACCGTCAGCAGTTGATCGAGCACCCGTTTTCTTTCTTCGGTGCTCAACTTATCGATCTCGTCGGCAAGATCGTCCTCATTGAGCGTCAGTGCGAGATCAATCCACTCCGGCATGATGATTGACCTTAGGAGAATAGACCCAGGCGCCGGTGTCCCCAGTTTTTGCGACCTAAGTTTCGACGTGTTTCGATCATGGCGTCCCGAAGGATCCGTCGCCCGACCGAGGTCTGCAGGCCCTTGAGGCGCCATTCGTCGGTGAAGAACTGCGAAGGAAAGCCGTCCCAGAAATTGTGCGCGGCCGCCTCCGTGGCCTGCACTTCGCCCAACTTGATAACTCGGCTGTCCGCCCAATTATCGAGCATAAGTCCCTGCAACTCCTGAAGGGTGACAATCATGAGCAGATGATTGGGATTGTCATTGGATGGGCGGACCCATAGCCGAGCATCCGCATCTTCAAAGTACTGCTTTACTCCGCGCCAGAGGGCGAAGAAATGCTCAATCCAGGTACCCTTAACACTATCCCAACTTCCTCCTTTGAGGAGACTTGCGTGGGAGGTGGGAATATTCTTAAAGTTGCGGACTAATTTGTTCATTCCGGGAAACTGCAGGAATCCGGTGGAACCCTGGACTTCGAAATCAATCATCCCTTGGAACGGCGAATTGGGGTCGGTGTCGACGCGATTCATCTCCTGCGAGCGCTCGACATCGATGTTCGACGACTCGAGCCGAGAGTAAACCTGACTGACTTCGTCGGCGCTTAAGGACGTCGCAATGATAGAACTTAAGAATGCGGCTTTAATCGGCTTCGCTTTCTGGTTGATGACAACAAACTGATAGACACTCTCGGTCCACGTCGCGTCCGGAATTGCGCACACCGCCAGTAGCATGCCTTGATCGACGGTTGCTGCTCCGAACACGCGGTGTTGGCCATCGACAATCATGGCGGGTTTTAAGATTGAATAGAGCACTTCGCGAAGGCTCTCCTCCTCTTCCGGTTGTAGGGTCATCAATCCTGCTGAATATCCCAGCAACTGGGTGTAGAAATCCGCAAGATAAGAGCGCTCGGCGATTTGAAACTCCTCTTCAGACATCCCACCCGGATCAATCCCAAAGCTCTCATCAACCGCATCCTCTTCTTGCAGTTTTGAGGCCTCTGCGACCGCGGCGTCCTGATTGGCGTGAATTTCGTCAATCGTGCTCCCGGGTATCCGCTTCTTTAGCGCCGCCATCGCCTCATTGATTAGATCGGTGACCAGCATCACTTCATAGTTAGGGATCGCGATCGTCAATCGTACGGTTTCGACGGGCCCTAATACGGTGCCCGTCTCGAGGGGCGCGACCGACGTGATGCTGACAACGCCAGTCAGGCCCACCACAATCGAGGTGGGTGAGAAATTGGCCTTCTCTTCCTTGTAATAGCGCACGACATCGGCGATGCGATTGGGCTGCAGGGTGCGCTGGAAGCCGTGCTGATAGTCAAAGGCCTTGCGCGGAACACCCGCCCAGCCGCGAATTTCACCTGCTGGCGCTACAAACAGCAGCAACGGTTGCGTCGATCCTTCTCGCGGCGAGAATCGCTGCGCTATATATTCGTATGTGATTGTGCTCAAAACGTATAGTCCCTTAGCGTTGGAGCCTGCCTGCAGTCGTCGCGCGCACTCTACAACATGCGGCAAGCACGCGATTGCGGTTCAATTTGCGCCTTTCCATTTGAGATAGCCTGCCTTGCGTAACGCGCATGCAGGACAATCATCGCAGCCATACCCCCAGTCGTGGCGGTGCTGGCGATCGCCTAAGTAGCACGTGTGGGTCTCCTCCAAAATCAACTGGATCAAGGAATCTCCTCCCAGATTTTGAGCCAGACTGAAAGTCTCCGCCTTGTCGATCCACATAAGTGGCGTATCGAGGACGAACCGTCGGTCCATGGCGCCATTCAAGGCAAGTTGAATGGCTTTAATCGTATCGTCTCGGCAATCCGGGTATCCCGAATAGTCGGTCTCGCACACACCGCTCACGATGTGTCTGATGTTCCTTTGATGAGCGACGACCGCCGCGAGGATGAGAAAGAAAATGTTGCGCCCCGGAACAAAGGTGGTTGGGAGCCCGTCTGAATTCACCGAAATGGCTGAGTTTGATGTGAGCGCTGTGGTTGAGAGCGAACTCAAAATGGATGCGTCAAGGACTCGATCCTCCCCAAGTCGCTGGTCCCAGGCTCTATTTACCTGTCGTATTCTGTCCCTCACGCGTTCGCGACAACTTAACTCGATGACGTGTCGTTGCCCGTACTGAAATCCGACTGTCTCGACAAGTTGAAAATTCTCGAGCGCCCATGCCAAGCAGGTCGTCGAATCCTGGCCGCCCGAAAGGAGGACGAGTGCGGTTTCATTGCTTAACATGGCGTCGCGCTCGCAAATGTTGGGCTCGCCGGGCCGCGGTAGATACATCCTTCCTTGGCCGAATCGCGCCTCACAACGACTTTGGACAGGCCCGGCAGATCGGCGAGCGCCCTCCAGACGAAGGCCGAGATGTTCTCCATGGTGGGTACTCCGAGTCCTTCCACGTCATTCAAATAGTAGTGATCGAGGGTGAGCGCTACCGCACCAATGCGCTTTTCGAAATCGCCCATATCCATGACCCATCCGTGTTCCGTCGTAGTTCCGTATATCCAGACTTCCACTTGGTAGGAGTGGCCGTGCACCCGACGATAGCGTGGATCACCCTCAGGACCGGCATCGAGAGTATGCGCGGCATCGAACCTGAATTCTTTCCATACTTCGAACATATTCGCCCCTAGGCAATTCCCACTAATTTGTGCATTTGCACGCTCAAGCGCCATTTCGGGTGTGTGAGGCAGTATTGGATAGCCGCCTCGGTGTACTCGCCCAAGTGAGGGCCATGCAGTGGTTGCAGGAAGAAATGCGCAAAGGGCAAATCCTCGAATCGCTCAGGCGGCGCTGCGACTTGAGGGAATACCAGCTTTAGCTCCTGTCCGCGCCGTGCATTGATGGGATTGATTCCCTTTGGACTCACGGTGAGCCAAGAGATTCCGGCTGGCGGGGATAGCGTGCCGTTTGTTTCTACCGCAATCATGAACCCGCGCGCCCTCATGGCGTGAATGAGTTGCTCATCCAATTGCAGCAGTGGCTCGCCGCCAGTGAACACCACAAAGCGATTGCGCGCTTCCCTACCCCAGATTGTCTCAAGGTGACCGGCAAGACATTCGGCGGCGGCAAATTTTCCGCCGCCGGATCCGTCAGTGCCTACGAAATCCGTGTCACAGAATACGCAGGCGGCACTTTCTCGATGCTCCTCTTGCCCACTCCAGAGGTTGCATCCCGAAAAGCGGCAGAAGACTGCCGCGCGCCCGGCGTGATATCCCTCCCCTTGCAGGGTGAGAAATGCTTCTTTGACGCTATACACGAGCGGTGCTTCGCCGCGCGCCGCGTTTGACGACTTGCACTAAGTACATGGACAGTTGCCGCACGTCGCGGGGCACGTTCTGAATACTGTTCCAGGAGCGACTTTCCTCACCAAAATCCCAATGACCCTTGGTCCAGGAGGTCTTGCCGATAAGCGGCCGCAATCCAGCCGCAAAGTCGTCGCGATCCATCGCGTTAGTCGCGGAGTTCAAAGTCTCCATGACGTAGCCCATCGACACGATCCCAGTACCGTGCACCAGACGCGAGGTCTTTGGCGTATGCCCGTCCCATTCGTCCCGAAAGGTATGCTTCACGGCATGGAAAAACTCACTGATCATGGTCCCTCCACGTTGCACGAGCTTCTTCGGCTCTTTTGCGTACAGGCGCAGAGCACCGTCGCTCATGGAATTCATAATGAGCTTTTGCATGGCTACATCGGCAATGACACCCGTGGGATTGGTTTGCTGCTTAATGATTCCCCGAAGCGATGACCCCTCGGTGTAGTTCAAGGTTTCCGTGACTCTGGAGGCCAGCGCCCGAGTCATGAGGGCAGGGGGCAGATCCGGCACCTGAGGCAGAAGCTCATAGACCAGTGCTTTCGGGAGCGGTCGAGCACTGTTGATCAGGATGAACTGACGCTGCAACTCTTGAATGGTAGGACACACAAAGCCGGTCACCACAATTTGGAAATTTCGATTCTTAATGCGGCTTAAGGCCGTGAAACGCTGCTGACCATCCACAATCCAGCCCGGTGGACCTTTCGAGGTGTCGATGCTGACGGTACCTGAGCCATCCTTACCGATCTTCACCTTGACGTTTTTGGTAAAGCCGACGACGAGGGCGTTGGGAAGTATTGAATACTCTTTATCTAGGTAGTCGGCGATGTTATCGATATGGCCCGCAATCTGCGGCCGTTGAAATCCCTGTAAGACCCCGCCCTGATCGCGCCCGGCCCGTTCGATGCGGGCTATTATTGCGATCTGATCGGCGGTCGCCGTAAAGCAGAAGACGGGAAATCGATCCGACTGGTTGGGTGCCAGTACCGAAAAGCTTATGGTCTTGCTCATGCCGCTGCTCTGTTTTTGGTCAAATGTTTGTAGAAGACGTGCAAATTATGGATACCTCGACGCTTATTGCGATTGCTCGACCGGAAAATGACCGATTCAATACCGCCTTCGCGACACGTGCGGCAACTGCAGGCCTCCCAAGGCCGGTCTGCGAGCGTTCGTCGATAGACCTCGCGTTGCGCGTTGAGCGCGCGCTCACGTTTAGCGCTTGAGCTCTGATCGTTCCAATTGAGCGCATCCCAATAGTCAATTACCGCATCCAAAACGCAATCAATCTTGGCTCGCCGCTTGTCGTACGAACGTAATGCCGTAAGCGCTGCTGTTTCTAAACGCACGATGCTCTCCTGATCAAGACGTCCCTCGCGGGCTCGATTTTTAAGCTTCGTGTTGCGGGTGGCCTGCGGCACTCGGATCGCGGTGTAATAGTCGAGCCCACCGCCCTTAGCGGACGCGAAGTAGTTGCGTTTGGCATCCTTGAAGGCGCGCAGCAGCGGCGAGGTCGTATCGAAGCTTGTGACCCCATACGACGCATACTCACTCAGACGCTCGATCTTGCCGAAGCCCAATAGGTGAAGTCGTATCTTGGATGGAATGGCTGCGCGGATGGCGCCGAGCGCTCGGTGAATCTGAGGCTCATCTAAAGGCACCATCCCACCGACGGCAAGGTAGGTATAACCCATCTTGACCAATTTCGCAGCGGCCGCCGCCATGCTCGCCGCTGACCAGCCTTGAATAACGCCCAACGGCGTGAAGTGCCGGCCGATCCTCTTCGCTTCGCGCCGGAAATCGGCCGCCAAGGACAGCGTGATCTCATAGCGATCCTTGACTGCAGGAGATACCTCCGTCGCTTTGCGCGCCGGTTCTGAGTCAAAGTCAAAGATTAGGTGATCCACCGAACATCCATGTGTGAAGCCCCCGTCCGCGTAAAAGTCGGCCATATCCTCAGCCGTGTAGGGCGGCTGATCGAGCATGCGGTATTGAAAAGCACCGCAGTCACCAAACACGAGGCTTCCCGGAAACTTATCTTCGCTATACCTTAAGAATGCTCGTGCGCCGTCGCGGCGAAATCTCATACGCTGGGCATCTGAGTACTTGCCACCGAACTCACTGCCACCGACGATTCCGCGTGACACCAAAATGCCATCATAGGGGGCCCGCCGCAGGAACTCGTGAGGGTACTCATCGTCGGCGTGCACAACACGCCCATGAGCGTTGCGATCTGTCGCGAAATCAAAGTCGGGATCGACCACATCGAGGCTGTCGGCGTAAATGAATCTCAAGCGTGCATCGCTCTGCGATTGACTTCGGAATCCAAGCGCACCAATTGTTCGGTCAACTCGCGCACATCACGCGAGGTGTACTCAAGCTCATTCCAATTCTTGCCAATGTCAGTCCAGGTGCCGCTATTCCAAGCACAGTAAGGCGCGATCGCTTGCAGGGAGCGACGCAGAAACACATGGGCCGGCTCATCGGGGGGCATTCTCAGGTAGAGCGAATCCATGAGAGAACTCACGGCCTCGATTCCGACTGAATGCATGAGGCGGCTGCGGGTCGGGGGTAGCCCCCAGGCATCGGGAAATGCGCTTTTCACCGCGTTCCAGAACTCGACCAGGATCTTGTACATGGCATCGGTGTCGGCCAGGCGAGCGCTTGACCGTCGAAACGCCGCCAACGCCCCGAGCGGCGATTCGATCCTTTTGCGGATGGCAGTAACCAGCGCGCGATCGTTCACCACACCACTCGCCTCAGGGCCATCCGAGGCTCGCTTGATCACCGTATAAAAGGGCGACTGCGCCGAACGATTCAGCTTATCGACCAATGCGCTGGGAAGTTTGCGCGTTGCAAGATCCCGTGGCAGGTGCGCATCGACTTCGGGTAGGAGTTCATCGACCAAGCGCGGCGACAGTGGCTTCGCTTTGTTCACCAGAATAAATTGCTCGCGGTGTACGGCGAGATTCTCAGAGACGAACGCCACTACCGGCACCGACAGATCTCTATTGTGCGATTGCGAGAGGGCTAAGGAGCGCTGTTGTCCGTCGACAATCCACGCGCACGCCGGGCCAGATTCGACGGTGGGAATGTACAGCGTGCCGATTTCGCCCGCGCAGGTTGCGCCATCCGGCTCTTTTCCTCGCGATCGCACGAACCTTGCGCGCGAAGACATCGCCAGGATGATGGCGTTCGGAAAAAGCACCTTACCGCTATCGAGGAACTCGGTAATCGAGGCCACATGGCGCTTGATACCATCGCGCTGGAATCCCTCGAGTTTGCCTTTCGCTGTTCGTCCAATGCGCGCAATGGCTGCCACTTTCAGCAACTCGTGGCCAGGGATGAAGAAGGAATAGACAGGGACCCGCTCGCCTTGAACGGCTCGCAGTGCCCTGACAACGACTGGGTCGGTCACTTCGTTGCCTCGATGAACAGACGTCGAAACCGACTTTGCTCGCAGGCGATGCCCTGCTTTCGCAAGATGCCGAGCGCTTTTGTGTGAGAGTGCCCCTGCGCAGAGAGTTTTCTGGCGAGTCCCATGATTTTTTCATCGTCGACCACTTGGCGCTTTTCAAGCGCTTTGATAGGCACCTTACCCAAGGTCGCCGTGATCCATGCGCGCTGTTCATCGACGCCGGTCGGAAAATGCTTAACTGTAGTCAATGCCACGATGAAGTGTTCGGCCGCCCGTTGTGCAAAATCGACTTTTGAACCACGAACCAAAGTATCTAACCTCCTGTCATATGGCATCAGCATCGGTCGCAGTGCCGGTTGATACTTCGAGTCCGCGGCTCCGAACAGGCGCAAGCGATCGCGCCGTGCCTTATCGAGTCGCGCCAACTCATCACTGATCAGAGGAACGTAGGAGTTACTCACGGCAATACAGATCAGGTGATCTGCACTCTCATCGAAGAGCCTGTTGATCGGCGTCGCGTAGGGTGATCGTGAAAGATTGGCCCACCAATCCCGCGCGGTAAATGCGTGGTCGATCAGACGCTGTACCGCCGAGGGTGTGTCAGCGGAAACGGAGAGGTCGTAGCTAGGAACCCTCTCCTCGCTCTTGACGAGGCCAAGTCCCGCCGAAGCAATGTAGAGGGGCAAGCCCAGTTGATCCGCCAGTGCCTGCATGCGCACGACACCCCGTCCTGCATAAAGATCGCGCGCGCGAGTCGTCGCAGGCGCTCGCTTCAGGGCGGCGAGCCAGCGTTCCCCCACCGCGGACTGAGGACCCCTAGCAAGATTGCGATGGAGTAGGTCAGCAGCGCCCACCGCACTTTTTCGAGCGGAGCAATTCGTCACGAGAGCACAGATTGCTGGTCTGGCCAAACTGAAACCTCTTTAGATTCAAATACTTAAAAATTTATAGTCTTGCCATCATTGAAGGTTTCGTCGCGCGGACGGCGCATTAGCTCACGACGCGCACTCGCGAGTCAAGTGAAAAGTGAGGCACCGCCTCCAAACGACACCGGCCGAAAAGTGCGACCCTAGCGGCCCACAGAGGGATCGGAATAACGCGCCCGCCGGCATTTGTCCCTGCAATTGCGCAGCGATCCATTCACGCTCAGTTTGAGTCGATGGCACCTCCGTTAGGAATCGGTCCACTTGCGTGGCGAGGTCACGCTTGCCAAGCGCTCGACGACTGTCACTCACGGCACGGCAGCCACCGGATGCGGCCGAGGCTGGTCTTCAGAGGGTTGGGCTTTCTCGAGCGCGACCGTCCCGCATGCGAACAGCCAGCTTCGTGGCCATCCACTCTTTTTCAGTCTTTGGAGGCGGCATCTGCTCTGAAAATTGTCGGACATGCGCCGCCAGTTCCGGATGACCCTCCCGCGTCAGAATTCTGCTCACTGCCAGCCAGTGACCTCGAACCTCCTCATGCGTTTTTACCAAGCCCGCCTTACCTAGTTCTATACGCAGTTTTCCCTGTGCCAACTCCCGCGCGACCGCATCGGAGCGCGCGCGCATGTGCGTCGACTCTCCCCGCAGGCTCGCGCGGTAAATGCCGTCCGACTTTCGAAGAGTTGTTTCACCTCGGATATAGCGCGGCGTTGCGTTTGCAGCCACCCCCAATTCCCGTAGGTGGTGGGCAAACCCTGACCGCCATTCACGCAAAGTGGCCTTACGAATATGGAGGCGCTGCCCCCGCTCGCTGACGGCTCTAATCACAACGTGAACGTGGGGACTATCGGTGTCGGTATGCAGGGCCATCGCGTAGCGGTGCTTGAGGGCGAATTCCTCGCGGGCGAAATTCTTGACCGCTGCGAGAACCTTGTCCGGTTGTGTTCCCGCAGGCATCGAAAAAATCACCTTGTGGACAAGCCTCGCCGGTTCCCGCCCACGCGTACCGGTCAGGTCGGACTTACGGCGGAATTCGTCCAAGTCGAGGTCCCAGTCCTCCACAAGGTCATGTCCGTCGCGCAGCCTTTCACCGTCGTCGGATTCAAGATCGAGCTCTCCTTTTCGTCCGATGTACGCAAGATGCTTGCGCACCGCGCTAAGGGTAGTTGCTGGGCTTGGAAGTACCTTCACTAGCACCTCCGGCGTCCGGCGGACCGTCCGCGCAATATGCTGCATCTCTCCTGGCGACAGGTGGTCGCGCCGACCGGGGCCGCGTCGGGCGAAACTCAAGAGGTCGAACAGAGGCTCGCTATACGCCTGGCTCGGCATACCCCTGCTCCCACGATCTGATGTTGGCCGACAAGAGTCCCTTGACGTGATCCCGAAGCCCCTCGCAAACCCTCAAGATCGCCCTCAAGTCCTCGCGAGTAGGACCACCAGTGCGCTCGCCCTGATTCGCCGCCCGTGCGATCTGATTCAGATTGCGCCCGATGCTGCCAAGCTCAGAGACCGTTCGCCTCAGCGCCAGTAGCTCCTCCTTCGGCAACGGGGACAGCGACCGCAGGTGGGCTCGGGTCAGGACCGACACATAGGTGGCTGCCGGCACGCCGCGCGCCGCAGCTCGCGCGCGCAGAAGAATCTGGTCGTCAGGACGAACGCGGATCGAGAATCGCGATGTACGCAACGCCGGGCCGACGGTCGCTTCGCCGTCAGCCGCATTGCCAGCCTGCAGCATTGTGTCGACTAAGCGCTTGAGCATCGCCGAATCCGACAACCCTTGGCTGCGCGCGACCGCCGCGAATCGACTCTTCGTTTCGCGAGTAACCCAGGTCGTAAGGTGTGCACCGTCGCTCATCGTGAGTGACGTTGTAGCAAAGAGCAGCCGGCAGGCTATCCTGCATTTCGACCCAAATGCACCGAAACTGCACCAGTCTCGCCAGTTCACAAAACCTCGACAACCGCCAGAGCGTTCCCAACTTTCGACAATCGATGATCTGGCGCAGATAGCGAACCGGACACTGCAATACGACATCGGAACCTCCGAGCTGCACCGGCCGACGGCTTCCACCGAGACCCACGGCGGCGACAAAAAAAGGGGAGAGAGCGCCACCGCTGACGCCCTCTCCCACTCGCGCTCAGGCCGCGAGCATCTCCGCCGCCACATCCCACAGGGCGCTGTTGATTCGCACGTCCTGCCTAATCGAAGTGATCCGCCGCGTGCGAACCAGTCGGCCGCTGCTCGAGCGACGGCTCAAGCCCCCTCGGAGTAGGTTCTCCTGCACCCGGTTCAAGGTGCTGTAGAGGTCATCCCCGGCGTCCTCCGGGCGCCGGCAATTCAGGAGTTGCGACGCCGCCATACCTGCCTGCCCCGGCTCGGGATACCGAAGCATCAGCGCGCGCTCAGCGAACCGGATCTGCTCGTCCTTAAACAGCCGCCGTTGTTCCATACGCTCGACCTGGGCAGCCAACACGTCGAACCGTTCCGAAATGTCCAGCGCGTGTGCGACCACGTCTTCGACGACGTTACCCCGATGCGCCACGCTAAAGGTTGGGAACGCACCCCTCGAGACGATCAGGCCATTGGTGCAGACCACCCGGAACAGGGCCACCCGGAGCTGATAGGCACTCGTGCCATCGTGGCTGTTCAGGAAGACGATCTCGGGTACCGAATCCCGAAGCTGCACGGTCTCGAACCGCCGGCGCAACCGCACGACGTGTCGGGCATGCAGCGGGCTCGCCGACCGGGTCTGCGTCTGGCGGGCCTCGACGGCTACGAAGCCAGCCTGTAGCAGCCCGGCCAACACGCGCTCAGTGGGTATGAACGTGTAGCGAATGCTCCGGTGCTCGTCAGCCGATGGTGCGAACACCGCCGGTGCTTGCTGCCGGATCGTCTCCAGCGACAACGTTCGATCGAAGACGCTGGCATGGCTCGTGAATGAAAGATCAGGTGATGTGTTCATGATCGGATCCTCGGATCTGTGCTTGGGCGGGATTGCCCGCATCCCGGGATCACGGCGCGTGCAGCGGTCAAGGATCGAAGACCGCCGCAGGCGGCGAGTGCGTCCTCGCACTCGTCCTTGACGGCGAGCACGGCGTGATATGTTGGGAACTTCAGCAATCCCGTCCGTCCTAATTCTTTTTCTCCCGCTCTAGACTTGTCCGCGTCCGAATAGTCACAGAGGGCGTGGTAAAATCTGAGGGGTAGGCAGCCTATCTATGAATGTCGCGCTCCGCGCCGTCATCAGCTGCTCCACCGGAGGATTGTGCTGGCCACATCGCAGCAAATGCCGACGCCCGAGGAGGCCAGCCGGCTCACTATGGAAGTGGCGCGGCCGTTGTTTTGGACCGATGCGCGCGCGCCGTGGCCCAAACGTTTGGAGGGAGGGACCTGCTTTCTCTTGCGCTTCGACATAGGGTTAGTCGGAATCACCGCCGACCACGTGATCAGCGCATTCGAGCAAGCAGAACGCCGAGCGAGTGAGACGGTCGCTATGCTGAGAACCGCTCGCTTGGACCTTACCCGTGCGCTAATCGATCGCGATTCGGACCTCGATCTAGCAACCTTTCGCGTCACGGATGCGCAGGCCGCAGAAAGTTGCGCTCGTGTACTTGATTGTCGAGGTACATGGCCGCTGCCGATGCCACGTCCGGGAGCCGCAATTACCTTCGCGGGATTCCCGGAGGACTTCAGGCAAGAGTGCTATCCGACTCGGACCGAGTTCAGGGCGGCGTCGTACGCTACGAGGGTCGAAGATCTGACCGACCGCGGGATCGTCGCAGGCTACGATCCGGCACGCGGCGATCATCGGCTGCTCGCTGCCCCGGAGTTCACCGACGTTGGCGCGAACTGGAGCGGGTGCAGTGGTGGACCGGTCCTAGTCCACTTTGAGCGGGACGGACTTCACCAGTGGCATGCGGTCGGAGTCATTGTCCAAGGACCCGGCGGCGATCCTGAAGGCGTACCGAACGATTTCGACCAATTTGTGTTTCGACGAATCGATTTCGTGAATGCCGACGGTACCCTCCAGAAATCCGACGGGGGCTGGTTACCCTGTAGCGGCCATTGAAGGATCTCGCCGTCGGGGACTCACGGTTCGATTATGGGGAACAGGATATTGGTCAAACTGGAGTCCGCAAGAATCGCAGGCACCTGAGCTGTGTAGCTGGGGAATGTCCACCCAACGAACCTAGAACTTGAGCACCTTCACATAGCGTACGTGAGGCAACGAACGAAGTTTTTGCTGAGTAGTCTCGGGCAGCACTTGGTCCACGCCAACGATGGCGATGGCATCCTGATCCGGGGCCTGACGGCCCAGATGAAAGGTTGCAATATTGATTTCGGCTTCCCCCAAAATAGTTCCCAGCGCGCCGATGAAACCGGGTTTGTCCAAGTTATTAATGAACAGCATCACCGGATGAAAATCCGCCTCAAGCGCCATGCCTTTCACTTCGACGATCTTGGCGCTTCCTGCGTTCACCACACCGGCGAGCGTCCGCCAGCGCCCGCCGGTAAGGACCTTGATCCGGATCAGCGACCCATAGATCGGCGAGGTGTCGCGCGTGGATTCGGTTAGCGGCGTACCCCTCTGCTTCAAGATTGCGGGCGCGGACACCATATTCACATCCGGCATCAGTGGTCGCATTATGGACGCCAGCGCAACGGCCGTCAGGGGGTGGGTGTTGAGCTGTGCAACCTCGCCTTCATATTCGATCTCGACTGCCTCGAGTCCCTCATCGGCAATTTGACCGGCGAAGGCGCCAAGCTTATCAATGAGTCCGAGGAAGGGCTTAAGGCGCGACGCCTCCTCCGCACTAATCGAGGCCATGTTGAGAGCGTTCGTGACGGCACCCGCAAGCAGGTAGTCCGACATCTGCTCGGCTATCTGCAACGCGACGTTTTCCTGAGCCTCGTTGGTGCTCGCACCCAGGTGTGGGGTTGCGACAAAATTCGGCGCGCCGAACAGGGCGCTCTTCTTGGCCGGCTCGGTGACGAACACGTCAAAGGCGGCGGCGGCGACCTGCCCGCTGTCGAGCACCGCTCGCAAGGCCGTTTCATCGACGAGGCCGCCGCGCGCCGCGTTCACGATGATGACCCCTCTCTTCGTCTTGGCGAGTGCCTCCGCCGACAGAATGTTCTTCGTCTTGTCAGTCAATGGCGTGTGCAGCGAAATCATGTCGGCGCGCGCAAGTAACTCCGACAGCTCAACTTTCTCCACGCCGAGCTTGATCGCGCGCTCTGGGGAAAGAAAAGGATCGTAGGCGATCACCTTCATTTTCAGAGCCAACGCCCGTTCCGCAACCAGCGCGCCGATGTTGCCGCAGCCGATGAGCCCCAAGGACTTTGCATAGAGTTCGACGCCCATGAAACGATTCTTTTCCCATTTGCCCGCCTGAGTGGAAGCGTCCGCCGCCGCAATCTGGCGGGCTGCAGCAAAGAGTAAGGCAATGGCATGCTCGGCGGTCGTAATCG
>Ga0302180_10000854_pt1 | contig 24618 bp, 14 predicted proteins | sample I_Palsa_E3_2_FD_200575 | JGI IMG/M metagenome (GOLD analysis project Ga0302180, IMG submission 200575) | Peat permafrost microbial communities from Stordalen Mire near Abisko, Sweden - I_Palsa_E3_2 | ecosystem: Environmental > Terrestrial > Soil > Palsa > Peat permafrost | place: Sweden... | reverse complement strand
ACCCAGCGCTGGATCGAGAAGTTGCCATCAAAATGCTGAAGCGTTCCAATACCGGCGGCGATGGCAAACAGCTTGAGAAGTACTTCTTCCGCGAGCTGAAGGCCACGGCGAGTCTGCAACATAAGAATATTGTCACGGTATTCGAAAGTGGGGAACAGGACGGCAACCCCTACCTGGTCATGGAATATTTGCAAGGAAAGCCTGTTTCTCAACTCATCGAGGAACGGTCGACCATGGCACTGACCGAAAGGTTGAATATCGTAGTCCAGGTTTGCGACGGTCTACAGTACGCTCACAACCGCAACCCACAGATCATTCACCGCGATGTTAAACCAGCCAACGTAATTCTCTTGGTCGACGGCGTTGCCAAAATCGTAGATTTCGGCATTGCCCGCGTTGTCGGTAGCGAAACCACCATTATTCAAACCGGACAACTTCTGGGTAGCTTGCCCTACATGTCCCCGGAGCAGATCAACTCGGTTCCCATTGACGCCCGGACTGACATTTACTCCGTAGGGGTTCTGCTTTATCAACTCCTGACTTTTTCTCTACCCTTCAAGGGAGCGGACACAGGGGCAACGCTCGCCAAGATTCTTCACGAAGCGCCTGCCCCACTCAGTCACTTTATCGACGATGTTCCTCCAGGCCTTCAGGATTGCTTAAGTCGGGCACTGGAGAAGGATCCCGACGCCCGCTACCAATCGGCGGAAGAATTAGGTTTCGACCTGCTGCAGATTCAAAAATGCATTCGCGATCGAATCACCGCCGACCTAATGCTGCGCGCGGAAGAGGCCATACAGTATGGCGATTTGGCGAAAGGCAGCTCTCACCTGCAGGAGATTATCCGCCTGGATCGTCAGCATGAACGGGCCAACCGTTTGCTTGCCGAAATTCGTAAGACCATGCGAAGTCAGCAACGGACAGCGCAAATTAAGCAACTGCACTCGCAGGCCCGCGTTGCCTTGAAGGGCCGTCAGTTTGAGCAGGCCGTTGATTATGCGGACCAGGCATTGAAGCTGGATCCGCGCCTGGAGGAATCGATAGCCTTATGCAATCAAATAGCTAAGGCAACCGCGCAGGCAAAGTCGGCGGACGATTTGTTGCGGCGAGCGGAAGCCGCACTACAATCCAGCGATCTCGAGGTGGCCAGGCAGTTAATCTCTAGTGCCCTCTTCGCTGATCCCGCCAATCTTGAAGCACGCACCATAGAAGCACTCATCGAAAGGCAGCAGGCCGAGCAAATTCGTCGGTCCCAGGTTCAAGCTCTTCTCGACCGTGCACATCGTTTGATTACGGAGCACAAGTACGCAGATGCGAAGAACCTGCTTACCCAGGCGCAGCAGCTTGACCCAACCGAAACGCGCGTGACGGAGTTTTTAGCCTGGGCAAACGAAGCACAACAGCAGGAACAACTTCAAAAGGATCTTCAGAAATTCACGGAACGTGTTGATGACGCACTGCGCTCGAACGACCTCACCGGCGCATGCAAGATCTGTGACCTTGGGCTCGAACAATTCCCTAACGAGCCCGCCTTGCTCCGTCTTAAATCGATCGCGGAAAATCTCCAATACGCTAGCCAAAAGCGAAGATACGTTCAGGACCAGCTTTTTGCAGCCCGCAAGCTGGCAGACTCCGCAAAGCTTGAGCAGGCAATCGAGCTCCTGAGCTTAGCACTGGAGAAATATCCAGCTGAACCCAGCCTCGCGGCCGCGCTCGCGGATTTGCGTGCTGAGGCTGAGCTACGACAGCGCCTCCAGGCTGAAGCCAGCGCGCGATCACAACATAAGGTTACTGTGGCAGGCACAAGCTTGGGAGAAGTGCTCGATGCTCCCGATGAAATAAAGCGAATTGGAGAATCGGCCGCGCCGGTACAGGGAGCGGTGTCCACATCGTCCGAGCCATCGCCGGCCGAAGCCTACGGCCCTTTACTCAAAGAAGCTTCGCTTCAGCGCTCCTCCAGGGACCAGGCCCTGAACCGCCTGGACGCTCTGCTTTCGACGGTTCAAACTGGCTCAGCGGTTCCTATCGCTCCACAAATAAAAGCGGAAGCGCGGTCCATTCGCGTTGCGTTCCCAAACGAACCAGAAATAAACGAAAAAAGCACCCATCTCCTCTATCTGGTGGCTCAACGCGAGGCTGAACTCGAAAGCCTACTGTTGGAGCTGAAGGCTTTGGAAAGCGGGTCCAGTAAGCCTCAAGTGCAAGCCGCAACAAGAATTTCAAAGACAGTATCCGACGCCGTCGACACCACCGCGCTCTTCAATCGGCCGAAGTTGGAGGATCCGGAATGGTTCGCACAAGAGAAAACTCGCATACCATTCTTGACGATAGCCCTAACCCTGGCTGTGATTGCCATCGCTTTCTTTTCTATTCGCCTCTTGGTTAGACCAGCCAAGCCTGAAGTGCCCACAGCTTACCCGCGACCATCGGCGGCTGCTACCTTCAGTTCCGGCACACCATCTCCCTCACCGGCGAGCGTCGCCACAGTCCCTGTGGTGAGCAGCCTTCCGCCGGCTCTTAGTTCTCTTTCGCCGGCAAGTATTCCTGCCGGTTCGCCCGGCGTCAAAGTCAGCATCTCAGGGTCTGGTTTTGTCCCCGACAAAACGCAGTTTCTGTGGAACGGCTCTCCCCGGCGAGCCAACGTCGTTACGGAGAAAGACCTGACTGCGGAATTAACCAAGGCCGACCTTGCCGTTGTCAAGAAGGCGTCCATTGCGATCCAAACCCCCGCAGGTAAGTCGATTACGCTCCCGTTCGAGATCGAGGGCGGACAGGCTCCCGTTATCATCTCGCTCGCTCCGGCCTCCATTCCCGCAGGCTCCCCTGGGTTCGCCTTGAAGATTGCAATGAGGGGTATTGTTCCGGGCAAAACGCGCCTCCGATGGAACGGAGCCTCGGGGAATACGATCACCAGCAATGAAACGACTCTTGCCGTGGATGCGGGGCAGATTCTAGTACCCCGCCAGATACCGATAACGATATCGAATCCACCCTACGATGCGAACTCCTCCGTCACCCTGAGCTTCCCGGTTGGGCTTGCTGCGGCCAAGACAGTCCTTATATCTGCAGGGACAACCCTGTCCGTGGAACTTGATAAGCCGTTGAGTTCCACTACCAGCCACACAGGTGAACCAATCAATGCCAGTCTCACCAAGGATGTCCTCGTGGACGGAGTGACTGTCCTCAAGACTGGAACTCCGGTAAAGGGCGTGGTTAAGTTTGCTAAAGCCAAGAACTTTCTTCGTGCGGGACTTCTCGTGATTACCTTTAACTCCATCCATGCAAATGGCTCTGACTACGCCATCAGGAGCGAAGGCATCGACTCCGCAGCAGGCCAGAAACCGTCGCCGCAAAAAGCCAGCGATTATTTCAGCCTGCTCGATAACAGTGTGTACCCGGAGAAAGATTCGTTGAAAGATTCCCTCAAGGCGGCGGGTGTCGGCCCGGCAGACGCCATCTTTGAAGGGGACCTACGGAAAGACGTGCAGCTCTCTAGCGACCTTACCTTCAAACTGAATGCGCCTCTGGATCTTCGTTCAACGGGAGCCCAGGCAGCGCAAGCGGCTCAAGATATCATTACACTTCCCAATCACCACGGCGTTCTGCCCACCCCGGTGTCTCAATAAGTCGGGCCAAGTATCAAAAGTAACCAGAAACGGTGGCTCATGACGGCGAGACAGTTCTTTAAGCTGCCCCTACTCCTCTGCTTGGCTCTCAATGGGCGCACCCAGGAACCTGCATTCTTCACTTCAGGCATCCTGGACGGTGCGAAACAGGCGGTGCGATACGAACAAAAGCCTGGCTTTTTCCACTACGTCATACCGTGCAAGCAATATATTTCTGACGGTCGGTTCGAGACCGAGGTGGCGTTATGCTGGCCGGTCAACGCAATTCGCCTGCGCATGGTCGACGGGAAGTTGGACGTTTCGCCTGCGTTCCAGGCCGTCCTGACCGTCTCTGCTGCGCAGTTCCGCTTGATACCGCTGAACCAAAAAGACATGGAACTCCGGCTGAACAACCCCGCCGCGCAGACTGAATTTTCTTTCAAGCCGGGCGCCAACACGGCATTCGTCGGTTCAAAGAGCATCGGCTATAAGTTCGGTTTCGCCAACGTCTGCATTTTCCAATGCACCCCCGGCGCCAATCCTCTGGATCCTTCCAAAGTTACCCAACTAAACACCGAGTTTAGTAATGTGTCCGAAAGCTTGAAGGCTTTCGATTCGGTTTACAGCCGCATGCGGGCGATGGCCCTGCGGGTTCGCTTCTCCGTCGATCCCGCCAACCAGCCGACGGTGCTGGATAACCACGCGGCAATGGCACTCTACGGCGCGCTGAACCATCGCCTGGCCGCGGTTTGCCCAGATCCGGCAAAGACTTGCATTCAGAAATATGAGGCATATCAGGCCTGCCAAAACGGACCCTCACCCGCTACTTGCGCCGAGCCGCCGCTTTGCACTGCGATTTGCACTTTGCCTCCCGAAGTCTATGGCACTCTCCAGGCCGGGGTTTGTGAGTCCTCGTCGCACGATAGTGCGACCCTGTTCCCCTTTTGGAAAGAGGTCTTCGAGAGGGAAGCCGCTGAGCGCGCGGCTCAGCCGGCCGACTTATCCGACAAGGCCGCCTGCAATGCCCTTACGGTTCCACCCGCTGTGGGCGGACTGGCAGGCATGGCAGGGGCAGCAACGCCGCCGGGATGGGGCTCTCTCGCGGGAATGTCTGGCGGCGCCAACGCGATCACTGACGTTCCTAGCCTTAGGCCGCCCGACGAATCCTGCAGCGCCTCTCATATATACAAAAGAGTGAAGTCGGCGGACGTGGCCCGCACTTGTCAAGCGCGAGGCATGAGTGCCGGGGGCGGAACGCCTGGCGGCGCAGTAGTTGGTGGCGTCCTGACCCCTTATGGACAGCATAACTATTCGGCTCCTCCAATGAAGTTGGCCGTCACCTCGGCTGCTATGGCGTCTAAATTGCTGTCCTCATCACCGCCGATCTACCCAACGCTCGCAATAGCGGCCCGCGTCCAGGGGACCGTAGTCCTGCAAGCGACTATCTCCAAGACGGGGACGGTCGTGAACCTTCGAGTTATCTCTGGCCCTCCACTCTTGCTAAATGCAGCCCTAGAGGCCGTAAAAACATGGACCTATTCGCCATTTTTATTAGCAAACAACCCCGTGGAAATAGAGACCACAGTGAATGTAGCCTTCAACCTCGCCGGCCCGGTACCTCCGAAACAGCCTTGACCAGATTGACTACCAGCAACGCTGTTCTTAATCTTGCGATGGAAGCCGCGCACAAGCACCGCAGTAGGATCCGGTGTAAGGCTAATTCCTTTGTCAGAGGTTTCCTTCGGTGAGACGTTCTATCAAAAAACTCTTCCGCAAGACCCGGTTTTGTTTCAAACGGGCGCGGCTTTCCTACCTTGTTTTGGTCACGACCCTACTATGGTTTGGCCTTTCCGTTTCCCGCGGTCAGGAAGATCCCAACCAGATCAGGGTCCCAACGATCTCAGGCGTGTTTGTTAATCCCGTTCCCGGGGCACCCTTCTCCGCCACAGTCGAAATTGTTTCCCGCCAAAAGCTGCCCAACGGCTCTGTCTTTGCGCTCAAAACAATTAACTACATTGCTCGCGATTCGCTTGGACGCACTCATAATGAAGGCCGGCGGCTCGTTTCCGACTCGTACGAAGAGGAACCACCTCTCAGCGAAATCCACATTTATGATCCTGCAACGGGCGTCAGTACTCGCTTCGATCCATCGACGCTCATTGCTAGACAAACCAAGCTGCTCGCGCCGGCGGCGCCTAATTCCAAGTCCGTTCCTGATCCAAATCCGAATGTTCCGGGATCACCCGTGAAGCAAGTGAATGATCTGGGCACCAGGGTCTTCAAGAACCTGAGCCTGCGTGGCACTCGGCAATCACGAAGCGCTACTGATTTTGACGAATATTGGTATTCTCCAGATCTTTCCATCTATATGAGCCGCAAACACCAGGATCCGCTCTGGGAGCAGACGGTAACCGTGGCCGAATTCGACCGTCAGGAACCCGACCCATCGAACTTCACCCTACCCCCGGACTATAAAGTCGTCGAAGTGGCTGAGAAGCTGCCTTCACCCGATGCTTCCGGAATCTACCATGTGGGCAATGGAGTCTTGCCGCCCAAGTTGGTTTACGCCCCTGATCCAAAGTTTTCACCACAAGCACGTAAGGCGAAATATCAGGGAGTCGCTGTAGTCTCCCTGATCGTGGATGCTCAGGGTAAGCCCCAAAACGTACATATCGTCAAACATCTCCAGATGGGCCTTGATGAACAAGCATTGGCAGCGGTTACGCAATACAAGTTCAAGCCGGCAACGTTACAGGGCAAGCCCGTCCCGGTTGAAGTGAGCATCGAAGTGAACTTTCGAATTTATTAGGGTACAAAGCTTCCTATAGAATCGCGTCACTCCCGGAGTATTCCGCAGTGGGGTTGGGAGTCAAAGGATTTCGGAGACTTAGCATGGGCTTTCCCCACACTTTGTTTGTCAATTTCCTGTTGTGCCTCTACCTTTTCGCTACCTCGTCCGCTGGCCAGGAAACAGCTGGGAACGATACCTCCGATAAACAACTATCCGTTCCAAGAATACGCGGGGTGTTTCTCAAGCCCATCGCCTCTGCCCCTTTCTCTGGCACTGTAGAAATTGTTTCGAAGCAAAAGTTACCCGATGGATCCACGTATGTGCTCAAGACTATAAACTACATCGCGCGCGATTCCCGTGGACGCACTTACAATGAGAGGCGCAAATTGGTTGCTGCATCGTACGAGAAGGAGCCGCTCGCTACTTCACACCATATTTATGACGCGGTGACGAATCTAAGCACCGATCTGGATCTTCTTACGCACATTGCGCGGCAAACCAGACTGACCTCAGCCCCGGGGCCAGAAGCGGGGGTCGTTCCCGACACAAATTTGGACCCAGGTTCTCCGCTGAAACAAGTAGATCTGGGTACCAGGATGTTTAAGGGGATGGTCCTCCAGGGCACTCGCCAATCAAGCCAGGCCGAGACTAACGAATACTGGTATTCTCCGGATCTTTCCATCGTGATGAGCCGGAAGCACGAAGATCCCATCTGGGAACAGACCATTAATGTATCCGAACTCGAGCGTGTCGAACCGGATCCTTCCATTTTCGCTATCCCCGATGGCTATTCGATCGTCGAGGTTGCCGAAACCCGAAATGTTCCGCAATCGAAACAAGCCACGGACGGTGTCGAAATCCTCAGTGATACCAAAGGAATTGATTTCGGTCCGTATATGAAACAGATCATAGCTGCCACTCAGCGAGCGTGGCTTCCAATAATCCCCGAGCCCGCGCGACCTCCTTTGAATAAGAAAGGCAAAGTTGGAATCCGTTTCAAAATCTACCCGAATGGCGCCGTGAGGGAGATGGTCCTGGAATATCCTTCCGGCGATATCTCACTGGACCGTGCAGCCTGGGGTGGCATTACTGGTGCCTCACCGTATCCGCCACTGCCCAAAGAGTTCACAGGTCCGTTCCTGGAGTTACGGTTCGGCTTTTACTATAATCAGCCGCCGAGCAAAGCTGAACATGGCCTGACTCCAGGCCCCCCAAACGCGCCGCCGCAATAACTTTCTGCTCCTCCAGTCGAAGCTTTCCAGAGTGCGGTTTCGAGGGTGGCTAATGGGAAGTGGATTGTCTTGGGATGCTTCCCTCGGCGCGGAGAGAGCCGCTGCGGGGCAATGGGGCAATGGGATTTCGAGTGCTGCATCCTCAGAGGCTAAAGTTTTTGTTTTGATGATGATGTCGGTTTGTTGCGGCGGCGTCCGGGGACAGAGTATCAGGTGCCAGGCCTGCGCAACAGGCACGGACTCACCCAGAGAGCTCCCTGAAGACAGGCGGCTGAAGAACCCTGGAACGGTGTCCGGGCACGTTGGATAGCCAGTCCGAGGTCCCCGGCTACAGCATCATTCAGTCTTACCTGCAACGACACTTCCCGCAGCACTTGGGGCCGTTGCACGGCTAATCTGGAGCGCGAGCGGTTCCTTATCCTTGGAGTTGACCTTACTGTAGAAGTCTTTCAGTGCCGGATACTCTTCGGCCTTGTAGAAGATGTTTCCCAAAACCAGCAAGCGCACGCTCTTCACCAAGCCGGCGTCATGGGTAAATTTAGCCCGATAGAAGGCATTTTGCGAGTAGACGAACTCTGTGTCTTTAGGAAGGCCTGTTACGTCGAATTGCGGAGGCAGCTTGAAAGACACTGTGTCCTGGATCGCATAGGCATAGTTGAGATCTATGGGCTGCGTCCTCGTGTCGAGGGCAAACAAGGGTCTACTAGTCGCGGCGAAGAAAGTTGCGGGCAGAAAAACGAAGCTTGCCGTCGCCGTACCCATTAACCCGTTCACTTTAAGGTAGGCCACGAAGTTACTTTCCCAGTCTGTCACCCCAAGAAAGTGATCGATCTTCACTTCGATACCAGGCGGCATTTGTTGCTGCACTGACTCTTGAAACTTCTGTTTGAGCCCGTCCTCATCATTTCGCAAAGCAAACTCACGCCAGAACAGTGCCCGGTTGCCGGTAAGCACGATAAGAATGGTGCCGCTTACCTTGCCGTCGGCTTGCACTTGGAGCGACGCAGTCCGAAGAACGTTGGTTGACTTATAACCAGGCGTCGGCGTTTCGAACAACACTGCGCCCCTGTCAGTCTGGCGGACTCCCTGTGTTGCGGTGTGCTTCCAGTGCAATTCACCAAAGGCGGCGTAGCGTTCGCCAGGATCGAAAAATTGTTCCTTCCCATCGGTTTCCACGATCGCGATTTCGTCGTTCAGTTGACCCATCTTAAGGTAGTCAGCCACGAAAAGGCTGCGATCGCGGCTGGTCACAATGCCGGCATACGCCTTAGACCCGGCAGCGCGAGCAAGGCCAACGAAGAGCAGGGTGATTTCATTTCTACTACCATGCTTCCTTTCCCAGACATCGGCGGCGCTTTCTGCTTTGGTAACTTGCGTCTTGTCCTCTGCTTCTTTTGGTTCGGGGTCAAAGTTCGTGTTTTCCAGCTTCATGACTGCGGCATAAATTTTCTGCAGCTTGACTGCCGGCGGGTCCGTCGGGCCTACAATCTGGTTTACTACGCCCGAGAGTTTACCTGTATCCATGAATCTTTCAACGCTTTTGGACCAGTATTTCCCCTCAGTGGCCCAATATTCGTCCGCCGTCTTGGCAGCTGTGTAGTAGAACATCGCACGATAGGTGTTGTTTTGCATGGGAGGCGTGTATTCCTCCCGGGCGAACACCGGTATCTTCTCAACGTCAACGGTGTAGTAATTCAAATTTGGGTGCCAGACGACTGAGACACCCTGGGGTAGATAGGTCGAGTAGTTTATGCTATCGAAGGTTACATCGCCATGTTCATTTGTAACCCTGCGTTCGAAGGGAATGAATTGATAATGCGCCTTGCGCACATAGAGGTCCCCCTGCAAGAACCAACTGGGCGACACGACCAGGTGATCGCTGTAGGTTAGCTCATAACGGTATTCAAGGATGCTGCCCACCTGAACGTCAGGCAGTGCGAAGACGATAGCTTTGTACTGCGCCCCGCCATTCCTGTCGAGCACTTTCTCAAACGGTTTACCGGTAAACGGGATCACCGTGCCATCGCTGTGAATGGTGCGGCCCTTGACGCCGGTGATCTTGTATTCCGCTGCCTGGTACGAAATTTCCTGGATCGCGTATTCCCTTCCTTTCTCCGTGAGGATCTTGAGACGAACGTAGGTGGTGTGGATGTGCAGCTTGTCATCTACTCGTTCGTCACGAAACAGATAAACCGCCGCCGCACCCGGAGCCGCCGGTTCAGCCGTCATCTCGAGCTCTTCGGTGGTGGGTTGGGTCCAGACATCTGCCAGGGCCTGAGCACTGGTGAGGGCTAAGATCGAAGCCACTATCACAGACAGAATATGACGCCAGGTCCTTATCACGATAATCCTCCGGCACGACGACCTTAAACGCAGCAATGACCGCGCGGTGAAATTCTGTTTGGGCCTCGTAAATGCTATAGGAGCTCCAGCAGCCCTCTACGCTTTGACCACTAAGCGACTGTTGGAGTGGCTTTCTACTCGATCCTTCCGAGCTCCTGCCATCTAGAGTTCGAGAGAACTAAAAAGCGGTTTTTCCGATGCCGGTTTGTGCTGCTGAAAGGGCATCATTGCTGTTCCAGCACCCGCTGCGATGAGCGAAAAGAGGAGGCCTTTCCAGAGACATACGGATCTTGCCGAAAGCCCGCTATCGTTGACTTTCGAAGCGCAAGGCGAGCACGCCATCTTAGGCCCGATTCGATAGTAATTTTGCGTAACTATACTCTTGCAGAATTGGCAGGCATCCATCGGCAGCACCCCAGAAGAGATGAGTTCAGTGGCCTAGAGCCCAACCAAAGAAGATGTTCGCGTCAAACGTAGCACCCCGCATAGGGAACTGCAATTATTTTTTCAGCCGTAGGCCGCGATTTCTGAGGTTTCATTTCCTGTACCTCTTCGACTCATGACGCAGTCACTTCGCCATGAATGAGACGAGATCACCCGGTTTTCTCCGTTCGATACATTGGGCATAATAATCGAGCAACTCCTTCGTGGTTGCGTCGATGTTCTTGTTTCGGCGTAACACCGGCAGTTCGGTGATGGCAAAGATCTTCCTGTCGCCCTCGTCCCAGGAACCCAGCCAGAACGATACTGCTCCGACGGCATTCGCCGCAAATAACCCGGAAACTAACCGCCAGGCCATGAAGCCGTTATCCGCCTTGGGATGCAGCAGGTCTATGTCGCTGAGCCAATCCATGAAATTCGAGTATCTTGACCCGGGCGCCGCTGTCTTCTTAAGCACCTCAGGAAGGATTTGCTTATCGGCGACCTGGGGGTTTGTCAGCTTCGCCTCTTTGATCTCCTTCCAGGAGGCCTTAAAGTTGGTGCCGGCATACAGCAGCGTCTTTCCAGGTTCGGCACGAATCATCTCCCGAACAGGCTTGTTGTTGTGGAGGTAAATAGCGAGTTCCTTGGGGGCTGCGGCGTAGGGCATTGGAGTCTCCGGAGACTGAAACACAAATCGGAAACGGAACTGAACCCTGGACGTTTCTAAGATGTAGTGAGAAGATACACCAGCTTGATCCTCATTGAAAATTGAGAGATTGCGGCGTTATTCCCACGAGTGCCGCTGGATATTCGGGTAGGCATAGAGATCACTGCGACAAAGCAAGGATCACACGCTGGAAGGGCGGCGCGAGGGGTGGGAGTCGGCTAACGTCCGCCACCGGCGAAGGTGTTGCACGCGCCCACCGTGCCAGTCGTATAGCCGCGGTTGAACCACGACATACGCTGTTCCGAGGAGCCGTGAGTAAAGGTGTCCGGGGTCACGTATTGGGGGGCATGATTTTAAGATTTGTTTATATTAATGATAATAAAGGCGAAATTGGTAGAGCTTAGCTCCACCAAAGAAATCTCCGCCTCAACTGCCCCGTGAAAATGGGGTACCCACATCTCTCCCCGAGATGTGGGATACCGCGAGCGCGACATTTTCTGCAGTAGAACTACTTAGTGAAGCAAGTTGAGGGTGTTCGAGGCGTCATCCACGAAATAAACGCCTTCATGGTCGGCAATCAGGCCAAACAGCGCTCCAGCTCCCGGAGGTGGTCCGCCGGTATTATCAACCAGTTTCTCTGCCACTTGTTTGCCGCTCGGCGTGGTTTCGACGATGTTCCCATCGTTCCCATTGGCCGCGAGGATGTGTTGATCCCGCGTAAGTGCAAGGCCAAGTGGATCATTCAGCGCTCCTCCTTGGGAAACCGTATCGCCAGTCCCTGCGGAATTCCCGCGGAAGAGTGCACCGGGGATGGCTGCGATCCGGTTCTTCAGGCTGTCGGCCACGTAGAGAATTCCTGTCTTGTCATCAAACGCGACCCCGGTGGCTCCGATGACCAATGCGTTGACATCCGTGCGCTGGGGGAAACCGGAAGCAACCACCGTGCTGTCGATCAATCGCGGCGGCCCGTCTTCGTCAATGGCCAGCAGCAAACGCAAAACGGTTCCCCGATAGACCACGTTGCCGTTTGCCGCCACGGTGCCATCGAGCACATTGGTCACGAACAGCGCAGCGATTGCGCCTCCATCCACGGCAGTCATGTCCCAGGGTCCGTTAATGTGACCGCCAGAAAATGTCTTGATGACGTGGCCCCAACTGTCCAGCACGATCAAGCATCCGGCCTTCGCGGTCGCCGATGTTCCATCTGTGGTGGGCAAGCTTCCAACGATAACCAGACCACTACGCAGTGCCACCAGGGCCGTCGTCAGCCCGATTCCTCCTGGGCACGACACCTTGGCGGCGTCGATCTGGGCAAACTGGCTGAAGTGTCCGTTGGGTGCGATCTGCACGATCGTAGTGCCCGTCCCCTGTTGGTTGGTGCCGTTGTTGAAGTTGCTGATGAGGAAGCGGCCCTCTACCAGGTCTCCTTTGGTGCGGGGTACGCGAGCGATCCCGTACGGATTGACATCGCCATTTACCGGGATGGTAGTGCTGATGGTGCTCACCATATCCAGATGCCCGATGAAAGATCCATCATCGGCACGGGCAGTGGAATTCGCAACGGCCGTGAACAAGAGCGCGGGGCCGAGCACAAAGACTCGAAAGCAAAGTCGGCTGTTTAGTTCCATGTTGGTCCTCCTCGGCTATCCGCACACAATTTGAACGGTGTGTTTTCATGGCCGGGAGAAGCCTAGGTTTTTCTCAGGGAAGAGTTGTCACGAAATTGTCGCTATGTTGTCACTTCTTTCACCAGCTTCCGGAGAAGATGTCTCCTCGGCTAAGGTCCGCCGCCGGCGAAGGTATTGCACGCACCCACCTTGCCAGTGGTATATCCGCGGTTGAACCACGACATACGCTGCTCCGACGAGCCGTGAGTAAAGCTGTCAGGGGTCACGTATCCCCGGCCCATCTTCTGCAGCCGGTCATCTCCCACCGCTGCTGCGGCCTGCAGGCCGGTCTTGATGTCCGCCTGATTGGTGATGTCCCGATCACTGGTGGAATGAGCCCAGACGCCGGCAAAACAGTCCGCCTGCAGCTCCATGGCTACGGAAAGCTTGTTGCGCGCCTGGGGCTTCTGCTCCTGCATGGCACGCACCTTGCGCTCAATGCCGATCACATTCTGCACATGATGGCCAATCTCATGCGCGATGACGTAGGCCTGGGCAAAATCCCCGGACGCGCCGAAGCGCTTCAGTTCATCCCAAAACCCAAGGTCGAGATACACCTTCTGGTCTGCCGGGCAGTAGAACGGTCCGGTCGCCGATTGCGCTGTGCCGCATCCCGAACGCGTGTAATCGCGGAAGAGCACCAGGTGGGCTCGCGGGTACCGGATGTTATCCCGAGCTAGAATCTGCGTCCAGGTGTCCTGCACATCACCCAGCACAAAGGAGGCGAACTGGGCAGACCGGTCTTCCTGCGGGGAAACCGGCCGCTGCGCGCTCTGTTGTACGTGGGTCGCGCCGCCGCTGGAAAAGTAGGCGCCGATGTAGTTGCGGCCGGTGACCAGGCTGACCACCAAGAGGATGAGAAAGCCTAGAATGCCCAGGCCGCCGCCACCGAAGCCGCCGCCCGAGTCGCCCCGCCTGTCCTCAACGTCGCTACTGAGACCGCCTGGAGTCCAGCGCATAAAGTTCTTCGAGTTTAGACGATCCCGTCAGATTGATGGTGAAAAAGAGGCTGTCTTCGGCAAAAGGTAAATTGGCACAAAAAGTCGCCCGGTGGATGCCAACTCGGGCGACGTTTGCAACGTCAACCTCTTTGTTCTTCTTGTGTTTGGGCCCTAAAAGAACGTTGAGGGGGTCGAACTTGAAGGCGTGGATATTACTTGTAGGAGATGACCCGGTTCTGCTGCGCACGCGCGCTGAGCTACTTCGTGACTGGCAGATAACGGCTGTGAGTTCACGAGAAGCCCCGGAAGCAATGCGGGCACGGGACTACGATCTGCTGAACTCAGCCAAACAGTGCAGGAACCACTGGCGCGCAAATTAATCGCCCGGGCTCGGGAACTGGTTTGCCATCCCCAGGAATTGAAGATATTGACGATTTCGACTGGAGCAGATCAACCACTCGGATTACCGTCTTACCCGGTCGACCTGTTCAACCCGGGCGGGTTGCGGTCTGCGGTCGCGACGATGCTGGATGCACTGCCTACATGAACGCCAGCACGATGCCCAGGAGCACAATCAACAAGTGAAAGCCAAAGGTGTCGAGGAATCGGCGGGTAGCGCTATCCCCGTCCGGGGATCTTGGCTGCATTTCGTGGGAAACATCCGCAATCTGACCGGGCGGATTGACTGGTGCGGGGGAGATCATGCAAACCTCTTTCCGTTCCTGAAATTATCCACGCAAACGGAAGGAATTACCGGTCTTCTGTCTACACCTTTCGTGCAGGGTTCACTGGCCGGCGGGAGAAACGACAACGTAGTTGCGGTTGATGTAGAGACGATAGTGGTTCGGCGCAGTATCGGCGAGCACTTGCAGCGGCATCGGCCGCTTTAAATCTGCATCGCGTTTGCCATCCGTCATGAACAGGTCGTGGGCGCCAAGATCCATGACCAGAAATTTACTTCCCTCGATAAAACCGACCCCATAAGCTCCTGGCTTGAGCAAATGCCCGTTGATATCGAGAGTCACCTCGCTAATGAAATACGCTTGATATTTCTGCTGCACAGCGGTCGAGTAGCCTGAAGTGTCGACCAGGGCACAGAGCACCAACATGCCGTCCGGCAGCTTCAAACCCCCGGCGTTGCGAGCCTGAACACTGGCTACCTGGCCGCGGAAAAAGACCGTGGCGGGCACCAGGTTTGCCACATCCGGCGCCTTCAATATGGTTACGGAGGTGTCAGCCGCCGTCGCGTTCGTTGCAGGGGAAAAGGGCAGAGTCGCCACGACGCAGAGCAACAAAGTCACGCAGAATTTTCGGAATAACACAAGGCCTCTCCTTACCAAAGATGAATGTACCATCGAGCGTCCGCAGCTTTCATAGCACGCAAGGCCTCGCGTGCATCAAGCGGCTGTGCCTCGCCGCCCGGCATCCAAACTGCTTGGAAGAAAAACAATGAGCCACAAGTATGGGATGATTCTGGACGGGAGTGCTCATGGCTTTACGCAAGTTAAGAAAGAATATTCGGCCTGAGCCGCCGGCGGCCACCGGTTCAGCAACCGTTCAAACCGAACTGGACCGGCCAACAGCGGATGAGATCTACGAGCAGGTCTCGCGCAATGCGCGTCATGAGCTGGACCGCGCCGCATTAGGTCTCGCCATATCCGGGTTGGCCGGCGGCATGACCATGGGGCTAACTGCCTTGAGCACGTCCATTGTGATAGCCATCCTGGGGCCAAGTCCGGCGGCAAGATTCATCGCCGACCTTCTTTATCCCATCGGCTTCATCGCCGTCATCCTCGGCCGGGCTCAACTGTTTACAGAAAACACGCTCTATCCGGTAGCCCTCATGCTTGCCGAGCGGCGCCATGGATGGAGAACGCTCCGCCTGTGGGCCATCGTTTTTCCCAGCAATGTTGCGGGAGCGTTCCTCTTCGCAATGCTAGCGGTCAAGACCGGCGCGCTGCGCCCCGAGTTTGTCACCGCCATGACCCACCTTGGGGTGGAGGCAGCCGGGGTAGCGACCGCACACGTATTTTGGAGCGGAGTTATCGGCGGCTGGATCATCGCGCTGGTCGCCTGGCTGGTGAGTGGGAGCCACTCCATCACTGGCTCCGTGATGCTTATAGGGTTGTTGACGTTTGTCGTGGGGCTTGGGGGTTTTGCTCATTGCATTGCCACCAGCGGCGAAATTCTTGCGGCAATCCTCGATCATCAGCTTGCAGCTTCCCGATATTTCGCCTGGCTTGCCCCGGCAACCCTGGGCAACATTTGCGGCGGCGTGCTGTTGGTTACACTGCTCGAGTACGGGCAGGTGAAAGGGGGAGAGGAAGGGGGCTATTATCGCTAGGCTCCTCCATGCACGAAAATGACAGACACGAAAATCAAGAAACACCCTCCCATTGAAAGTTATGCCTTGATCGGGGATTGCGAGACGGCCGCCCTGGTTGGACTGGATGGTTCGATCGACTGGCTCTGCTGGCCCGATTTTTCTTCTGACGCCTGCTTCGCAAGCCTTCTCGGCACAGAAGACAACGGACGCTGGCTGCTGGCCCCTGCCGGTGAGGCCGGGAAGACGTCGCGCAAGTATCGCGATCACACGCTCATCCTGGAGACCACATTCGAGACTTCAGACTATGCCGTGACGCTGATCGACTTCATGCCCATTCGAGGCCACAACTCTGACATCGTACGCATCGTAAAGGGCGTTCGGGGAACCGCGCCCATGAGGATGGAAATGGCATTGCGCTTCAACTACGGAGCCACGGTGCCCTGGGTCACACGCCGCGACCACGCCGTCCATGCCATTGCCGGTCCCGACCTGGTGGTGTTTCGAACCCTGGCGCCGATGACCGGCGAGGGCCTCAAGACGGTGAGCGAATTCACCGTGAGCGAAGGCCAAACCGTCGACTTCGCGATGAGCTATGGCCCTTCGCACCTGGAAGCGCCGCGTCCCATCGATGTGGACAAGGCGCTCCAGGAAACGCAAAGTTTTTGGGAAAAATGGGCGACCGAGTGCGCCCACCAGGGTCCGTACCGGGATGTAGTGGGACGCTCTCTCATCACCTTGAAAGCTCTTACCTATAGGCCGACAGGAGGGATCGTAGCCGCGGTGACTACGTCACTGCCCGAACAGATAGGCGGCCCGAGGAATTGGGATTATCGCTATTGCTGGCTGCGCGACGCGACCTTCACCCTGCTGGCTTTTATGGGTGTCGGTTACTACGAGGAAGCACGGGCCTGGCAGCGGTGGCTATTGCGTGCCATTGCCGGCAGTCCAGATCAGGTTCAGATCATGTATGGCATCGCCGGTCAGCGCTATCTGCCCGAACGCGAAATAACCTGGCTCTGCGGCTATGAAGATTCGAAACCAGTGCGCGTCGGCAATGCAGCATCAGAACAGCTCCAGCTGGATATCTATGGGGAAGTGCTGGCCGCCTTCCATCATGCGCTGAGCCGTATGGGAAAAGATTCTGAGACATCGTTTTCCATGCTCCGCGCCATGGTGGCGCATCTGGAAAACATCTGGCAGGAGCCTGATGAAGGCATTTGGGAAACCCGCGGGGGACGGCAGCATTTTACTTATTCCAAAGTGATGGCCTGGGTCGCGTTCGATCGCGCGATCAAAGCGGCTGGGCTCTTGCACGCCGACGCACCAGTCGAAAGATGGCAGAAAGTCCGCTCCAAAATCCACCAGGAAATCTGTAACAAAGCCTGGAACGAGAAGCTGGGCAGCTTCGTGCAAAGCTATGGTTCGGAACATCTCGATGCGTCATTGTTGCTTATGCCCATGGTAGGGTTTCTTCCACCAGAAGACCCGCGGGTGAAAGGCACGCTCAAGGCAATCGAACAAAATCTGATGTCCGATGGATTAGTGCTGCGGTACAACACGGAGAAGGTTTCCGACGGCTTACCTCCTGGAGAAGGTGTTTTCCTCGCGTGTAGTTTCTGGATGGTGAGTGCGCTCAAGCTGCAAGGGCGTGACGCCGACGCGAAAAAGCTATTCGACCGGGTTCTCTCGCTGGCCAACGACGTAGGCTTGCTCGCAGAAGAGTACGACACCAAGGCCAAACGGCTGGTGGGAAATTTCCCCCAGGCGCTTTCGCATATATCGCTGGTGAATGCCGCCTTTAGTCTGGCCGATTCTGACGCCAAACCAGTATCGGAGTAAGGCGAGTCAATTCCGCATCCAACCGGAAGATTGTTTTCTCTTCAAACATGGCGTGGCACACGCCAGGAGGCATAGCATGCACGAATTTGAGGTCTGGGCTCCGCGAGCTCGTTCCATGGAAGTAAGAGTTGGCAACAAGAAATTTGCCTTGCAACCAGGCGAGAGGGGCTGGTGGTCGACGACGGTTGAAGAAGCAGGGGCTGGTTCGGACTATGGCTTCGTAATCGACGGTCTGGAGCCGCCAGTGCCTGATCCGCGCACCCAGTGGCAGCCCTCTGGTGTGCATGGGGAGTCGCGGGTAGTAGACCACACCGCATTCTCCTGGACCGATAGCGTATGGCAGGCGCCGCCTTTGTCGAGTGCAATCATCTATGAGCTGCATCTGGGCACGTTTACGCCCGAAGGAACGTTGAAGGCAGCGGAAGCTCGCCTGGATTATTTGAAAGAACTGGGAGTAACCCATGTTGAGTTGATGCCCATCGCGAATTTTCCCGGCAAGCGTGGCTGGGGCTACGACGGTGTGGATCTCTATGCGCCGTTCAATGCCTACGGTGTTCCTGACGACGTGAAGCATTTCGTAAACGCGTGCCACGCTAAAGGGCTCGCGGTGGTGCTGGACGTGGTGTACAACCACCTTGGTCCGGTGGGCAACTATCTGGGAAAATTCGGTCCCTATTTCACCTCCAGTCACCACACGCCCTGGGGCGACGCAGTCAATTTCGAAGAAGCAGGATCGGCGGAGGTTCGCCGCTACATGATCGACAATGCATTGATGTGGTTGCGCGACTACCACATGGATGCGTTGCGCCTGGATGCAGTGCATGCCTTCGTCGACCGTTCCGCCATTCATTTTCTGGAGCAGTTGACGGGTGAGGTAGACAAGCTCGAAGCCGTGGTGGGAAGGCAGCTCTCCCTGATTGCCGAGAGTGATCTAAATGATCCCAGGATCGTCAAGGCAGAGGAGGCGGGCGGGTACGGTCTCGACGCCCAATGGAGTGACGATTTTCATCACGCCTTGTTCTCTGTCATTTCAGGCGAGCGTGCGGGATACTACGCGGACTTTGGAACGCTTGCCCAGTTGGCAAAATCTCTGCGTAACGTTTTCGTTTACGACGGCATTTATTCCGAATACCGGCAAAGAAACCACGGCCGCAAAGTGGTTGGTTTGTCAGGGCATCGTTTTGTCGGGTTTGTGCAGAACCATGATCAGGTCGGTAATCGGGCGCAGGGCGAGCGTATTAGCCACGAATCCGGAGTGGGCCGCGCCAAGATTGCTGCCGCGCTCGTGCTTACTTCACCCTTTGTGCCCATGCTGTTTCAGGGTGAGGAGTTCGGAACTTCGGCCCCGTTCCTCTATTTCACCGACTACGATGATCCCGAGCTGGGCCGGATGATTTCCGAGGGGCGCAAGAGAGAATTTGAGGCGTTTGGATGGAGCCCGGATCAGATTCCAGATCCTCAGGACGAACAGACGTTCCTTCGATCGAAGTTGAACTGGGCCGAGCTGGCAGAGGAGCCGCATGCCTCAATGCTGCAGTGGCACAAGGACCTGATTAAATTGCGCCGGGAGCGGAGCGAATTGTCCGATGGGAACCTCAATGCCGTTGACGTGCGATTCGACGAAGAAGCGCAGTGGCTGGTATTGGAGCGCGGCGGTCTGCGCGTCGCCTGCAGCCTGGGGCAAGCTCCGGTTGAGGTGGACCTAGGCAGCAGCGGCGGCAAAATATTACTGGCCTCCGATGGCTCAATAAGCCTAAGCGGAGCGCACCTCAAGCTAGGCCCCGACAGCGTGGCGGTGGTTGCTGTTTCGCCTGCGGCATGAGCTCCCTGGGACGGAGAAAAGAACCGCAGGTCCCTCCACTACGCTTCGCTCTGTCGAAAACAAACTGCAACATCCAGACTTTGAGTGGGTGGCCCAGGTCTCGCTTTTGAGACCTGGGTTTCTCCTCGCAGTGGGTCCTAGCCGGAACACCCAGGTCTCAAAAGCGAGACCTGGGCCACCCACTTAATATTCGTCCGCGTCATTTGTCCTCTTCTTAGGCGGGGCCGCAGGTCCATCGACACTGCAATCCCTGGACCTTCACTCCGAGATCAGTGCAATAATCTTAGCGATGCTGAGGAAGTTGCCTGTTTGCCGATGGATGTTGCTCGTACCCCTGGCTCTGAGCGGATGCCTGATGGCGCTCGGTCAAAGTGCCGCGTGGGAACCGAATCTTACCAGCCAGCAGACCTACACCATGCATCGGGCCTCGAGCGCGGATCCCACCGGAGCCAATGCCGACCGCCGCAAAGTAAATCCCGGAGAAACATTAACGCTGCTCGACGCGGACGGGCCCGGTCTCATTTCCCATCTGTGGTTCACCATCGCCAGCGCGGAACCTTACCATCTGAAACGCATTGTGCTACGCATTTACTGGGACGGTGAAGAGACCCCGAGCGTGGAGGCTCCGATCGGCGATTTCTTCGGCCTCGGTCTCGGATACTACCACCCCTGGCAATCTGAAATGCTTTCCGTAGGAAGCGTAAAAGACTTGAACTGCTTTTTCCCCATGCCGTTTGAACGGCATGCACGCATCACCGTGACCAATGAAGGTAAGCTGGCGATCAAGGCGCTCTATTACAACATCGATTACCGAACCGAGCCAACCACCCTTGCACCGGGCACGCTCTATTTCCATGCCCAGTATCGGCAGGCGCAGCCCAACCGTGGATGGACAAACAAGTGGACATCGAATGCCCAGCCGCTGGTGAACAAGAAAGCCAACCTTACCGGCCAGGATAACTACGTGTGGCTCGACGCCAAGGGCACCGGTCAGTATGCAGGTGTGACCATGTCTATCCTGCAGAACCAGGATGACTGGTGGGGCGAGGGCGACGATATGTTTTTCGTGGACGGAGCAACCAGGCCTTCCATCGCGGGCACCGGCGCAGAAGATTATTTTCTAGGCGCCTGGGGATTCAAAGACCATCCCTTCTCCTATCAGATGTACGGCGCGCCGATCGTCGGAAAAAGCCGTGCGGGAGGCAGAACAAGCGTGTACCGCTTTCATCTTGATTCGCCGATTGTTTTCAAGACCTCGTTCAAGGCGACCATCGAGCACGGCAACGCCAATCATCGCTCGGATAACTTCTATTCCGTGGCGTATTGGTATCAGGCTGAACCGCACGCGCTGTTTCCGCCATTGCCGGCAGTGGATCAGCGGCTCCCCATGCTGGAGCAAGTGGGCGGACCGGGCAGCACGGCGCCGGCCTCCGCAAGCCCTGCTGCTAAGCCGGCCCGCAATGCTCCTCTAAAACATTAGCTTCAGCCCAAATTGAAAGACCCGCGGAGAATTGGCGCTGGTGATCTGTCCGTAGGTTCCCGAGGATACGGTGGCCACAGGAGCAGTGCCGGCATTGGAAGGATTGCCGAAGTTTACCCGGTTAAAAGTATTGAACGCCTCGGCCTGGAATTGTGCGCTGACTCGCTCACCGGTAAACAGGTTCTTGAAGATCGACGTATCCACATCCGCATAGCCCGGGCCGCGAAGACTGTTACGCCCTATGTTGCCAAAGGTTCCGATGGTCGCCGGAACGAAAGCTGCGGTGTTGAAATATTCCTTGATCTTGCTCACCCCCGCCGGACGGGCTGGATTGCCCACCTGGTCCGCGTAGTCATTGCCGATCCCGGATAACGAGCGGTCCGTGCCGCTTAATACCGTGAAGGGAAAGCCGGTCTGCAGGCTGACAATCGCGTTTATCTGCCAGTCGTTCACCACTGCGCTCTTCCAGCCCTGCACGTTGGCGCGGGGGGTGAGGTAGTTTACCGACGCGTTATAGCGGATCGTCTGGTCAAAGTCCGAGGGGCCGCGCCCGCTGGCAAGGTTAAAGGGATTAGGTGGCCCGGTGTTGCCTTCGGTCGCGCTCGAGGTGTTATCGATGGTTTTGGACCAGACAATATTGCTGAGCAGCGTGAGGCCGTTACTGGCGCGCCGGGTCACGTTGGCCTGCAGCGAGTTGAAGCCCTCATACTCATACGACTGTGCCAGCTCCACCGCTCCCAGGCCTTTATAAAGGCGGCGGGAATTCTCGTTGCCCACCGTGGCTCCAGGACCAAAGACTGCCGGATTAAATTGCCTTGACCCCATGATGTGTTCACTGCGGTTGCCCACGTAGGCGAGGGAGAAAGCCATTTTGCTGCCGAGTTGCTGCTCCACTGTGAGGTTGTAATTCTGGGTATAGTTCACCTTGGAGCCAGGATCGAGCACCCCGCCTGAAACCGGCGTGAGGAACTTATACGTAGAGAAGTCACTCGTGGGTATATGACCCCGAGGGAACGGTGATCCTCCGGGGTAACCTGTATAGATGTTGTCCCAAGCGGGTGGCGCAGGAATCGACAGGTATAAATCGACCGGCTGCATGGCATCCGTTCTTTGATAGAGCAGACCCTCGGGAAATCCGTAGAAGATTCCATATGCGGCTCGCACGACTGTCTTACCCTGGCCGGCAACGTCGTAAGCGAATCCAACACGAGGCGCAAAGTCTTTCCAGTTTTTCTGGAAGACAGAAGACTGAATGCCAGGGTCGCCATGAAACAGCAGGCCCACGGGCGCACCCGGCGCGATCGACGATTGCACCCCCTGCTTGAACGCAACCAGGGTGCCGTTCAGATCGTTGGGCGGAAGCCAGGGATCCCAGCGCACGCCAAGATTGAGCGTAAGTCGGCGAGTTATTTTCCAGTCGTCCTGCACATAGAGGGACGGCCGATTCACCCGGAGATAAAACTTGCGGCCATTGTCCTGGTAGAACTGCGAGTCGAGGCCGAGATAAAAATCGGCCAGGGCGGAACCGCTCTTGGTGGTTCCTGTCGGGAGCGTAGCGCCGGTGGGCGCAGCTGTGCGTTCGCCGTTAAATGTATTGTCGCCGGGAGTGTAGGAAAAATCGTCTGCATCGATGCGGTCGCGCTCGAACTCGCCGCCAACGCTGACGGTGTGCGCACTCAAAACTTTCACTGCGGAGCCTTTGTAGTCGAACGAGGTCGAATCCTGGGTCAGCGCTCCGCCAGAGAAGATATCCACGAACCCTGAGATGTTGGCGCGGATCCCCGGGAAAATGCTCTCACCGGGAGAGCCCAGGGGGACTGCCTGGCCCAGGTCCTGCAGCGACTGCAGCCCTGGCGCTTCAGGAATCTGTGTGCGTGCAAAGCGACCGGCGCTGGCCGAAAAGGTGGCAGTGAACGTGGGGCTGAATATTTGTGTATCCGTAATAATCACAGATTGATTGCGGAATAGATTTTCGGCATAAAACCCGGTGGGAGCAGTGAACGGTCTTTGGAAATTGTCCTGGTTGTAGAAGTAGCGTCCACTGAGGTGATTGTTGCTGTAGACAGTGTGGTCAATCTTGGCCAGGTATTGTGTGCTGTCGATGTTCTGATTGGAGGTCGAGTTAAAGATCCCCGTCGCCGGGTTCGCTGCCAGCGGTACCAGGTACTTCTGGGCCAGCTTTTGAGAGAGCGGATCCATCGCGGTGTTGATGATGTTGCCGGGATAGGGAGCTCCCGTGGCCGGGTTATACAGAGCGATGCCCTTTGCCAGCAGGGCGGAGAAGTTCCCGTTCAACTCCGCTGCGGTCGGTACCTGAATGGAGATGGGGTTGGGCGAGGATCGCTGCTGCAGATCCTCGGCGGCAAAAAAGAAAAAGGTGCGGTCTTTGATGATTGGGCCGCCGGCCGTTCCGCCAAACTGGTTGAGCTTGAAGGGCGGCGCCGTCTGCTGAAAGTAGTTTTTGGCGTCGAGCACCGTGTTGCGCAAAAACTCATAAGCCGAACCATGCAGGTCGTTGGTACCGGAACGCGTGGAAAGCTGCACCAGGGCGCCTGCGCCGGCGTACTCTGAGCTGTAGTTGGAAGACTGCACGGTGAATTCCTGGAGCGCATCCGGATTGGGCAAAATGGGCACAGAGTCGAAGAACCGGTCGTTGTAAATGGCTCCGTCCAGTTGGAAATTATTTTGCGTAGCCCGCAAACCATTCACGGTAAGACCGACGTTATCCTGCTGCCCAGATTCGGTTCCGGTGCTGGTGAGCGCAGTGCCCGGCGTTAGGGTCGTTAATTGGAGAGGATTGCGGCCATTCAGGGGCAGGTCCTGCATCTGTTTCTGATCGACCGAAGTTTGAATGCTGGAGGAAGCGGTCTGGATCAGAGGGGCCGCGCTGGTAACTTCGACGGACTGTGTTTCAGATCCAACGGCGAGCGAAATTTGCAGGTCGAGCGTTTGCCCGGTGAGCAAGACAATTCCGTCACGTTTTTGTGTCTGAAAGCCGGTCTTGCGTATCTGCAGTTGATAGGTACCGATGGGTAAGTCTGGAAAGACGAAGATGCCATCCTGGTTGGATGCTTCGCTGCGGCTAACTCCAGTCGCGGAGTTGGTTGCGACCACTGCGGCGCTGTTGATGATGGCCTGGCTAGTATCGACCACCGTACCGCGAATGCTGCCAGTGGCCTGGGCTGACAGTCGTCCAACAGTACCAAGCAACAGGGCGGCCAGCAATATCGTGCGGAAAGTGTACGTCATTCGTTCCTCTCTCTCTAAGTAGTCAGCTTGATTGCGCCTAGGAAAATGGGGCGAAATGATCCCATCGAAAGGGATTTTTACTTTTTCCTGAATTTGCGCAGAGGTAGCGAAGCGGCTTTAGCGACAACAACAAACAAGAATGCTGCAGGCGGGAAACATATCAAAACGACTATAACACCAGCCATATTGCGGCGCAAACATGACCGAACCGGGTCCCGTCAATATAAGTGGGT